>Ga0310697_10001121_pt1 | contig 32694 bp, 28 predicted proteins | sample 172DNAGHGlowgp2_FD_203883 | JGI IMG/M metagenome (GOLD analysis project Ga0310697, IMG submission 203883) | Sheep rumen microbial communities from Palmerston North, Manawatu-Wanganui, New Zealand - 1728 DNA GHGlow gp2 (v2) (version 2) | ecosystem: Host-associated > Mammals > Digestive system >... | reverse complement strand
CTGGCACCGCCTTGGCGCAGTACTACAGCGGCGAGCACACCTTTGACGGCGAGAACAAGCACGAGGCCTCGGTGTCGCTGACCACTGGCAAGAACATCATCACGGGACCCTGCATCGGCAACACCGTGCACTACAAGCACTATTTCAACAACCACTGGAGCGTAGACGGCGGCATGAACCTACAGTACACCAAGGGCCTGTACGGCATCAAAGCCAAGGGCGAATATCACTTGAAAATCATGTCTTTCCACATGTTTGCCTCGGGTGAATACATGTTCAACCATTACCATAGTTATAACACTAATGAGAACGTGGGCAACATGTCGGTCCGCTTCGAGCGCGGCTACTGGGATATCACGCTAGGAGGCTCATTCATCGGTTATAATATGATGGGTGACCACTACACCGAGCCCATCACGCTCACATTTGGCGCACATGCCACTCTGCGTCCCCGAACCAATGATTGGAATGTGGGACTGCTGTTCCGCAACTATGATGACTTCTACTACGAGAATTGGAATATCAATTGGGGACTGGACTTCTACTACAAGTTCAACCCCACATGGAAACTCTTCGGCGAGTTTAACATCCGCCCTGCGGGCTCGATGAGCCAGCTGGCAAGCAAGTATGAGACAACAGGCAAAGTTGGTTTAATTTATCGATGGAAATAACAATGAAAAAAACATTATCATATAGCATCATGGCTGTTGCCCTGTTGGCAGCAAGTGTATCATTCAGCTCGTGTGAAAAAGTGAGTCCTACAGGTGTGCTTATCGGCAACACCAGCGTTGACGACCGTGTAAAACAGTCAATGGTCAACTATCTGGTTGTAGATCTCTCTCTTGACAAGGTATTGCCCGACACTATGGAGTCTTATTCTTTCCTGGTGGGTAGTGATAGCCACATCACCTTTGACCCTGGACGGTTGTCTGAAATGTTTGAAATAGGCTTGGAACATGATGACCTGTTCTATTGTCACTTGGGTGACCTGGCTGACACCAAAGCTGAATATTATTATAATACTTCCCTGGCTCTAGATAACTTCTATTATTTTAAGTGGATGGATAAATATCTTGATAATTATGTCGATATCGAGAGCGGTATAACCGAAGACATGCATTACTACATAGACAAACGTACAGGGCAATATGGCAAATTGGATGACTTCAGATTGCCTTTCTATCCCGTTGTCGGCAACCATGATATCACGCATAATGGTTGGGCTCTCTTTAGTAGCTTATTCAAGACTTCATTCTATGAATTTACTGTCAAGATAGGAGAATCCTATGACCGGTTCATCTTTATCGATTCGGCCAACGGCACTTTGGGCAAATACCAGATAGAGCAAATCGAGGAGAATGCGTTACAACATGACAACAAAAAAATACGTCACACCTTCACCTTCACCCACACCAATATCTTCCGCCCGTCGCTTAACGAGTTTGCGTCGACCTATTGCCGCGAGGAACTGTATTACATCCTTGATAAAATGGCCGACTGGAAGACGACCATTGCTTTCTGGGGACATGTTCATGCATGGGACGACCGCAAGTTTGGAGAGGTGCGCCACATCACCATGCCGTCAATGAACTTTGTCGATCACCCCAACGGTGGTGATGACCTGATTGTGAGGGTAACCGTCTACAAGGATAACCGGGAACCCAAAGTTGAACGCGTGGGCCTGTATTGCAAGGAGCGCAGCAGGGAGGAACTATTATCTGCTGGCTATAAAGTTACAACAAAATAAAGAGATTAACCCTCAAGAAAAATGTCAAAAGAGGATTTGAGAATAGTTTTCTTCGGCACTCCCGAATTTGCCGTTGAAAGTTTGAAACGACTTGTTGACGGCGGTTACAACGTAGCGGCCGTGGTCACCATGCCCGACAAGCCGGCAGGACGAGGCCGGCAGTTGCAGCAGAGCGACGTCAAGCGGTTTGCCGTTGAGCGTGGGTTGCCCGTATTGCAACCCGTGAGTCTTAAGGACGAGGCCTTCATTAACGAGTTGCGGGCTATACAAGCCCAGTTGTTTATTGTCATCGCCTTCAGAATGCTGCCCGAGGCAGTATGGCAGATGCCGCCGCTGGGCACGTTCAACTTGCACGCCTCGCTGCTGCCCCGTTATCGTGGTGCCGCGCCCATTAACTGGGCGGTGATGAACGGTGACACCGAAACCGGCGTGACCACCTTCTTCCTTAAACACGAGATTGACACAGGTGATGTCATCCAACAACGCAGTTGTCCCATCGGGCGGCACGATAATGTCGAGGTGGTTTATGACCGGCTCATGCTGATGGGAGCAGACATGGTGCTCGAGACAGTTGATGCTATCATTGCCGGGACTGTGAAGCCCATCCCGCAGGAACTGATGCTCACCGCGGGCCAGCAGCCTACACCAGCCCCCAAGATTTTCAAGGACACGTGTCGCATCGATTGGAGCCGCCCCGCCGAAGTGCTCTATAACCACATTCGCGGTCTCTCGCCCTATCCCGCGGCTTGGACCGCGCTGGCCGATGAAGCAGGCCACGAACTGACGACTATCAAAATCTACGAGACAGGAGAGCCTAGGCCCTTTAATTCGAGCGAAACTCCTGCTCCCGGCACCATCCTCGCCGATCGCAAAACCATGTGTGTGGCTTGTTGTGACGGGTGGCTCGAGGTGCTGCAGTTGCAGCAGTCGGGAAAGAAACGCATGAGTACCGATGCTTTCCTGCGCGGATTTACCGTTGAACCTGGATTGAACTGCCGATAAAGACAGAATCAGCGAGATAGTAAAAAATAATGCGGAGCCCCATGTGGGCCCCGCATCATTTTTATCGCATTGTCAGGTGTTATTTGTTCAACAGAATGTCGATGAGTTGGGTAACATCACCAATTGAGATGTTGCTATCGCCATTGACATCAGCACAGATGGTGCAGATGCCGTTGTCGTTTCCTAGCAGATAATCGATGAGGGCGCTAATATCTGAAATGGTGACATTGTGATCGTGGTTGGCATCACCGGGCTCATAGTCGTGACCGGCCAGCAAGGTTACCTGTTGGGCGTTACTCCAATCGCTCTCGGTACCATCAACATAGAAGGCCTTCACTTTATAAGTATAGGTAGCGCCTGCAGTCAGGTTCTCGATAGTGTAGAACTTGCTGGTGATGTCGTTGAACGTGAGGGCAGCACCACCTGCAACATTGTTGCACTGCAGCGTGTAGGAGCTGACGCCTGCAGCAGGAGTCTGATCGGTCCAGTCGGCGCGGAAGGATGTACTGCCGATGTACTGCTCATTAGCGGCCTGCATGACGGGAGCATACTTGTTGAATTCGGCGGTACCGTTCAACTGCACATAAATGGTGTCGGCACCAGCACTGCGGAGCATTACCCTTGCAGAGTGGTTGCCCAGAGAGTTAGGATTATAGGTCACGGTAACCTCAACGCCATTGAGGGCAGCCGCCTTAGTAACATTGCTCTTGTCGATGGTGAAACCGCCTGTCGAGTTAACGACCTTCAGGTAAACCATACCTGTCACGTTATAACCAATGAGGTTGAAGGTGCCGGTTACGGGCTGGCCCACTTGGGTATTGAGGCTCAATTCTGAGGGATTTGCATTGATTGTGGGAACTGCAGTGGCAGTACCAGTAACAGTGACGTTCTTGGTTTCGGCACCAGGACTCATGACATTGATGGTTCCTTCGTGGGTGCCTCCAGAGGTGGGGGCGTAGGTGACAGTAACTGTGGCTCCGGCGGCAACTTGTTCGGCCGAGAGAGTGTCGGGCGATACACGATAGTAGTTAGCTGAGCTGCTCTTGGAGAATGTGACGCCACCCAGCATGTTGATACCGGACACTTGGAATGTCCTGGTGACGGTCTCTCCGGTACGGATGCTTCCAAAGTCAAGAGAGGTGGGCTCAACGGTCAGCACGGGGAAGGTGACTTGACCACCGGGAGGCTGGATGCCGATAACCATCGACTGATACTGGTTATAGGTTTCGCCGTCAGAGTCGGTAAAGGCGTTAAGGGCAAAGTCACCATTGCCTGATCCACTCCAACCCCAGTTGATGTGATACTTATTGGTTGATACGGTGTAGCCGTCAACATTGAAGGCATGACCGGCATTATTAGACAGACCACAGTAAACAATGGGGTGACCAGCCTCGAGTTCGGCCTGGATCATCGAAGCCCACTGTGAATCGCTATAGATATTGGTGCCCCATGCGGTCTGCTTGTAGATGGCCTGTACGTTGTTGTCATAACCGAAAGTTTTGCAGGCTGAGGCAATCAGGTCGGTTCTGCTAGAAGAGATACCGCTGCCATTGGGGCCATAATCCATGTGCTCGGCCTGACCGATGTAACGCATGAGTTTTGCTACAGCAGCCTTCTGAGCCGTTGTGCCAGTGCTGCCACTCCATCCGTAGTAATCCCTCATGTTGGCCCAGTCAAATGTGGTTGAAGGCAGTGCGGGAATGGTGCCTAAACCTGAGATGTTGTATGAAGCAATAGAGGGCGTGGCACTAGTCGGATATTTCCAGTAATGGAACACTTGGGCCAATGAAGTAGCAGGGCAACCGGTCAGGCACTGAGTGCCGTTGAAAACGCAGTCATTCCAGAATGGTTGAGTCTGGTCCCAACGGGCGGTCAGAAGCGGTGACACGTTTTGGGCACGCTTGGGAGCCTGTAATTTTTCTACAACCATACCAGGACGGTCCTGCAGGTACTCAATCTGGCTCTGATATAAGTCGAGCCAGTACTGCATATTGCTAGGAATGTTGTTCAGGTCGAGAGGTGCATCACCCACGGCGAGGATTTCCTCACAGCGGTCTTCACCCGAGACGATGACAAAGCGGTCGGCGGTATTAAAGATATACATCACCGGCAAGGTCACGTTAGCTGAATTGGTAATGGTTCGTTGTGAAACGAAATTAATAGAAGCGGAAGCCATCATTTTACCATTGGCAGCGGCTTGTGATTTCAAAAATGCAGCTGCTTTGGCTTGGGCAGTAACACGGTCCACATTGGCTGCAAAGACTGACATGGTCGCTAATGCGGCAGCCAGGACAAATAAGATTTTTTTCATGAAATGATAGTTTGGTAATAATTTATAATAGTATAATGATTATTTCAGCGGGCGCAAAGGTACAAAAACAATGACATATTATCCAAATAAATCCGCGTCATTTATCGCTGATTTTTAGGTTTTTTAGTCATTTTACCATTGAAATCGGACTTTGCTTCGCAAAATGTCATAGTGCTATCGGGTCAGTAATTGGTTTGATGATTGACTAAATGAGATATCAGTAAATCTCGTTCAAGAGCGTGTGGATGTGGGTGCTGGGAGAGAAACGCTCCATGGCGTGGCGGGCGATGGCTGCATGGTCCCACTCGCGGGCCATCGACATGTTGATGGCCGTGGCCAGAGTCTCCTTGTCAAAAGGCTGAAACACAATGCCGTTGCTGCTATCGATAAGCTCGGGGATACCTCCCATATTAGAACCGGCAACGGGTGTGCCGGCGCACAACGATTCTACAACACTGAGGGGGTTGTTCTCATACCATTGTGACGGTGCCACACTGAAACGAGCCTTGGCAAGCAGATGGGCGACATCGGCGGCTTCGAGCATGCCCAGGAACTCGATGTTGGGCGCGTCGGCATACTTGATGCGCAGTGAGGGCTCAAGTCTGCCGCTGCCGGCAACCTTGAGCTTGTATGGCAACTGTGAGGCCACTTCCATCAGGTCGCTGACGCCTTTTTCGGTAGAAAGGCGTCCCACAAAGCAATAGTAGTCTTCGCGGGGGGCGTTGACGTCAACATTCTGGTACTGCTGGCGTTTTACGGGATCGATGAAGTTGTTGAGCACCCTGATTTTGTCGGGTGAAAAGCCGCCCTCTTTCATCTTGGCAGCCATGAATTCGCTTGGGCAGATAAAGACGTCGGTGTTCTCTTCTAGTGTGCGACGGTTCCACTTGAGCGCTTCGAGCCATGCTACACCACTGGCGGGCAAAGAGCCCTTCATGCACTTGTGAAACAACACATTCAGCTTCGTGCCTGTAAAACATTTCTCGCATGGCTTGTCGTTCAGCAGGCAGTCATAGCGGGGACACAGCAGCTTGTAGTCATGCAGCGTCCACACCACACGAATGCCGCGTTTGTGAGCCAGTTTCCCCACAACAGGCGAGAGATAGCTGTGCACGTTGTGGAGGTGAACTACGTCGGGCTTGAAGTCGTCAAGCACAGCTTCAAAGCATGAACGCACGTCGCCTTTTCCCAGTGTGCGGTTCATCGCCCGCCACTGCTCCTTGAAACCGCCGTTGAAGGACACGCGGCTTGCAAAGCGGTTCTGGTATTTGGCGGGCAGGTTCTGCGGGTACTCCATGGCAAACACCTGAGCCTCCACGCCGTTCTCACGGAGCAGAGTCTCGGTGTTGAGGACAACGACGCAGTCGCCGCCTCGGGGATAATAAAACTTATTGACCAAGAGTACACGTTTTACCATAGGCGAATGTTCACTGGTTGGTTATACTGATATAACGTACCAGCCTGCGCTTTATTATATGGTTAATGACGTTAAAGCAGATGAGGGATAGAACCCTTTACACGTTGAAACGGAACACGACGATGTCGCCATCCTGCATGACATACTCTTTGCCCTCGATGTGCAGCTTACCGGCTTCCTTGACGGCTGCCTCACTGCCATAGTGGATGTAGTCGTCATACTTGATGATTTCGGCACGGATGAAGCCGCGCTCAAAGTCGGTGTGGATGACACCTGCGCATTGTGGCGCTTTGCTGCCGCGGCGGTAGGTCCATGCGCGCACCTCTTTGGGGCCTGCCGTCAGGAAGGTCTCGAGGTTCAGCAGGGCATAGGCCGACTTGATGATGCGGTTCACGCCGCTCTCTTCCAGGCCGATCTCGGCAAGGAACATCTGGCGCTCTTCATAGTCCTCGAGCTCAGCAATCTCACTCTCGGTTTGTGCGGCGACAATCAGTATTTGGGCATCCTCGTCCTTGACAGCCTCGCGCACGGCGTCGACATAGGCATTGCCATTGACGACGCTCTTGTCGTCGACGTTGCAGACGTACATCACAGGCTTGTTGGTGAGCAGGAACAGTTCATGGGCGATTTTCTCCTCGTCCTTGTTGAGCAGCTCCACGGTGCGGGCGCTGCGTCCTTGTTCCAGGGCCTCCTTGTAGCGCTTGAGCACTTCATATTGCACCTTGGCTTCACGGTCACCACCTGTTTGGGCCTGTTTTTGCACACGGTTGATGCGGCTCTCGATGGTTTCCAGGTCACGCATCTGCAGCTCCAAGTCAATGACTTCCTTGTCGCGCACGGGATCGACGGTGCCGTCCACATGGGTGACGTTGTCATCGTCAAAGCAGCGCAGCACATGGATGATGGCGTCGGTTTCGCGTATGTTGCCCAGGAATTTGTTTCCAAGTCCCTCGCCGCGGCTTGCTCCCTTGACCAGTCCGGCAATATCTACAATCTCGACAGTGGTGGGCACGATGCGTGCAGGGTTGACCAGTTTGGCCAGCTCATTGAGGCGCTCGTCGGGGACGGTGATGACACCCACATTGGGCTCGATAGTGCAGAAAGGGAAGTTTGCTGACTGTGCCTTGGCATTTGACAGGCAGTTAAACAAAGTTGATTTTCCCACGTTGGGCAATCCAACGATTCCACATTGTAATGACATAAGCGATTTCTTGTTTTAATTCATGTTTAGCACTATTTCCCTTGTTGCTTGGCCCAGCTGTCTTTCAGACCGATGGTGCGGTTGAATACCAGGTGGTCGGGCGTGGTGTCGGGATCAACGCAGAAGTATCCGATGCGCTGGAACTGGAACTTGTCCTCCACCTTGGCCGTCTGTGCCAGATAGGGCTCAATCTTGGCGTTGGGCAGGACGCGCAGCGACTCGGGATTGAGCAGCTCGCGGAAGTCGTGCTCGGTGTCGGCGCTGGGATTCTCGACGGCGAACAGGCGGTCATAGAGCCTGACTTCGGCATCAACGCAATGGCGGGCACTCACCCAGTGAAGGGTTCCCTTGACTTTGCGTTGGCTGCCGGCGCTGCCGCTCAGCGTGTCGGGGTCATAGGTGCATTGGATTTCGGTCACGTTGCCGTCGGCATCCTTGGTGCAACCGGTGCACATGATGATGTAGGCACCCTTGAGACGCACTTCCTTTCCAGGCGTTAGGCGGAAGAACTTCTTGGGAGGCTCCTCCATGAAGTCGTCACGCTCAATGAAAATCTCGCGTGAGAAGGGCATCTGGTGCTTGCCGGCATTCTCCTGCTCGGGGTTGTTGTCCATCTCCATCATCTCGACCTTGTCCTCGGGATAGTTGGTGATGACCACCTTGACAGGATTCAGGACGGCGCTCACGCGGTTGGCGTGATGGTTCAGTTCCTCGCGGATGTTGTGTTCCAGCAGGCCGATGTCGTTCAGAGCCTCATATTTGGTGTAACCGATATCTTCAATGAAGTTTTTGATAGCCTGGGCCGTGAAACCACGACGGCGCAGGCCGCACAGGGTGGGCATGCGGGGGTCGTCCCAGCCGGCCACCAGTCCTTCCTTGACCAGCTGCAGCAGCTTGCGCTTGCTCATCACCGTGTAGGTGAGGTTCAGGCGGTTGAACTCAATCTGGCGCGGGCAGTACTCGCTGGCACTCTCGCCTGCCAACTCGTGTACGAAGTAGTCGTACAGGTCGCGGTGAGGCACGAACTCTAAGGTGCAGATTGAGTGCGTCACGCCCTCAAAATAGTCACTCTGTCCGTGGGCAAAGTCATACATGGGATAGACGTTCCACTTGTTGCCGGTGCGCCAGTGCGGCGTCTTGATGATGCGGTAGATAATCGGGTCGCGGAAGTGCATGTTGCTCGATGCCATGTCAATCTTGGCGCGCAACACATGGCTGCCCTCCTCAAATTCTCCGGCATTCATGCGCTCGAACAAGTCAAGGTTCTCCTCCGGGCTGCGGTCACGATAGGGACTGTTGGTGCCAGGGATCGTGGGCGTTCCCTTTTGCTGTGCAATCTGTTCGCTGGTCTGGTCATCAACATAGGCCTTGCCTTCCTTGATGAGACGAACTGCAAACTCGTACAGTTTGGGGAAATAGTCGCTGGCATAGTACAGGCGGTCGGCCCAGTCAAATCCCAGCCAATGGATATCGCGCATGATGGACTCGACATACTCGGTGTCTTCCTTCTGCGGATTGGTGTCGTCAAAGCGCAGGTTGCAAGTGCCGCCAAACATCTCGGCAACGCCAAAGTCCATGCAGATGGCCTTGGCATGGCCAATGTGCAGATAACCGTTAGGCTCAGGCGGGAAACGCGTGTTCAGTCTTCCTCCGTTTTTACCAGCCGCCAAGTCATCGGCGACAATCTGCTGTACAAAATTCAGAGGCTTCTTCTCTTCGCCTCCAGCGTTGATATTATCTATATTCTCCGCCATATTAGAATGTTTGAAAAATCGTTTTTAATTGAAATAATTGGCAAAAGTAGTAATTTTCTTTCAATTTTTGCGCAATTCGTGCCAAAAAGGTCAATAAGAAGAAAAGCATGGGCCGCAAGGTCAGTGAGGTTTTTGTTTTTTTGCCTTTGTCATGGTGGTAGTTGGGAGTTTTTTTGTAAGTTTGCAGCAAATATTGAAGACGATGAAACACTTGATGTGGATAGTGATGGCTGGTGCGTTGCTGCTGGCGGGTTGTGGTGAGAAAAAGTCACCGCTGGACGCCGAGGCGCGTGACAGCGGCATGAGGGCCGCAGCGGCACTTGTGGCTGTGGATCACACCGACACAATGTCGATGGAACGTGCCGTGATGGACGCCAAGGCCAAGCAGAGCGTGTATGCGCTCAAGCGTGATTCGGCTGCCGTCAGGGCATTTGACGAGGCGTTCCGCGCCTATCTCAAGGAGAAAGACAAACTGTTGTATCAATCGATATTCCCTGACGAGAAATGAAGAAATTGCCGATATTCATGATAGTGATGCTGTTGCTGCTCACGGCATGCGACGGGGCGTCAAAGCGCGGCGAAGCCTTGGGACGCGAGTTCATGGCGGCATGGGGCGACACTGCGGCGATGCGTCAAGTGGTAAAACGATTTAATGCACTGCGTGATGACAGCTTGCGGTGGCCTTGGGAGATTAAGGCCGCAAACCGGGCATTTACCAATCCGTTGCTGGCCGATGGCCGCGATTCGCTGTTTCAGGCAGCAAATGTCATTGTCCTGTCACCAACTGAACTGGCACAGCGCAAATGCCAAACGATGGTCGAAGTGCTCATGAGACAAGAAGATGAGCCCGACTCGGCTGCTGACCATCTGTCGCTGATTCATTGGCTGTGCTACACCTTCGGATATGACCGCCATGTGGAGGTGTTTGACAGCACATTGCAGGCATCGGTGGACAAATTGTCGGTACATGAGCAGATGCTCGTCTATGCCCAAGCCTCTCGACCTGCCGCTTTGGGCGCTGCTCTTGCCCATGACGCCAACCAACCCGATGCCGACATGGCCGATATCAAACAGCGCATCAACGAATTGCGGGGAATCTACACTCCCGAAGACTACAAAACCTTTGAGGCTGCCTATCAAGGAGCCCTCAAAACAAAATGACCTCCAGAATCTGCCTTAACTCTTAACAATATAACTTGACTCATGAACTCCTTTCAAGAATACCTCGACACGGTGAACAGGGCAATTGCCAAGATTCCTTATCCCGAACAGCCTTTACAGCTCTACGAGCCCATCGCCTATCACATGGCACTGGGCGGCAAGCGTGTGCGCCCCGTGCTGGCGCTGATGGCTTGTGATGCGTTTGGCGGTGACCTTCTCGTGGCGCTTGATGCCGCTGTGGGCATCGAGATGTTCCATAACTTCACCCTGTTGCACGACGACGTGATGGATAATGCCGACGTTCGTCGAGGCAAGCCCACGGTGCATCGTCGGTGGAATGATAATACCGCCATCCTGAGCGGCGACACAATGCTCACCATCGCCACACAATACATTGCGAGTACTGCCAACTGGCAGGTGATGGACCTGTTCAACAAGACCGCTATTGAGATCTATGAAGGGCAGCAGTGGGACATGGACTTTGAGGAACGCAACGATGTCACTGTCGATGAGTACATGAACATGATACGCCTCAAGACTTCGGTGTTGCTGGGTTGTGCTCTCAAGACCGGTGCCCTCATTGCTGGAGCCGATGTTGCCGAGTGCGACAAAATCTATGAGGCTGGTGTCAACATGGGGCTGGCCTTCCAGCTCATGGACGACATGCTTGACGTGTGGGGCAACCCCGAGACCTTCGGCAAGGAAATCGGCGGTGATATCATGAACAACAAAAAGACATTCCTGCTCATCAATGCCATGCAGCTTGCCAAGGGCGATGATGCCGATGAACTGCGTCACTGGCTCAATGACCCCTATGTCACCCGCGACGACAAGGTGCCTGCTGTGACCGCCCTCTATGAGCGCCTGGGCGTGCGCAAGCTGGCAGCAGATGCCATTGCACTTTATAACGGGCTTGCTATTGATGCGTTCAATCAATTGAAAATCAGCGATGAGGACCGTGAGGCGTTCATCTCGCTAGCCAATAAACTGGCAGGCCGCATTTATTAACCAAACAACCATAACGGCTTGTTGGCAGCGGTAACAATAGATAGTGGTTGTTAGAAAAGTTGTCCAAGTTGTCTGAAGAAGAGATTATGATTGACAGTCATTCTCATATTTATTGTGACGCATTCGACGAGGACCGTGATGCGGTAGTTGCTCGGGCGCGAGAAGCTGGAGTGCGGCACATCGTGCTGCCTAACGAGAATTTGGAGAGTGTACCTCGCCTTGCCGCCATGCAAGAGCAATATCCCGATTATGTCTCGATGGCATTGGGCCTGCATCCCGAGGATGTCCACGATGACTATCTTGAGGTTTTGGGCAAGATGCGTCCCATGCTCGACCAATATCCCGTCGTGGCCGTTGGTGAAATCGGCATCGACCTTTATTGGGACAAGACTTGGCGCGAGCAGCAAAAGCACGCCCTCGACATTCAGTTGCACTGGTGCCATGAATTGGGCGTGCCTTTCATCATGCATTGCCGAGAGGCGCTTGACGATATCCTTGATGTCATCGACCACTTGGATTGCCCTGTGCCGCCAGGTGTATTCCACTGTTTTGCCGAGATGCCGGCCGATGTTGAGCGTGTTCGCCGCAGGGGAGACTTCTACTTTGGCGTTAATGGCGTGGTGACTTTCAAGAAAAGCACGGTGTCGCAGTTGCTGCCCGTCATTGGGCTCGATCGCCTGTTGTTGGAAACCGATGCTCCTTATCTGACACCCGTGCCACACCGCGGCAAGCGCAACGAGAATGCCTATATCCCTCACGTCAACGACTTTATTGCCAAGTCGTTAGGCGTTTCGCCTGAAGACGTCAGTGCCGCCACCGACCGCAATGCCGCCCGACTTTTCAACCTCACGTTTTAAAAGCAATTGATATTATAGTAATTATAGAAACCACATAACACAAGGGCTCGCAACTTGATGCTGCGGGCCCTTGTCGTATCGTTCAGGAAAATGTTTTACCAGATAATGGCGCGTTCGGCGGGATCGAGCCACATCTTGTCACCGGGGGTGATGTCGAACGCGTCAAAGAACGTGTCGATATTCCTCAAGGTGGCGTTCACGCGGTAGCGGCCGATGGAGTGGGGATCACTCTTGGTCTGCTGGAAGATGGCCTCATCGGTCATGTTGTCGGCCCAGATGCGGCCATAGCTCAGGTAGAAACGCTGTGCGGGAGTGAAACCGTCAATAATCTGGTTCTCGCGGAATTGCTGAGTAGTCTTGAATGCATCGTAGGCGATGCGCAGACCGCCCTGGTCGGCGATGTTCTCGCCCAAGGTGAGGTGACCATTGGCATGCTGATCCTTCACAACGATGATCTGGTCGAACTGCTCGGCAAGTTTCTCGGCAGCTGCCTGGAACTGCTTGGAGTCTTCCTCGGTCCACCAATCGGTCATGTTGCCGTACTGGTCGAACATGCGGCCCTGGTCGTCAAAGCCGTGAGTCATCTCGTGGCCAATTACTACGCCGATAGCGCCAAAGTTGGTAGCATCGTCGGCGTCCACATCAAAGAAGGGCGGTTGCAGGATGGCAGCGGGGAAGCAAATCTCGTTGGTGGTGGGGTTGTAGTAGGCGTTTACCGTCTGCGGTGTCATGCCCCACTCGTCCTTGTCAACGGGCTTGCCCATCTTGTCCAGGTTGCGGCGGGTCTCGTAGAGGCTGGCTGCCTTGATATTCTCATACAGGCTCTTGCTGGGGTCAACCTGCAAGCCGCTGTAGTCACGCCACTTGTCGGGATAACCGATCTTGACGGTAAAGGCATTGAGCTTCACCAGGGCGTTGATTTTGGTCTGTTCGCTCATCCAGGTCAGGCCGGCGATGTGAGCTGCCAACGACTTGCGCAGTTCGTTGATGAGCTTCATCATCTTCTCCTTGCTGCCATGGGCAAAGTACTTGCTCACATAAACCTCGCCAACGGCCTCGCCCAGCAGTGAGTTGGGGAATCCCAAAGCGCGTTTCCAGCGGGGCTTGCGCTCCTTCTGTCCGCTCAGCATGCGGCCATAGAAGTCAAATGAGGTCTCGCCAAAGTCGTCGCTCAGGTAGCCCGATGCACCCTTGATGAGGATGCCAGCCATATAGTCGCGCATCTGCTGCTCGTTGAGCTTGGTCATCAGTGTGTTAGCTACTTCCATCACCTTAGGCTCGGTCAGGATAACCCATTCCACGTTAGGAACGCCCATCAGGTTGAAATACTCTTTCCAGTTGACGGCGGGATAGTCCTGCTGCAGCTGGTCCACGGTGCGGATGTTGTACAGCTTATTATAATCGCGGGCTTCGGCGCGGTCCATCTTGGCTTGAGCAAACTTGTACTCGATGTCGTAGATGGTGCGGCTGGCACGCATGGCTTCATTCTTTTTGTAGCCTGACAGCATGAACATCTTTACCAGAAAATCGCGGTAAGCCTGCTGGATTTTCTTGCTGTCGGCGTCGGTGTTCAGGTAGTAGTCCCTGTCGGGCAGACCGCTGGTACCGGCGCTCAGCCACATCACGTTCATGTCACTGTTCTTGAGGTCAGTTTCCACGCCAATGCCGAAGAACGGGTTACCAATCTTCAAGTGCTGGTCGGCAAGGAACGGAGTCAGGTTGGCTTTCTTGAACGCTTTGATGCTTGCCAGGTCGGCAGCCATGGGGGCGGCACCCTCGCGGTTCAGGCGGTCGCTATCCATTGCCATCTTGTAAAGGTCGGCAACTTTCTGGTCAACAGTACCGAACTCATGCTCGGTTTTGCCCAGTTCCAGGAACATGTCGCGCAGACGGTTCTCGTTCTGCTCGGCAAGCACGTTGAACACGCCATAGCTTGAATACTCGGGCCTTTCACTCAGGGGGTGGGCTTTCATCCAGCCACCGCCGGCATACTCATAGAAATCTTCACCCGGCTTAACGCTCAGGTCCATGTCGGCACGGTTCACGCCATGCGTCACTTGTGCCTGTACGGCAGGCACGGCAGCCATCATGATGGCCATAGCTAATAACATTTTCTTCATTGTTACTAATAAATAATATCTAGGTTAATCGGTTTTGCAATTTCTTTTCCAACCCGCAAATTTAGCAATAATCCGAAAAACCACCACAAACCATCAGGAAAAAACGTCATTAACGCTCTCTCCTGATATCTCACTTCTAATTTCTGAGTCAATTAGAATGGGGTGCTGGCATCTCCGGGGCCTTGGAGGAAGTCCACATTGGGTGGGGGAGGGCTGAATGCGTCGGCAGGAGAAGCCGCGCCCGTGGAGACGTTGCCAACATTCATCTTGGACTCATAGGTGGTCTCGCTGGTGAGGTTGTAGTTTTCGTCCTCGTTCTCGAAACGGGCATATTGGCTGACAAAACGCATGTTCACCGTATCGGTGGCACCGCTGCGGTGTTTGGCGACGATGAACTCGGCAACACCCTTGATGTTGTTGCCCTCGGCATCCACACTGGATTTGGTGTAGTATTCAGGCCTGTGGATGAAGCACACGATGTCGGCGTCCTGCTCGATGGCGCCCGACTCGCGCAAGTCGCTCAGCTGCGGGCGTTTGCCCAGTTTGTCGTCGGCGGCGCGCGTTTCGACGCTTCGGTTAAGCTGAGACAATGCAATGATGGGGATATCCAGTTCCTTGGCCAGCTGCTTGAGGTTACGCGAAATGGTGCTCACCTCCTGCTCGCGGCTGCCGAACTTCATGCCCGTGGCGTTCATCAGCTGCAGGTAGTCGATGATGATGATTTTCACGTTATGCTCGCGCACGAGTCGGCGGGCTTTGGTCCTCAATTCAAAAATGGACAACGACGGCGTGTCGTCGATAAACAATGGGGCAGTGCTCAGGTTGCGGGTGCGCGTCATCAGGTTCTCCCACTCGGGCTGCGACAGCTGTCCGCTCTTGATTTTGCTGCCCTCGAGCGAGCATACATTGCTAATCAAACGGTTCACCAGTTGCAGGCTCGACATCTCAAGCGAGAACACTGCAACGGGCTGGTTGTAATCAACCGCCATGTTCTTGGCCATTGACAGGACAAAGGCTGTTTTACCCATTGCGGGACGAGCAGCGATGATAATCAGGTCGCTCCTTTGCCAGCCGCTTGTGAGGCTGTCCAGCTTGTGGAATCCGGAGGCCAGGCCGCTCAAGCCTTCGGGGCGGTTAGCGGCTTCCTCGATTTTCTTGATGGCGTCCTGTACGGCGTTCTCGATGGGGATGACGTCGCGCTTGAGGGTGTTCTTGGAAATCTCAAACAGTTTGCCCTCAGCTTCCTGCATGAGGTCATAGACGTCAATGGATTCGTCAAAGGCCAAGTTCTGGATTTGACCGCTGTAGCTGATGAGCTCGCGCGCCAGGTATTTTTGAGCCACGATGCGGGCATGGAACTCGGCATTGGCGGCGCTTGACACAAGACCCGTCAACTCGCTGATGCGGATGGCGCCGCCCACCTCGTCGAGCGCCTTGTTGGAGCGCAACTTGTCGGTCACGGTGAGCATGTCGATGGGTTTGCCCTCGGCGGCAAGCGACTGGATGGCCTCGTAGATTTTTTGGTTAGCTGGATTATAGAAGGCCTCGGGCTTGAGTATTTCGCACACATTATTATATGCGTCTTTCTCAAGCATCAACGCGCCCAGCACGGCATCCTCGAGTGAGGTGTCCTGGGGCGGCAGTTTGCCGAATTCGCTCATTATCTCGGGCTCATGAGTGGGGCGCGTGCGGCGGCGCGCCTGTTTGCCGGTTTCAAATTCTTCCATCTTGATGTAGTCTTTGATTTTTGGGATTGCAAAGATAGTACTTCTCATCGAGAATCCAGCAGTGCACAATTTACAAACTATCTACATCTTGTTGACAAGGGCACGATTGGGTTGAAACGACTATAAAAAATAAAACTATTTTACCTTAATGATTTAAAGTTTTACCGCTAATAATGAAGAATAAACGTTTACAAATTTGACTGTGAGCAGAATTAGATATCCTATTGATTTGATTTTTTTTCGTTAGTCTTGGGATTGTCTATCCAATCAAGATAAGAAGCAATGTTATTAACTCGATCTTGACCTCCTTCTAATGACCAATCGTCTATAACTTCATCAGTTGATGACGCTTTGTTTTTCTCTAAAAGATAATTAGCTAGATAATTTATTAGTTTTATAGCTTTGCTACTACTATAAGACTCAGTCCGTAAATATGCTTCTCCATTAATATAGGTATAAATGACAATGTTGTCTTCTTTAAATAAAAACAAAAACTCAGGAGAAACATCTTCTATGCGAGTCTCAATCCTATATTTATATTGCTTTTTGTTAATAACATCTTCGTTATTAAATAACGTCCATATAGACTTAACACAAGATTTATAATTGTTAATGTCTTTGGCATTATCTAAATGACCCTTATCTTTTTGTATAAAGAAAGAATAAGTATTAAATAAATCTTGTGAAGCTTTAAGAGATGGAAATACAGTGTTTTCACAGCTTTCTTTTTGTTTATTGGTGTAGAGGAAAAAACGAACAAATTCAAAACCATTCTTGTGGAAATCATTATCTTTTAGTTTATTTAGAATCTCTTTCTTTCTTTGATTGAATACTTTTTTTTCATTTGGATTTTGAAAATCACGAATAACCATCTTTTTACCAACATTCTTATTCGCATGCTTCATAATGGAAACCGCATAACAATTAGTCATATAAAAACATAATGTTGGATTGAGCCAAAGATTGGGATCTTCAGCGGTGATGGCTACAATGTATTTAATTTCATCACGGAACATATCATTCATATATGAATCATCGGCTTTAAATTTAGGGGCTTGATTGCCTTTGAGTGTTTCGGAAATGTACTCTAATGGAGACGAAAGTACTTTGTCGGTGAGATTATGTTGATCAAGTACAAACTGAGAAATATCTTTAGCATTTTTGCTCATAGCAGGGATGATGTTGTTATTGATTATTTTATATGATCTATGAAAATGCTTATAGTTTCTATAAACTCTGACTATTAAATAATCAATAGCCACTGTACTAATTAAGGATAATACCAATATCCTCCAATCAATACCATTTGATACAATTAACTTTAAAACATTTTTATTTAAAGATATTGTATTTGATGTGAACAATTGAAAAAGAGCAAAATAAGCAATGCCAGTTATTAAAATTTTCTTTAAAACAGCTGAAGATAAAGATTTCAGTAATTTCCAAAATAAGTTTATGTAATAAATGAAAACATCATAAGAAGATTTGATGAAAATCTCAAACCAGTAATAAGCGTTATTGTAATAATTCTTTAGGCGTGACATAATAATACTAAAAAATGAGTTTTTAAATGTTGGTTATATACCCCTCAGCATAAAAAAGGTCGAATGTGATGTAGTATGAGAAATTTGGTTATTCTAATTGAAAGAAACTCATATTATTACAAAGCATTAATTGATTCGTTTATTGTAACAGGATAGTTCAAATTAGAGTGTTATCGTTAAATTGGTTTAGGGTGCTTATTATTCCCAGTCTAGAAATGAAGCTTTATTATTAATCATTTTTTCTTCGGGACATTCCCAATCATCATGATAATTATTGTTCTTTATATAAGTTGCAAGATGTTGAATGAGTTTTGTCACGTTACTATCGTTATATTTTTCTTCTTCAAAGAATGCTTCTCCATTAATATAGGTATAAATTATAATTTTAGATTTTTTAAATAAGACAAGAAATTCAGGAGAATTGCTAGCAATTCGAGATTCAATTCTTGAATTGTACTCTTTAGCAAAATTATGTTTTTTAAACAATGTCCAAATAGACTGTACGAGTGAATTATACGAGTAATTTTGCTGGATATAACTATTGAAAGATTCTGCATCTTTTTGAATGAAGTAGGACTGGGTGTTGAATAGGTCTTGTGCGGCTTTTAATGATGGAAATACCGTGTTTTCGCAACATTCTTTTTGTTCTTTATTGTAGAGAAAGAATCTTACAAATTCAAAACCGTTATCGAAAAAGTTTGTTCCTGTTGAACTTAGATCATCGAGAACATCCTTTCTTTTTTTGTTAAAGACATTTAGAGATTGTTCTTCAGAGAAATCTCGAACGACCATCTTCTTATTTTGATTATTCTCTTTATTTGCTTGTCTCATGACAGATACGGCATAGCAATTCGTCATATAGAAACATAGGGTTGGATCTAACCAAAGGTTGGGATCTTCGGCAGTAATAGCAACAATATATTTGACGTCCTTGTCAAAGATGGCATTCATGTAGCTGTCATCAGCATTAAATTTGGGAGCCTCATTTCCGTTTAAAGTTTGATTAACGTACCTTAATGGAGATTCAATTATTTTGTCAATATCATTATCGGTTTTTTTATGTCCTTGATCATTAGACATTGACTTGTCTTTAATAGACTGTTTAATCTCAGTAGAAATTTTGGCAAATCTTGGAAAGTGATCTGACATTCTTTTATAATTATCATTTTTTATCTTTTCTTCCTCGATATTTTTCTGCTTAGCATCATTTATAATTATGTCTAGTTGTTTTTTTGTTTTCTTTGAATGAATATACCATCTAATAAGTATAAGAATTATGATGCCACAGGCTGAACCCAAAAGAGCTCTCAAATGATTATTATCAGGGTCATAATGTAAGATAATAAGTGGAATTGCTATTGTACTAATGAAAGGTATTATACTACATATTATAACTCCCCAATCCCATTTGTTTAAAGAGGATTCTTTTATGACAATTTTACTCATAATCAGTTAATTTTGAGGGTTTTATTTGTGGTTAATTCTAATATTTCGGTATTCTGCTCCACCATTAGGATGGATTTGGATTTTTTCCAGTGGAGCAAAATTTGAATGAGTAATTCCTTGAATTTGGTGTCAAGACTGTCTGAGGGTTCGTCCAGCAGCACGATTTTGGGGTTAAGAATTGTTAGACATAAGAGGCCCAGAATGAGTTGCTCACCTCCGCTAAGGTTGGCTGCAGGGAGTTTAGCCTTGCTTTGAACGATGTCCTGCATTTGCTGATAAAGGTCATCTTCAAGTATGATGTCCGCCTTGGCATAGTTTGCATAGAGTCTAAGATTTTCCTCAACAGTGAGGTGGCTGAACACACGCTCGCGTTGGCTAAGGTAGCCAATGGATTTGCGCCGGAAGATAGTTGATGAGTCCCATTGTGAGACGTCATCATTGTCAATACATATAGTTCCTTTTCTGAACGGTGTGAGATTGATCAGTCCTTTGATGAATGTTGATTTCCCACTGCCGTTTGTTCCTGTGATACCGATGATTTCACACGGCTTGAGTTCAAAAGACATCTCTTGAAATAAAAACTGATTGCGGGCATATCCTGCCGTGTAATTATTTACCGTGAGCATCATCAATTCTCGAATCTTAATTCTTTGTTTTTTGTTGAAATAATCTTGTGGGCGAATTGTTCGATGACGTTCCTTTTGTGCTCCACAATGATAATTGTAGCGTTATCTTGTCTCACAAATTCCCGATATTTGGCTTGAAGACTCTTGATAACATCGGTGTGAATGTTGGCAAAAGGCTCGTCGAGAATAGTCAGCGAAGCCCTGCAATAGAGCATTTGCAGATTGCTCACAAGCCTGCGTTGGCCGTATGAGAGATCTTCTGCTAACTCTTGACCAGTAAAACCGCCGATGTCCAATAACTGAAACAGAAGTTCATCGTCTGTTTTGTCAAAAAGTGAGAATACCTTAGACGATTGTTCCTGAGGGTAATCCCTTTTTGACAAAAGGATATTTTGACTGACGGTCCACTCATCAATCAAGAATGGTACTTGGAAGCTTCGGCGGATATTGTTGGCGATTAATTCTGGCATTAACTTTGCAGAAGACGGCCCAAACTGATATTCCAATCCATTGAAGGAGTATCGGATGCTACCTGTCGTTGGACAAAGCATTGTATTCAGTATATTGAGTAAGGTGGTTTTGCCAGAGCCGTTGTCACCATAGATGCCGTAGATGGAGCCTTGATCTAAACAAAGTTCATCGATAGTCTTCAATAGTGGCTGATTGCCGCTGTAAGAGAATGAAAAATCACTGGATATGTTGACGATTTCACTCATTCCAAAGATCTTTTTCCAAATAAGCCTTTAGGTAATATAAGCGGGGTAACTACCAGAAGCAGGCCAAACACGATTTGAGCTACTTTTGGGGCTGCAACAGGGAATTGCGTGAACAGTACCTCCTCAATAAAGTAAGTGAACAATACAAAGAATAGACCGGCAACAATCGAGCCACGCACTGAGTCAATCCCGCCAAAAATGATAAGGGTGAACAGCACAATAATATTGCTGGTTGTGAACAAGTTGGGATCGGCACCGAATGTGCAGAAAGCGAAGAATATACCGCAAATGCCCGAGATAACAGCACTGGCTATAAAAATTGGCAATTGTTCCTTCTTGATGTCGATACCCCATGACGAGGCCAACAGCTCGTTATTGCGGATAATCGTGTGAAGTTGAGCCAACCTTGAACGGTCGACGCGACGCATCATAAAGCTAAGCGCCAACATCAGGATAAACACGATACAAAAGAGTGACACATTGGAACTGAGGCCAGCAGGGCGCATGATATTGGAATATCCGCTTGAGCCTGCGACCAGTTTATTGGTCACAAAGTTCAGTTCAATGTAAAATAGAGAGAAAAACAGGAAAAAGTCTTTTTTGAAAACCCTTGATGCAAAAAAGAATAAAAGGGAAACCAATGCCACGATTACCGGTACTAGCAAGAACATTAAATACAAGTAGTTGGGGCTTGGCAACACAGTGGAGAAGTAACCTGTCAAAAAACACCCAAGAGAGATATATACAATATTCCCGATAGCCCATAAGTTTGTCTTCCCAACCATTAGCGAATTTAGTGCCAGCAGGAAGATGATATAAATAGAGGTTTTGGTTGCCAGATTAAGAAGCAGCTCCATGTTCAAGGGTCTAAGTTAAACAAGTCTTAGTTTTTTTCCAAAGATACCATGTGGTTTTAGGAACAGGATTATCATAAGGCAAAGTAGCGTTAACATTTCGGCCGAGAGTGCGTTGAAAAAGAACTCAAAAACTGACAGTAACATGCCAATCACAATTCCAATAAGTACCGAGCCATAAATGTTATTGAGTCCAGCGATTAGGCAGGCCGAAAAAGCGAGCAGCATAATTTTAAAACCAGCAAATGGCGTCAGACCATAACCCATCGACAAATATACTCCACCGAAGGCAGCCATAAATCCGCTGATAATGAAAACTAACAGATAAAGTCTGTTAATAGGGATGCCTAATGTAATGGCTCTTTCCTTGTTGGATATCATTGCCCTAACCGATGTGCCATATCTTGATTTCTTCAGCCACAAGTATAATGCGATAGTGGACAAAAGCAGTACGGGAAAAATGATGAGTTCCCTCAAGTATAGGCTTGTATTGAAGAATTGGCTTTCGGTAAACGGATATTCCAAGAGATTATCGCTGAAAATTAAAGCCAACGAATTTTGGATGATGATGGAAAGGCCAAAGGTCGTCAACAACAAAAGGGAAGGGTTTACTTTGCGGATTTTCCGATAGATCAACATTTCAGATAAGATGGCAAACACCACTCCGGCAATTATTGCCAACAGCAGAGCTACCAAATGGCTAGTGTGGTCAAGTGCCGTCAGGTACACATAACCGCATACCACCAATCTGTCGGTATGGGCAAAATCCACGACATGCAGTATGTTGTAGATAAGACCAAAGCCCAAAGCGACTAGACTGATGAAACAGCCATAAAAAAAACCCAGTTTTATGACCTCAAATAAAGTCATTTAGAAGGCTGCAACTGGATGCCCTTGTCGGTCTCAGTAAACTCATAGCGTCCGTAGGAGGTGTGAACAAACTCGCCTTCTTGGTCAAACTTGATATCACCTGTGGCACCATGGTAACTGTAGTTCCCGGATTTGACGAAACGTTTAATGCTCTCGACATCGGTGCTGCCAGCCTTCTTGAGCATATCATACATGACGAACACTGCATCATAGCCCTTTTGTGCAAAGATCGTCGGCTCCTCGTTATACTTAGCAATATACTTTTCGGTCATTTTTTTATTTAACTCGTTTGTTGCCGAAGTTGCGGGGACCACCAGCTTGACACCGACTCCTGCACTTTGGGCCGTCTTGATCATGTCATTGCCGGTGAAATTCTCGGTAGCATAAAAGCTTGGAGAGAACTTTTGCCGGGTTGCTTCCTTAATAAAGCGTCCGCCATCATCGGGATAGATGAAAAGACAAATAGCTTCTGGCGCTTTCTCTTTCATCTTAGCTACAGTAGATGTGAATGATTGTTGTCTTCGGTTCATGTCAAAGGTGCCGACGAGTTCCAGTGGTGATTGCTTAAGATTGTACAATGCGGAGTTCAACAGCCCTTCTCCCCAATCATCATTGACATATAATATAGCCACTTTCTTCAACCCCTGTTGCTCAATCCATGTGAAAATTTCTTGAGTGGCGGCGGCATCGCTAGGCATAATGCGAGCAAAATTACCTTTACCCTCTTTGACGAGTTCCGATTTAGTGTCGACACCCGACAGAATAAACATGTTGTTGGTGTTGGCATAATTCAAACAATGCTCAACTTGATCGGAGCCAAACAACTCGATGATAAACTTGATGTCTTTGTTTTTAGCTTCCATCAGGCGTGTTAAAGCCACGTCCTTAAGATGTTCGGTGTTGAAGAATACGATTTTAACATCATCACCATATTGGGCTTTAATGTCTTCAACTGCCATCATCTGACCCCGTTGCATCATTTCCCCATATGCAGTAACTTGACCTGATAATGGAAGCAACGAACCAAATACGTAGTTGCCTTTTTCCTTCTGACTAAAAACAAGGAACAAGGTGGCGAGAACAAACGCCACCAGGATTGCTGGAAACAGATACTTTTTCATATTCTATGAATTAGCAGAGTACCTTCTCCTTGGGAGCCAGGTGAGGATAAACAGCATCGTTCAAGATGTATCCGTATAGACCATCAAAAAACATGTCTACATTTTCGTCTGACATCTTTAGAATGTCATCACTCTCGATAAAGAGGCCGAAGTCCTTTTCGGTCATCTTGTTGCTTTCATTTATCTTTTTCATAGTCGTAAGAATTAAAAATTTATATCATAAATTAATATTTAAAGGAATTCTATTTGTCTGAACAAAGGCACTGAAATTATCATAATTCTTGATGTCATTAGAAATAAAGAACTTATGGGCAAAAATCAATGCGATAATCTTTAATCTCTTTATCTTTTCGTCCTCCGAAACGGTGTCTCCTTGACCTTTCATGTCATCAAACTTGAAGCAATCAAGGGCCGAAAGAGGCAACTTTTCTATGAGAGATTTGGTAAGCAGGAAGTCCTCCCAGGTCTCGCCGCTGAAACCCACGATGACATCTGTTGATATTTTGACGTCAGGGTGAATCTTCAAAAAACGATTGATATGCTCGGTAACACTATCAATGGTGTACCTCCTGTTCATCTTCTTCAGAATTGCATCTGAGCCTGACTGTATGGGGATAGGCAATGTTCGAATAATATTGCTATTCTTGTATAACTCCACATACATGTCAAACTCTTGGATGAAATATCTAGGGTGAATGGCCGTGAGCGATATGGTCGTTGACGGACGCAGAGCCAAAATCTTATTGATAAGTTCTAATAGAGTCAGTGGCTCATTCAAGTCTTTTCCATACGCACCAATTTCTTCTCCAGCCAGTTCAATCTCGTTGACATTATCGCTTAAGTGTTTGATCTCTTCCAAAATTACCTCAATGGGCTTTGACAATGCATTGCCTCCGGCTCTCTTAATTACACAATATGTGCAGTTTTCAGTGCATCCGTTGATGATACGAATCGGGTACTTATTGGACTTGTGATCAAGTTGACATGTTGGCATAAAGTCAAGTTGTGATTTCAGAAAATTCTCAAGAACTTTTTTGAAAGTGCGTGGTGTAAAATACATATCGATGTCAACAGGCTGATTCTTTAGAATATTGCTGTTGATGGCAGGAACACAACCTCCAACCCATATTCGAGCATCTTTACGTTTTCTGTTAGCGATATCAAGTACACATTCAATGGATTCGTTGAATTGTTTCTTCGAGAATCCACAGGTCATGACGATAACAACATCACTGTTTTCCACTTTGTCTGCTATTATGCAACCATAGTTAAGCAGACAAGATTTGATGCCGAGGCCGTCAGACTCGTTAGAGACGCATCCGCGTTGAATAATATGAAATTTAAATCCAGTTGACATAGTGTTTGCGGACCAATCAATGTGCAAAGATATAAAAATATCTTCTAATGCTAATAAAAACGAATTAAAAACAATTAAAATTGTTCATTTATTAGACTAAATTCTTGTCTTATTGTTTATTAACGAATTGCACATTAATGAATTTTTAAGAGAGATTATCATTATATAAACTTATTTAATTAAATGCTATGTTTGACTTGAAATGCGAGAATGAGTGATTTTCAAGCATGAAAATGCGATGGTTGACGATTGTTTTTATTAGTTATAATTGTTGTTGAAAATATATTTTTTGTGGCTTAGACTTGATTATCTATCTTATGGTTTAATGAATCATTATATGTTGAATGCATTTTTAGTTGTTTGTGAACAAATTGTCAAAAGGATATGATTTCGACCGGTAACTTTTTGCCTTTTTGGGCATGAATGTAGTGTGAATTGAGAATTCTATTAATAACGAATAGGTATCAGAGCAATGGAAATTTCTAGGATAATAGCGTTTGTTGCTGTGGCTGTGGTAGCTTTGGCTGTTGCGGGTCAGAACAGAAGTTTGACGGTTCTATTGACATGATGTTGACAATGTCAAGACTTTTGGTTTGAAATGCTTTTTTCTTCCAGTAATTGTTTGTATTTTTGCAACAAAGTTCAATTATAAATATTTTTCAGGATTATGAAACTTTACAGGATACTAGCGTTTGTTGGTGTGGCTATGCTGGCGGTGACTGCCATTGCACAGCAGACAACTATGACCTTTAACGACGCAACGCGTCACCAGACCGTTACTGTAACCGCCGTGGGCGAGGATGTCGTGCGTGTAGATGTGGTGCCCGACGGATGGAACGGTACCCGGTTGCCATCACTGGCACTGGACAAGAGCGCCCGGGCCGAGATCAAGGTCGAAGAGTTGGAGGACATGAGCGTGATGCGCACTGGTAGTGGCATGAAGGTGGTGCTGGACCGGAGCATGGGCAGTATCACTGTGGGTAGCCGCAGTGGCTACTATGTTACCGACCTGTGTGACCGCACTTCACCTACGTTGAGTTTGTTGCACTACGGCCATGAGTCGTTCTATGGTGCGGGCGAGCGCGGTTACTCGTTCAACCTGGCGGGCGACACACTCATTAATTACAACAGCCAGAACTATGGCTACCAGATGGGTGAAGCGCGCACTAAGCTGATGGGCATCACCATGCCGATGGTGATTTCGTCTAAGGGTTATGGTGTGCTGTTTGACGACTTCTGCAAGTCGTCGCTCTATCTGGGCAATCAAGGCATTGAGTACAGCTCCACATCTCCGCAGCCCATTTCCTATTATGTCATCAACGGCAATGGCCGGGTCGAGAACGTGGTCAGGAACTTCACTTGGCTGGTGGGCCGCCAGGAGTTGCCGCCACTGTGGACGCTGGGTTACATCACCTCCAAATATGGCTACCATGACCAGCGCGAGAGCGAGGGTGTGGTTGATACCCTGAAACGCGAGGGCTATCCGCTCGACGGCATCGTGTTTGACCTGTACTGGTATGGCAAGGAGGAAGACATGGGACGTCTGGAATGGGACAAGCAGCAATGGCCCGACCACCGTGGCATGTTGCGCAACTTCAAAGAGAAAGGCGTTAATGTGGTAACCATTTCACAGCCCTATGTGCTGACCAATGGCCGTGCCATCGATAATTACCGCCTGTTGGACCCCCAGGGCATCTTCTGCAAGACCGACGGCACCGACACCACCCACACGGTGACCATCTGGGTGGGGCAGGGTGGCATGTTTGACGTGTCTAATCCCGCCACACGCCTGTGGCTGCGTAACCGCTACAAATCGCTTACCGACGAAGGTGTTACCGGTTGGTGGGGAGACTTGGGCGAGCCTGAGAAACATCCACTCGAGATACGCCACTACAATGGCTTGACCGCAGAGCAGTACCACAACTACTACGGCAACGAGTGGAGCAAGATCATCTATGACATGTTCAAGGAAGAGTATCCCGACCGTCGTCCGATGGTCATGATGCGTGCCGGCACAGCTGGCTTGCAGCGTTACTCGGTATTCCCCTGGTCAACCGACGTTTCACGCTCGTGGGGAGGTCTGCAGCCTCAAGTGACCATTATGCTCAACGCGGGCTTGAGCGGTTTGGGTTATATGTCGCACGACGTGGGCGGCTTTGCCGTAGATCCCAGTAACAAACGTGATGGCGAACTCTACATCCGCTGGCTGCAACTGGGCCTGTTCTCGCCCATGCTGCGCACCCACTCGACCTATCATGCTGAGCCCTATCACTACACTGAGTTTGGCGACCTCACGTTGCGCCTCATCAAGCAGCGCTACACTTGGTTGCCTTATAACTATACGCTAGCCTACGACAATGCGCGCAATGGCTTGCCCATGGTGCGTCCGCTGGGCTTCTATGAGGATGATAAGGATATCAGCCGTTACGACGGCATTTGGGACCAGTACCTTTGGGGCCGGGATGTGATGGTCGCTCCCGTGATGCAGCAGGGAGCCGTCAGCCGTGAGATTACCTTCCCTGAGGGCACTTGGGTGGACGTCAACCATCCTGAGAAACGTTATGAAGGCCACACAACGGTCAACTATGCCGCCCCGCTTGAGGTGCTGCCGTTGTTCGCTCGTGCTGGTGCCTTTATTCCGCAGGCCAACTATGAGATGGACAATGTGGGTGACTATAACCCCGATAAATTAGACATTATATATTATTGTAGCGACTCTCCATCTTCCTACACCATGTTTGATGACGACCTGCACTCCACTGGCACACTGGATCGGGATAAGCATCGCGAGATACAGTTTGTTGCAACCCCGCAGGGAAAAACGCGCTATATCACCATCCAGAGCCGTGGCGATATTGTTGGCGATGCGCCCACCAAGGAATATCGCCTCATCGTCCCCGCCACTGCTAAGCCTGGCAAGGTGATCATCAACGGCCAGAAGGCTGCAGGGGTTACCTATGACAAGCGCACAGCCACCCTCATCATTCCTGTCTCGATTCCCGACATTGCCCAGGCTACAATCATCGAAATCACCAAATAACAAACGAAAACGATAAGCACAATAATTATTGCGCTTATCGTTTTCCTGTGTAGGGGTAGTGTTAGATGACGACGGCGGTGCCACTGGTGGCTACCATGAGCATGGAGTTGTCCTTGCCGATGGTCTCGTAGTCGATGTCGATGCCCACGATGGCGTTGGCCCCCATCTCATTGGCACGGTCCACCATTTCGTTCATGGCGATGTCCTTGGCCTGGCGCAGCACTTTCTCATAGCTGGCCGAGCGGCCGCCCACGATGTCGCGGATACCTGCAAAAATGTCTTTCAGGAAATTGGCGCCGATAATTGTCTCGCCAGTAACTACGCCCTTATACACACGGATAGGGCAGCCTTCGATTTGCGGAGTTGTTGATAGTATCATATCCTTATAAAAACTTGTTTGGTGAAACTTTCAATTGTCAAACTGCAAAAATAATGCCAATACCTTTTTAAAGAAAAATGAAAAGTGTAAAATAATTAGACACTTTAGTGAAAAAACACAGTTATTCTTTGTTTTTTTGCTGTATTCCTTTGGCTTTAAAAAGGCTAAAATATTAAATTTGTAGCAGTGAAACATTTGTTATGGCATGTTTAATCATTTACCTAACCAATAAAACTCAACCACTATGAAACAATTTATCCATCTTCTTGTTTTATTGCTGGCCATCATGTTGCCGGCAAAAGCCGTCGCCAGTTCTACCGTTGTGGATGGTATCTACTACAACTTCAATACCTACTCGTGGACTGCGACAGTGACCTTTAAAGGTGGTTCTTATGATCAGTATCCTGATTATTATACGGGTGATCTGGTGATTCCCGATTCGGTTGTATATGGCGGCAATACCTATGCGGTTGCTGCCATTAGCACCAGGGCGTTCTCGGCGAGCACTGGCCTGACGAGCATCGTAATGCCTAACACCATCACTACCATTGGCGAATATGCCTTCATTGCGTGCACTGGCCTGAAGAGCGTTACACTTTCCAACTCACTTAAAACAATCCAAAGGGGGGCATTCTACAATTGCAATCAGATGACCGACATCAATTTGCCGGCATCGCTCACCACCATCGATGAATCAGCTTTCTTTTTTTGCGATAGTCTTCACAATCTGAACATACCTAAATCTCTCAAAACGATCGGATATAATGCCTTTGCTTATTGTACAGGATTGACATCGATCACTGTGGATAGCGAAAATACAAAATTTGATTCCCGTGAAGATTGTAATGCAGTGATAGAAACAAATACTAATAAACTGGTGCTGGGATGCGCTAACACGGTGATTCCTAATACTGTTACAGCCATCGGCAACTATGCTTTCTATGGCGGTTCCTTGGCGGCCATCGATATTCCGGCCTCGGTAAAATCTATTGGTGCCGGCGCTTTTTGTTGGTGCAACAAACTCGAGAGTTTGATAATTCCTAACACGGTCACTAGCGTTGGGGCTGCTGTGTTTCAAGGTTGTTCTAACCTGAAAAGCGTCACGCTGAGCAATGCCATGACCGAAATTACCCATAGCTTATTTGAGGGTTGCAGCCGTCTGACTGATGTGGCCATCCCTGCCGGTGTCACCGAAATCAAACAGTATGGGTTTAGGCATTGTGGTGAATTGACTGGCCTGACTCTTCCTGAGGGAGTGAGAATAATTGGTAGGTGGGCCTTTGAGCATTGTAACAAACTGGCGAATCTGAACCTGCCTGACTCTCTCAGGACCATCGAAGAAGGTGCATTTCTCGAATGCTATGCCTTGAAAAGTTTAGCCTTCCCCAAAACAGTCACCGATATCAAGGTGGGCGCCTTCAGGTGGAACCAAAGTCTGGAGAGCATCACAGTGGATAGTGAGAACCCCAAATATGATTCCCGCAATGATTGTAATGCCCTGATTGAAACAGCCACTAATACCTTGATTGCTGGTTGCACGAACACCGTGATACCTCCGACGATAACTGTCATTGCCGATGGCGCGTTTTGGGGCCGCACCAAACTGCGCGTTGCCGACCTGCCTGATGGGCTCACCTACATCGGGAATTGGGCTTTCGCCTACTGTGATAGTCTGCCTGTTGTGAGGATACCCGCATCGGTCACCACCCTCCGCCCCTATGCATTTTATGAATGCAAACGCCTGCAAAATGTTTATTCCATGATTGCCGATCCAACGGCCATTGAGATGGGTGACAGAATGTTTTACTATTATGGATACAACTATAACTACCGTACGCTTTATGTGCCTGCAGGTTCGCTCGAAGCTTATCAGGCCGACACGAGGTGGAGTGAGTACTTTGGCAACATTGTTGAGATGGATCCCGAGACTGGAGACGTGAACGGAGATGGTGTGTTGTCGATTGGTGACATCTCTGCCCTAATCGACTTGCTGATTGCTGGCGGTGATCTTCCTGAATGGGCTGATGTGAATGGCGACGGCCGTGTGACCATTGGCGATGTGTCCGCCTTGATCGACATGTTGATGGAAGGGAACTGATGATTGGCTGCCTAAAGGCAGTTGACTCATATATTTAATTTATTCTGGTGTGCCCCCAGTGAACTGGATGCTCTTGCTGCCGCAGGGCCTCTCGATTTACTTGGGGGTTCATGATGAAGCTCTAAAAAGGGCTGCTCCCGTCAATCCTGTATATGCAATTTTTTTGAAAAGTTTTGTAGTTATTTGATTCCCTCTTGCGTCTAACGAATAAAACAATTAAAAGCATGAGATAATGAAACAGGAGAAAATAAATAATAGTGATTTGGCTGTGGAAAAGCCTGCTAGTGGCATAAGCCAAAATGAGTTGAGCCAGCGGGTTGACCAGGCTTTTGACCGGATTGGCAAGAGGGCGAAATGGAACGTCGCCCTGTGTTTGGCATTTATCACGTCTGCGCTTTGGCTTTCTATCTTGTGCAGTCTTGAGCGTCATTTGGGTTACAAGCTGGTGATTGTATCGGTGCTGGTATTGATTGCCATGATCAAATCGGTCATAGACCAGCTCATGGTCGAAAAGTTGAAGAAAACCTCGTCGCGCAAGGAACAACTGGACAAGGTAGTGAGCAGCAGGAAGTTTGAACCGCTGGTCAAATGGGGAACAATAGCGTTTTTCTTCCTCTATCTGTTGGTTGATGTCTTGCAAGAACGCACTGTCAGCATGATGATCGTAACTGCTGCTATCTTCTTGATAATCATGTTTATTGTGCTGGCGACCTTTGATAAAACGAAATCCTACCAGCGCTCGGTGGAACTTGAAGACGATTTGAGGAAACTTGTCGAGATGGAGGAAAGATAAAGAAGTTTTGGTTTTAAATATGACCTAGCTTCGTGCACATGATTGAAAGTTTTTTTATTGACCAATAAAAGTATAGTATTATGGAACAAGAAGAGAAGACCCAAGCGGCCTATTATGATAGAAGCGTGGAGGAATTGCGCCGTGACATTATCATTAAAGCCGAGGAAATTGCTATAGAGCCAAAGAAGGGCGACAAGATTTTCTTGCTGGTTATCTTGATTCTGGGTGCGATTTTCGGCATTGTGAATTGGCACTACAAGTGGATTGAGCTGAACTGGTGGGTAATCATTGCGGTTCTAGGCTTCATCTTGTTGATCGGTATAGGGTTCTATAAGATTAATGAGCGCATTTTCAAAACAATAAAGAGCGCTGAGGATGCCAATCAACAACTGAAGGCAGCCAAGAGACTTAAAAGGACTGTTCAGCTGCGAACTATATTTGGATATATTGCTGGTGTGTTGCTTTATGTTGCAATCAGGTATGGGGATAATTTTGAAGAGTGGCTCTTTGTACTCATTTTTGCGGGTTTCGTTATCTTCATTTGTTCTCTTATAATACTCTTTAATTCAAAAGGTTTTGTCGATGATAGCTATTGTGAAGACCTGGAAGAATTAGAGAATTCAATCAGTTAATTTATCTGCGATAACGAAGACGCGTATATTAAATGGTGTCTGGATGAAGTGGGCCCCAAAAGTATTTTCCTGCTTTTGGGGCCCACTTCATAATTGCTCGCCTGTTAAAAGAATCGCCCCAAATGAGGCTGAAATTTCACCGTAAAAATACTTCAACCATGTCATTTGATTGAGTAAAACGCATTTTGCCGAAGATAATAGTGAATTGAGTGTAGTTTTTTACAGCTCTTGTGCGTCTAAAGGGCAAAAAATAAAAACTTAGAATTATGGAACAGAACGAAATCAATATCGAGAAACAGGAGCTGATGGAGCGCATCAAGGGGATATATGAAAACACCATTTGGCCTAAAAATAAGTTGTTGAGCATTGTCCAAACCTTTTTTTATTGCGTTTTTCCCTTTTGTGCTTTTATACGATAAAATCACCGAAGGAGTATTCGGCCTCGAACAATCCATTTATTTGGCGTTCTGTATTTTATATGCCATTTTACTAATCGCATGCGACTACAGGAGTTATTATTGGAGTAAGCGGGTAAAGCATGCCGAGACCGCTCAAGATTTGCTTGATGCTACCGATAGAGACACCAGAGAGAATAAGATGTGTGTTAGTAGTCATCATAGCCGCATTTGTTCTGTCCAAACTGCTTATCAATCATGAAATGATGTGGGCTGTGCTTGTAGCGGCTTTGGCTGTCGCCCTGATTGCTCTCATGATATTTGTCAAGCCACGTCAGGGCAAGGATGTCAAGCGGTTGAGGGAGCTTGTCAAGCAGGAAGATGAAAAAAATGAGGCCAGCGTGTAGCAAATTGACGCCCGCGTGCGTCTAAAGGATAAAAGCTATAAAAACCTGAAGATTATGGAACAGAATGAAATCAATATCGAGAAGCGAGAGCTAGTGAAGCGCATCAAAGAC
>Ga0310697_10001120_pt1 | contig 32701 bp, 31 predicted proteins | sample 172DNAGHGlowgp2_FD_203883 | JGI IMG/M metagenome (GOLD analysis project Ga0310697, IMG submission 203883) | Sheep rumen microbial communities from Palmerston North, Manawatu-Wanganui, New Zealand - 1728 DNA GHGlow gp2 (v2) (version 2) | ecosystem: Host-associated > Mammals > Digestive system >... | reverse complement strand
TGCAAAAATCTATATCAGTTTTAACAAGGCTTGCACTTTCGCATAGACTATGATATAATCCTGCGCGACTATTTGCGAAAAAACGGAGTGAGTCCATGATCGACTGGCTGACCGGTACCGTGATCGGCAAAATGTGCGCGACCTTTTTCATCTCCATGCTTCCCGTGGGTGAGCTTCGCGTTGGCCTGCCCTATGGGATCGCGCTGGGGTTGGAATACCCCCTGGCTCTGATGGCAGCGCTGTTGGGCAACATGGTCCCGGTACCCTTTATCATTGTATATATCAAGCGCGTTTTCGCGTGGATGCGCAAGCACATGCCCCGTATGAACGCGCTGATCACAAAGCTGGAAAACCGCGCCGGAAACAAGGGCGCGACGGTGGAGAAATACGGCCACTGGGGCCTGCTGCTCTTCGTGGCGATCCCGCTGCCCGGCACCGGCGCGTGGACAGGCGCGCTGATTGCGGCGCTGCTGAACATCCGCACCTCAAAGGCCGTGCCGGTGATTCTCATTGGCGTGTGCATCGCGGCCATGATCATGACCCTCGTCACCTACGGCGTCATTCATGTGGTGCTGTAAGCGTGAAAACGAAGACCGGACATGAACGGTTGACATGACTTGCGCGGCTCCTTTATGCGGTTTCTTTATTGGATTTTTATTTGATTTTTATTGCATTGCTGTCTATTATCTGGTAAAATACCCCCAGCATATTCAAAGAGAGGGGTTGACAGGAATGACCGCAGGGCGTACTATCGTTCGTTCGTTCGTTCGTTCGTTCGTTCGTTCGTTCGTTCGTTCGTTCGTTCGTTCGTTCGTTCGGTAAAGGCTACTCTGCCCGTTTTCCCCTGTCAAGTCCAGTGAAGGGCGCAGTATACCCATTTTGAGGTGTACTGCGCCCTTTTCGCGTCCGCTTTTCCCTTTCCCTTTGAAAAAAGGGAGCTTGAAGTGTACAAACCGCCGCGCTTTTGCGGCAATCAACCAGGAGGAAAAACTATGAAGCACGCAGGAACCAAAATTTTGACCCTTCTGTGTCTGGCACTGCTGTTCACGCTGCTGCCGGGCGCGGGAGCTTATGCGGATGGCGTTTCGTATCTCTATTATGAGAGCGAAGAGGCGGCGATTGCCCAGACGCCCACCACCGGCACAGTGACGGAGTATACGACGGTTACCGACAGCACTACCGCTGTAACGTGGAACTCCGGCTGGTACGTAGTGAGCGAAGATACTGCCATCAATGTTCCTGACACCCGCATTGAGGTCAACGGCGAGGTCAACCTCATCCTCATGGACGGCAAAACGCTGACCGCAAATCAGGGCATTCACGTCGGACCCAATGCGACGCTCAACATCTATGCACAGAGCACGGGAGCCGGAACGCTCATTGCCAGCGGTTTCTCGGGAGGTGCGGGCATCGGCGGCGCATCTAAAGAAGCTGGCGGTACAATCACCATCCACGGCGGTACGGTAACAGCGACCGGCGGCGAGGATTTTGGCGGCGCTGGGATCGGCGGCGGCATGGGCGGCGCAGGCGGCACCATCACCATCCACGGCGGCGCGGTTACTGGTACCGGTAAAAGAGACGGCGCTGGGATCGGCGGCGGTCCCAGTGGCGCAGGCGGCACCATCACCATCAACGGCGGCACGGTTACTGCCACCAGCATCAAAGCACGTTACACATCAAGCGGCGCCGGCATCGGCAGCGGCTATCGAGGCACAGGCGGCACCATCACCATCAACGGCGGCACGGTCAACGCGACCGGCGGCGAAGAAGGCGGCGCGGGCATCGGCAGCGGCTATAAAGGCGCAAACGTTACGGTCAACATCAACGACGGTGAAATCACAGCCACTGGCGGCAAAAAAGGCGGCGCGGGCATCGGCGGCGGCAATGAAGGCGCAGGTGGCACCATCACCATCGAGGGCGGCACGGTCAACGCGACCGGCGGCCAACTTGGCGGCGCGGGCATCGGCGGCGGCGCCATGGGCGGCGCAGGCGGCACCATCACCATCCACGGCGGCACGGTCAACGCGACCGGCGGCGATAAAGGCGCAGGCATCGGCGGCGGCGGATTATGGAGCGCAGGCGGCAATGTCACGATCACCGGCGGCACAGTCAAGGCGTCCGGTGGCACTTCCAGCAGTTCGGGCATCGGCGGCGGCACAGGTGGCGAACCCGGTACCGTCAACCTTGGCAACGGCATGCTCGTTTGGGCCGGTGCCGATGAGAATCCGCAAAAGGACAACAAAAATATCGCCCTCAGCTTTGAGACAACGCACAGCCAGCAGTATGTTTACGCGGAAATGCACGCGCCCATCATCACCGGTGCGGATCTGGTGCTGAACGGTTCCCTGGATTTGCGTTTCTACGTGGCCCTGCCCAAGGGCTTTGACGGCAGCGGCGCGTATATGAGCTTCACCATCCCCGGCAGAAACCCCGAGACAGGCACGACCGGCAGAAGCGTCAAAGTGAATTTCGCTGACGCGGACAACGCCGCAGACGGCCAGAAAATCTTCCCCTGCCCGGTGTACTCCATCGAGATGGCGAAGACCATCAACGCGGCTTTCCGCTACGGTGAGAGCAGCAGCGTGGAAAAGGATTATTCTGTCCAGGAGTATCTGAATACCTTCAAGGACGGCGATGCGGCTTACGCGCTGGCCGCCGCGACGAAAGACTACGGCCATTACATGCAGCTCTATCTCTCTGAACTCCACGACTTCAACCTCGTCTCGGATTATCCCGCAATGCCCGCCGCGACAGACAACATCACAGCCCTGACAGAGCTGAATGCGTTCAAGCGCGTGCTGAATAGCCGCGATCAATCCGTTGTGCAGGCCCTGGGCTTTTACGACACCTTCAACGAGAGCACCACGCTGACCATCATGGTCAAGCTCAGGGAACCGGCCACAGTCACCGCGACGGTGAACGATAGTACATGGGATGTTACAAGTCGCAGCGGCAATGTTTATCAGGTTCAGATTCCCAACATCGCGGCCAACAACCTGGGCACGGGTTATCATGTGGTGTTCTCTGTCGGTGACAGTGTGATCTGCGACTTGAATGCTTCCGCCCTGTCCTATGCCTGCGCGGTGCTTGAGACCGGCGCACCTGGGGAGAACGAGGCCAAGGCGCTCACCGCGTTTTACAATTACTATGTTGAGGCCGTAAAATATATTGGGAACTAAAGGAGGGAGCAGCGCATGAAAACATTTGTAAGCCCGAAAATGGAAATCATCCGCCTGGAAAACGCGGATATCATTACAACCAGCCAGGATACCGAAGGGAAAGAATACTGGGAAGACTTAAACGGCGAGGGAGGCAACGGACAATGAAAAAGCTTTGTTTTCTCCTGATCCTTGCTCTGCTCCTGAGTCTCGGCGCGTCCGCGTTCGCGGAGGGCGGCGTGGAGATCATCGTCATGGACGGCATCCCCGTCGTGATGGAGTCCTTCGGCTTTGAAATGAGCGACAGCGCTGCCTTTGGCGCTGCCGCCGGCGGCGCGGGTTTCGCGCTTCCCGCGGAGCTTGTCGAAATCGGAGACGGCGCCTTTGAGGGCATCCCCGCCGAGCGTGTGGAAATCACCGCGAATGTGACCGCCATTGGCGCGCGCGCCTTCGCCGACTGCGAGAAGCTCACCGAACTTGTCATCCCCGCGACGGTGGAGCACATCGACGACACGGCCCTCGCCGGCAGCGAGAACGTCACCGTCTACGGCGAGACAGGCAGCGCGGCCCAGACCTTCGCGGACGACAACAAGATCCCCTTCGTCGCCACCAATGAGCCGCAGACCCAGCCGACCTACGAAGCGGCCAAGGCTCCAGTGGTCATGCCCTACGTCGCGTTTAACTGAGCGGTTACAACAAACAAACGCCTCCGGCAACCGTGCATCCGCACGTTTGCCGGAGGCTTCTTCTGTATTTGGGCGCGAGTCAACCCCTTGTCCGCAGCGCCCGCATGGCGTTCAGTACCGCGAGGACCATCACGCCCACATCGGCGAAGATGGCGGCCCACATGCCCGCGAGACCCAGCGCGCCCAGCAGCAGGCAGATCAGCTTGACCGCCAGGGCGAAGACAATGTTCTGGTACACAATGGAAATGCACTTGCGGGAGATGCGGATGGCCCGCGCGATCTTCATGGGGTCGTCGTCCATCAGCACCACGTCCGCGGCCTCGATCGCCGCGTCAGAGCCCAGGGCCCCCATGGCGATGCCGATGTCGGCCCGGGAAAGAACCGGTGCGTCATTGATGCCGTCGCCCACAAAGGCAAGCTTGCCTTTTCCGCCGCGCAGCTCCTCAAGCAGCGCCTCCACCTTTTCCACCTTGTCGCCGGGCAGCAGACCGCTGTGGTATTCGTCGATACCGATGCGCTCCGCCACCTGCTTCGCCGCGCTCTCCGTGTCGCCGGTGAGCATCACGGTGCGCTCCACGCCCGCCGCCCGCAGGGCCTTGAGCGCGTCGCATATATCCTCCTTCTCCACGTCGGAGATGAGGATGTGCCCCGCGTACTCCCCGTCCAGCGCGACATGGACGACGGTGCCCGCGCTGCGGCAGGGGACATATGCCACACCGAGGCGATCCATGAGCTTGTCGTTGCCCGCCGCGACCGGGATGCCGTCCACCTTCGCCGTAACGCCGTGCCCGCTGATCTCCTCAATATCGGTCACGCGGGCGCGGTCAGGCTCCTTGCCGTAGTGGCGGCGCAGGCTCTGACTGATGGGGTGGGAGGAGGCGCACTCGGCATGCGCGGCGTATTCGATGACCTGTTCCTCACGCCCTTCGCCGTGGTGCACACCGCTGACCTCAAAGACGCCCTTGGTGATCGTGCCCGTCTTGTCGAAGACCACGGTCTTGACCTGGGAGAGCGTTTCCAGATAGTTTGAGCCCTTGATCAGAATACCCTCACGGCTGGCCCCGCCGATGCCCGCGAAGAAGCTCAGGGGAATGGAGATCACCAGCGCGCAGGGACAGCTTATGACAAGGAAGGTCAAGGCGCGATAGGCCCAGGTGCCGAAATCGGCTGGCAGACCCATCAGCAGCCGCACAAGCGGCGGCAGCAGCGCCAGCGCCAGCGCACTGTAACACACCGCGGGCGTATAGACCCGGGCAAATTTGGAGATAAAGTTTTCCGAGCGGGACTTGTGGGAACTGGAATTCTCCACCAGCTCCAGAATTTTGCTGACGGTGGATTCGCCGAATTCCTTCGTGGTCTGCACGCGCAGCACGCCGCTCATATTGATGCAGCCGCTGATCACCACGTCCCCCGGCACAACGTCGCGCGGCACGCTCTCCCCTGTGAGGGCGGCGGTGTTGACGCTGGAGCTGCCCTCCAGCACCGTGCCGTCAAGCGGGATGCGCTCGCCCGGCTGCACCACGATCACGCTGCCGACGGCGACCTCTTCCGGATCCACCTGCTCAAGCTTGCCGTCGCGCTCGATGTTGGCGTAGTCCGGGCGGATGTCCATGAGCGCGGCGATGTTTTTCCGGCTCTTGCCCACGGCGATGCTCTGAAACAGTTCCCCGATCTGGTAGAAGAGCATGACTGCCACAGCCTCGTTAAAGTCGCCGCTGCCGTCGGCAATGGCAAGGGCAATTGCGCCGATGGTGGCTACCGCCATCAGGAAGTTTTCATCAAAGACCTGCCGGTTTTTGATCCCCATTGCCGCCTTGCGCAGGATGTCCCATCCGACCACGAGATACGCGGCGGCGTACACGATGCATTTGGCCCAGAAGGGGAGCGGGATCAGATTCACAAGAATCAGCAGCGTGGCGGAAATCACGATCTGCTGGAGCATTTTCTTCTGCTTTTTGTTCATATCGGTCACTTCCAAATAAAAATAAACCTCCCTTTGGAAAAAGGGAGGGGGGATCGCTTGCGGTGGAAGGATCGATCCCCCAAGCGCTATGCGGGCAAAGCCGCGCTCTGTTACATATAGATCTCACAGTCCGGCTCGACCTTGCGGCAGGCCTTGAGCACGTCCTGCATGACCTTGGAGGGTTCGGCCCCTTCTTCAAAATCCACGGTCATTTTCAGCGCCATGAAGCTCACCACCGCGTCCTTCACGCCGGGGGTCTTCTTCGCGGCCTGCTCCATGAGATTGGCGCAGTTGGCGCAGTCAACTTCGATCTTGTAGCTCTTTTTCATGTTGCGTTCCTCCGTTTATTCAATTAAGCACTTGTTTAATCTTGATGGTTGGAGTATAATCCTGCCGAAAAATAAAGTCAACGCCCGCGAAAGCCTCTCTTCCAAAAGGGAGAAAAGGATTTCCGAACGGGCGCACAGGGGGGATCGCCAATGAAAACGGAGCTCATGCCCCACGACCACGGCAACGCGCACCGTGCGGCGGCACTGAAAATGCAGCTGAAGCGCGGCGGCAGCTTCGACACGGTGGCGGGGATCTTTCAGCTCCTGGATGACGGCAGCCGCGTGCGCATCTTCTGGCTGCTGTGCCACTGTGAGGAGTGCGTGCTCAATATCTCCGCCCTGACGGACATGTCCAGCCCTGCGGTGTCCCATCATCTGCGGCTTTTGAAGGAGGCCGGACTGATCGAGAGCCGCCGCGAGGGAAAGGAAGTCTATTATCGCGCCGCCGATACCCCGACGGTGAAGCTGCTGCACAGCGTGATCGAGAAGGCCATGGAGATTTCCTGCCCCGAGTTCGGAGAGGACACGGAAGCCGGGACGGCAGGCTTCACCAGCGAACAGGTAGGGACCGTGCGGCGCATGCACGACGAGCTTTTGCAGCACCCCGAGGAGCGGCCGACCATTGAAGAGCTTGCCCGGCGCTGCCTGATGAACCCCACCACGCTCAAGGCGGTGTTCAAGGCGGTGTACGGGGATTCGCTTGCCTCACATATGAAGGAGCACCGCCTGGAAAGGGCGGCGGAGCTATTGCGGCACGGAGAGCTGAGCATCGGAGAGATCGCGTCTGCGGTGGGCTACGACAGCCCCAGCCGCTTTTCTTCAGCCTTCCGTGAGCGCTATCACATGCTGCCGACGGAGTACAGAAAGCAATTGAAATGAAGAAAAACGCACGGCTTCCCGTGCGTTTTTTGTATTCATATGACCGGAAAGCCGCCGTCTACATGCAGGACCTGCCCGGTGACGTAAGACGCATCGGCGAGGTACAGCACCGCCCGCGCGATTTCCTCCGGCGTTCCGAGCCGCCCGAGGGGGATTTCTCCTGCCAGCATGTCCAGCGTCTCCTGCCCCAGCACCTGCACCATGTCGGTGGCAATGACGCCGGGGGCCACCGCATTGACACGGATGCCGCTGGGCGCAAGCTCCGCCGCAAGCGAGCGTGTCAGGCCGATGATGGCGTGCTTTGTGGAGGAATACGTCACCTCACAGGACGCGCCGTGGCGGCCCCAGATGGAGGACATGTTGATGATGCAGCCCGCGTGCTCGTGCAGCATGTTGGGCAGCACCGCCTGGATCGTATTATAGCAGCCGCCCAGATTGACCGCAAAGATGCGGTCCCAGGTCGCACGGTCGATGTCCTGAAAGAGCTGTTGTCTGGCGATGCCCGCGTTGTTGACCAGCAGCGTCACCTTCCCAAGCTCTCTCTCTGCGCGCGTAACCATGGCCTTCACGGCCTCGGGATCGGCCACGTCTGCCTGTACCCAGATGGCATCGGCCCCGCCCGCGCGGAGCTTTTCGCACAGCGCCGCGGCGAGATCCGTCCGCTCAATGCAGTTGAGGCAAACGGCATAGCCCGCCTGCGCCAGCGCCTCTGCGCAGGCCGCGCCGATCCCGCGGGACGAGCCAGTGACGAGCGCGACCTTTCTCATTCGCTGACCTCCTCGCCCAGATGGGCGGCAATGCGATTGCGGCAGCGGTTGGAGAGCTCCTGCGTCTTCAAGGCGGTGACCTCCTCAACGGGAATTACCTCCAGGATATCCAGCTTCACGTCGGTACGGCGGAAGGGGAAGTTCTTCCCCACGTTCTCCGTGCCCTGAATCGCGGCGACGACCACGGGCACCTTGGCCTTCTGCGCGATCTTGAAGGAACCCGCGTGGAAGGGCAGGAGCTTTCCGGTCTTGGTGCGCGTCCCTTCGGGGTAGACGACCATGGAGCAGAGATCCCGCTTGAGATAGTCGATGGCCTGAAGAATGGATTTAAGCGCCTCGCGGTCGTTCTCGCGGTTGAGGGGGATGAACCCGGCACCGTAGGCCAAGGGAGCGATGAGGGGGATCTGGAGGTTCGAGGGCTTGGTGATGAACGCGAGGTTATAGTCCTTCAGTACGCTTGCCTTGACGATGGGGTCAAACGCGGCGCGGTGGTTGCACACCATCAGAAAGCGACTGTCTTTCGGCAGCAGCTCCTTCCCGCTCAGTTCGGTACGCACATGACCATAGGAGCAGAGCCAGGTCGCAATATCGGCGACGCCGCAGCGGTATATCGCCTTCTGCTCCTGAATAGGCTTCGTGACATCCACGGTCTGGGCAACGCAGACCCAGAAGATGATATACAGCAGGTTCAGCCCCGCAAAGACACCGAGACCGATCAGCAGCGCGGCCCACACGGAATAACCCTTCAAAAGCGCGCCCGCAGCTGCGGCGGCGGACAGCAGCCGATAAATCCAAACCAGCATAGCATTTCCTCCAAAGCATTAATGATTTTATTATATCTCTTCGAGAAAAAAATTCAAGTATCAGTCCTTGACCGGGAGGGGCTATTGGGGTACTCTGTATAGCGAGGTGAGCGCATGACGGAAGAATATACCCTGCTGACGCGCACAAAGGAAATGCCCGCCGGGGCGGACTTCTGCCTGCAGCTGGATAATGACTGCATGGAACCGTATCTCAAAAAGGGAGAGCTTTTGTATATCGACCGAAAGGAATCGCCGGAGGAACTGCAGCCGGGGATCTTCCTGATTCATGGCCGGATCCTCTGCCGCCAGTGGTGCGAGGACAGCGCGGGCACGCTCCATTTGCTGTGTGCCAATCCCCGGCGTGAGCGGGAGAATCTGTCTCTGAGCCGGACAGAAAAGACTGCCTGCCTCTGCCTCGGGCGCGTGATCACAAGTAAACCGCTCCCCATGCCCCTGTACCTCGGTTGACATTTTTTACCCGCCTTTCATGAAGCTTTCAGGAATGTGATCTATACTCACTCTGGATTACCGGAGACAGGGAGCTGTTGTACATGAAAATACTCATCATCGAAGACGAAAAGCTGCTGGCCGATTCCATCAAAACCATGCTGGAGGGGCGCGGCTTTCAGGTGGAAGCTGTTTATGACGGAGAGACCGGCGCAGACTACGCTGAACTGGGAATCTACGATCTGCTGATCCTGGATGTCATGATGCCGAAAATGGACGGCTACCAGGTGGCGCGGCGGGTGCGCGCACAGCGCTGCGGAACACCGATCCTGATGCTGACGGCCCGTTCGAGCCTGGAGGACCGCATTGAAGGACTCAACGCCGGGGCGGACTACTACCTCACCAAGCCCTTCGACATGCGGGAGCTGCTGGCCTGTATCAACGCGCTTCTGCGGCGGCAGGGAAACCAGGTGGACGAGATGGTGTTCGGCAATACCGCGCTGGATCTTTCCACATCCATGCTGATCTGCGGGGAAAAGAGCGTGCGTCTTTCCGCCAAGGAGTTCGACGTGATGCGCCTTCTGCTGCAATATAAGGGCAATAATCTCTCCAAGGAAGTGATCCTCGCCAAGGTCTGGGGCTACGACTCCAACGCAGTGGAGAATCATGTGGAGGTCTATGTGGGCTTTCTGCGTAAAAAGCTCAGGAGCATCGGATCCAATGTTAAAATCGAGGCGCTGCGTCGGCTCGGTTATCATCTGGAGGTTGAGGAAGCTTGATCAAAAAGCTTCGCATCAAATTCATTTGCGTCAATATGCTGTTCGTCACCTGCATGCTGGCCATCCTTTTCGGCACGCTGACCTATTTCATGGGCCACACCATTGCCAAGGAGCAGACGGCTGAGCTGCACCGCATTGCCGAGGAGCCGGGGAAAAAGATCCGACCCTATGGCGGCAATACAAGCGGGGAATATGTGATGAGCAACTTCACACTGGAATATGATCCTGACGGAAAGCTGAAGGCCTTCGGCAGCGGCGGCTTTGACCTTTCCGATGAGCAGGAGCTTGCCGCCCTGTATGAGCGCGTCATGAAGGAAAAGGAAGCGGACGGCGTGCTGAAGGACTACAACCTGCGCTATTACCGCGCGGAGACGCCCTTCGGGAAAAAGGTCGTCTTTGCCGACACCCATGCCGAACGGGCGACCGTGAACCACCTGATCAAAAGCTGTGTGTGGCTTGCGGTGGTGAGCTTTGCGGTCTTTTTCGCGGCAAGCCTGCTGCTCTCCCGCTGGGCAGTGCGCCCTGTGGAGATGGCATGGCAGCATCAGAAGCAATTTGTGGCGGACGCATCGCATGAGCTGAAAACGCCGCTCGCGGTCATCATGTCCAATGCAGAGCTTTTACAGCAGCCGGGGTATAATGAGGCACAGCGGAAAAAATTCAGCGACAGCATCCTCATCATGTCCCGACAGATGCGCCGCCTGGTGGAGAGCCTGCTGGAGCTTGCCAGACTCGACAGCGCGCAGACGACAAGCGACTTTGAGGAGGTGGATTTTTCCGCCCTCGTGGAGGACTGTGTTCTGCCCTTTGAACCGCTCTTTTTTGAGCGCGGACTCCAACTGGAATCCGACGTGGAAAAGGATCTGCGCGTAAACGGCAATAAACAGACCCTGAGACAGTGCGTGGACATCCTGCTGGACAATGCGCAGAAGTATTCGGAGGCGGGCACCGTAAAGCTGAAGCTGTGCCGCAGCGGACGCAGCGCGGAGCTTACAGTCGAAAACCCGGCACCGGCACTGAAAAAGGGCGAGAGTGAGGACATTTTCAAACGCTTCTACCGACGGGACGAGGCCCGCACAGGCTCCGGCAGTTACGGCCTGGGCCTGCCGATCGCAAGGGGAATCGTCACCCGGCACGGCGGGAAGATCGCCTGCGAATGGGAGGCGGGAGAAATCCGCTTTATCGTGACGCTGCCATTGATATAAAAAGTAAAAGCCCGGCCTGCGCCGGGCTTTTCGCATAAAAAAACCCGGCAGAATGCCGGGTGAAGAAATCACCAGAGATCGACGTCGCCGGTCTCTTCGCCGCGTACCCAGTACGCTTTGTTCTGGTCGACTCTTACATATATTCTGTCAGCGGGGCCGACTTTCGCAAGAATCTCGGCATAGGAGATTTCGCCGCCAAGAGGAGACTGAACGATCACTTCGGCAGTCGTCTTCTTTGCTGCGGGCTTTCTTGCTGCGGGCTTCTTGGCAGCAGCCTCAGTCTTGGGTGCGGCAGTCTTCTTCTCTGCTGCGGTCTCACCGCTTGCTTTTCTGGGTGCCATATATACGTCCTCCTTCTTGCATAGTAAGATATCTTTTTCCGGATATCGCCCTGATTATACCACGACTTTGATAAAAAGCAACCGTTATTTGAAGTAAATCCGTGATATTTTTGAAAAAATCGTCACTGAATATAGACGATTGCCGTCTTTTGAAAGGCAGAAACGAACTGCGAGCAGGCGGAATAGAACAAACAGGCGGCATAGAGATAGACCAGATCGGTGGTGGAGTGCAGGAAAAACACCGCCACGACGGCGAGAATCGCAACGATCAGGTTGACGATGCCGCTGGCCAGACTCCGCCGCCAGGCCGGAGCTCCCAGACGGCGGGCCTCCAGCGCGCGCATGATGTCCAAAACACCCGCAAAAGCGTGGATACCGAGCAGATACAGCATAATGTATAGGTGTGGGTCGTCCACCATGCTGAGGGTGAAGATGGCCAGATCCAGAATGATGATGCCCTTATACAGGATGGACGCGCCGCCGACCATGTGACGCGACATGGTGAAATACAGGATGAGGCAGCGGACGCCGTAAACCAGCATCGAAACGCAGAGGATCAGGGCAACAATGTACAGGCCGAATTCCGGCTTCCAGATCAGCAGGGCACAGCAGGCAAGCATGAGCAGACCCACCAGTATTTTCTTGATGCGCTGCATTTTAGTCATGGTGCTGCTCCTTTGCAAATGCCTCGATCAGCTTGATGTAATCCCTGATGCCCTGAAAGCCCTTTTCCGCGTAGTCCACGGAAAAACCGGCAAGCAGGCTTCCGGACTTGAAAATCTTGTTTGTAACCATGCTCTTCTGCGCAAGGGAAGCCAGAATAAAACGCCCGATAAAGCTGTTGTCATTCTTGTCGCGTCCGAGTGCCATGTATTCCGCCTGGTATTTGTTTAAATCAAAATCCTCGATCTCCCGGCCCGAAAGCTTTTCGCCCAGCGCCCGCCAGTCGTCGCAGGCGATCAGCTGGCGCTTGCCGATGATCTGCCGGATCTCCTCTTCCCAGGGGGCAACATCCTGCGTGGCATAGCGGTTCACCTCAAAGACAGGGATGAGACCGCGCAGATACTTCATCGCGTAAACCATCTGACAGAAGGCGTGGTAGTAGTCACTGGGATTATCCTTGATGATCTCCTCATAATCGCCCCAGGCGGGCAGATATTTGTAACGGATGAAGCTGTAATCCGGCAGATGGCCCGCGCGACCGTGGCCCAGGTTCATGATGGAATTTTCGCTGCCCTGATAGATGCTGCTGTTGTAGATGCCCTTTTCCACGTCGTCCTGGCTGCCGGGGCTGTGATGGAAGTCGATGCGCCGCTGCTCATAGCCCGACTCCGTGGGAAGCAGCTCATAGAAATACCGGTTGGTGTTGTTGATGACCAGGGAGGGTGTGCCGGCAAAATAGCTGTGTGCCCAGGTATCGGCCAGCACATGCATCGCAATGCCGATGGCCTGGAGACTGCCGCCCTTGGCAAGATTGACCGTGTCGGCCACCATGGCCCCGTTCGGCTTGCAGATCAGGCGGTACTTGTTTCGATACACGGGGCCTGCCCTTTTTACCTCGGCATGCAGATCCCCGGGCAGAAAGTGGAAGGAAGCCCAGATGCGCGTGATGTCCTGCAGGCCGACAAGATCGGTGCGGGCGTCCATCAGCTCCAGCTGAAGCTGTGTCGTCGCGGCGTTGCGCGGCGCCCTGAGCTTCGACAGCAGCGTGCGCGAGCACAGATCCACAAACTGCGCGCTGTATGCGATATCAAGGCTTTCCTCGTGCGAATAGCCCGCGATAAAAGCGGCGCAGTAGGTCGCGTAGTAGTGAAAGTCCATCTGCATGGCTCAGCCCTCCAATTCCCGGCTCATGCGCCTGACAAGAATTGCGTTATATAACAGCTGCGCCAGGATCACGTTGGATGTAAGATCCACCACCAGCGAGACCACATAGTCCATCAGGGCCTCATGCCCGTCTTTATAGTTATACATGAAAAGATAAACGATCCAGGCCGCGATGTTCACAATGAGCATCAACGCGGTGACGATGATGTAGGCCTTGCCTTTCTTTTTTCCCAGCCCCTCGGCACGCGCGGAAAGCCCGACGTACAAACGCAGCTCGAGATCAATGAGCAGGAAAACGGTGACCATGGCATAGGCAATGATGAGGGCCGGCTTTTGGAACTGCTCCGGGACATCGAACTCCATAGGGATGGGGTCGACGATCATATAGAGATAGGTTTTCAGCATGCTCCATACACCGAAAGCAATCACGCCCGCGCCAAGCGTGAGCAGGTTGATTCGGCGGCGGCGAAGTTCAGTTTCCATGGGAAGTCCTTCTTTGTTCAAAAATGCTTGTTCATTGTAGCACGTTTTGAGAGAAATGGAAAGTAGAGAGGGATCTTTTTACATAATCTATCAACATTTAGCCCTGAAAAAATATATACAACCGGGCCGCACCGTGTTATAATCACAAAACAGCCTGAAAGAGAAGCAAGCTATTTTCAGTTTCTTCATCGTTTCTTTAAGCTTTTTTTCAGCGTATAACGATATCCTTGCATGGAAGTCAACAGAGAGAAGGGATAGAAGTGGACCTGCAATACCGGCATGAGTGGAAGCACGAGATCAGCTATGCTGACCTGCTGGCCATCCGGCAGCGCCTGCGTGCCGTCGCCGAGAGTGACCCCCACGCAAAGGACGGGAAATACCTGATCCGCAGCCTGTATTTTGACAATCTGAGCGACAAGGCGCTGCGGGAGAAGATCGACGGCGTGAACCTGCGGGAAAAGTTCCGCATCCGCTATTATAACGGCGACCCATCCGTCATCCACCTGGAGAAGAAGAGCAAGCGCGCGGGCCTTGGCACCAAATTCAGCGCCGGTCTGAGCCGGGAAGAGGCGCAGAGCATCGTGGACGGAAAGCTCGACTGGATGATGGGCAGCGGGAGACCTTTGGTGCAGGAGCTATACTGCAAGATGAAGTATCAGGGCCTGCGGCCGAAAACCATCGTCGATTATACGCGCGAGCCGTTTATATACCGACCCGGCAACGTCCGCGTCACCTTTGACTATGACATCCGCACCGGCCTGAGCTGCACGGATTTTCTCGATCCCGACTGCCCGACCATCCCGGCCGGGGATGCCCCCATCCTCATGGAGGTGAAGTGGGACGCATTTCTTCCTTCCATCATCCGCGACGCGGTACAGACACCCGGCCGCCGGGCGGAGGCCTTTTCCAAGTACGCCCAATGCAGAATCTACGGTTAAAAAGTCAATATCAATTAAGGAGCTAATACAATGACCTTTCATGACATTTTCAAATCCAGCTTTCTGGAGAACGTGAACGCGATCAGCATTCTGGATATGGCGCTGGCACTGGTGCTGGCCTTCGGCCTCGGTTTGTTTATCTTTTTTGTGTATAAGAAGACATACGCGGGCGTGATGTATTCCTCCAGCTTCGGCGTGACCCTCGTCGCCCTGACCATGATCACGACGCTGGTGATCCTCGCTGTTACGTCCAACATCGTGTTGTCTCTCGGCATGGTCGGCGCACTGTCCATCGTGCGCTTTCGCACTGCCATCAAGGAGCCGCTTGACATTGCCTTTCTCTTCTGGGCCATTGCCGCGGGCATTGTGCTGGCGGCAGGGATGATCCCGCTGGCTGTCTTCGGCAGTGTTTTTATCGGTATCATCATCCTCATCTTCGCAAACCGCAAGGATATGACAAGGCCCTTCATCGTGGTCATTGACTGCGACGGACACAGCAGCGAGAGCGCTGCTCTGCGCCTGCTGGAGGAGTATACCACCCGCATGAGCGTCAAGAGCAAGACCGCACGCAAAAATGCGGTGGAGCTGAATGTGGAGGTGCGTCTCAAGGGCGGCAACACCGATTTTGTCAACGAGCTTTCCAATATCCAGGGCGTCAACAGCGCGGTTCTGGTCAGCTATAACGGCGATTACATGGGATAAGGAGGGGCACAGGTGTCAACGCACAAGTATATTGATCTGATATGCGTTGCCGTCCTTGTCTGCACCGTCCTGATCACAGCCCTGTTCATGAACGGCTCGCGTCTTGGCATCGAGACCGTGACAGACGGGGACGCGGAGGGCAGCACCGATTCCGCCTACTTTACCCAGAATGACCGCAACGGAAGCTGGAACAGCCTCACCTCGACACAGATCAGGCTGTCCGGCGATACGGCCTCCGTCTCCGGCAGCGGGGCCTACGTTTATAACGGCAATGTGGTGATCGCTCAGTCGGGCCATTATGTGTTGACCGGCACGTTGAATGACGGCTGTGTCCGCGTCAATGCCGAAAACAACTCCAAGGTCTGGATCATGCTCAACGGGGTGGATATCAACTGCTCCGACGATGCGGCCATCTGTGTCGAGCAGGCAGACAAGGTCTTTCTTACCCTGGCCGAGGGGACGGAAAACAGTGTCACAAGCGGCGCGGAGTATTCCGAAACCGCCCTGGCCGACAATACAGGCGGCGCGATTTACACCCATGATGACCTCACCGTCAACGGCAGCGGCAGCCTTCGTGTCACGGCGGCCTATAAGCACGGCATAGACGCCAATGACGAGCTGGTCATCACCGGCGGCGACATCAGCATTGAAGCACCCGGCGACGGCATTCATGTCAATGAGGGGCTGCGGATCGAAAACGCGGCCGTTACCATAAAGGCCGGGGACGAGGGTGTCAATGTCCAGGGACCGGAAGCGCTGCTCTATATTGCCTCCGGCAGCTTCAACATCGACAGCACCGGCACCGGACTCAAGAGCGCGTATGATGTGCGCATCGAAGGCGGCACCATCCGCATCAAATCCGAGGCCGACGGCATCCACAGTGCCGGGAGTGTCACAATCGCGGGCGGTGATTTTGACATCAGCGTCGGGGATGACGGCATCCGTGCCGATCGGTCTGTCAACATCGACGACGGCACCATCCGCATCAAATCCGAGGCCGACGGTATTCACAGTGCGGAGAGCGTCACGATCACGGACGGCGATTTCAGCATCAGCAGCGGGGATGACGGTGTCCACGCCGACAAGGCCGTCAGTATCAAAGGCGGCAAGCTGCTCATCAGCGAGTGCTATGAGGGCGTCGAGGCCCTGACGATTGACATCAGCGGCGGCGATATTGAAATTTATCCCACTGACGATGGCATGAACGCCAACGGAGGCGGCGGCTTCGGCGGCATGTTCAGGCGGCCCGGCGAAGCGCAGAGCACGGAAGCACAGCCTGCCGAAACGAATACCGAGGATACCGAGACCTGGCTCCACATCAGCGGCGGCACCATCACCGTGGTCAACAACGTGGCCCGCGATGCCGACGGCCTGGATTCCAACAAGGACATCGTCATCAGCGGCGGCACCATCCGCATCAGCCTCACCGCGTCCGGCAGCAACAACGCCATCGATTTCGGCAGCGAGAGCGGCGGCAGCTGCGTCATCACCGGCGGCAATGTGGTGGCCTGCGGCAGTTCCATGATGGCCGAGGGCTTCAGCGACGACTCGACCCAGTGCTCCATATTCTATAACCTGGGCTACAACGAGCCCGCCGATACGACTGTGCGCGTGCTGGATGCCGAGGGCAATGAGCTCATCAGCTACACGGTGCCCTGCACGTTCTCCTCTGTTTATCTGAGCGCGCCGGAGATGAAGCTGGGCGAAACCTATACCGTCATGATCGACGAGAAGGAAACGCAGATCACCCTTGACGAGGTCAGCACCACCTACGGTGAAAGCGGTATGGGCGGCATGGGCTGGGGCAGCATGCGCCAGCGCGGCGATAATACCGATGGGGGAGAGGGCTTCCGCGGGCGCGGCAACCGCCAGGGCACAGACTCCAACGGCGACGGCACCAATGCCGGGCCGTTCGGCGGCATGGGCCCGGGTATGGGCGGCGAAAGACCGGCCTTTGCAGAGGGGAGCATGCCCCCGGATATGGGCCAGGGCTTTGGCGGCCCCATGCCCCCGGACATGAGCTTCCCGCCCCAGGGTACTGACGGCGAAATGCCGCCCTCGTCCGATATGAACGGCGGCCCCGGACAGATGAACGGCATGGGCCGCGGCGAAACGGAGACTCCGGCGGAAACGGCGGCACCCGAAGAGGCGGAGGTCGTGACCGGGCCGCAGCCGGTCAGCACCTCAACCTGGCTGATGATCGGCGCTTGTACGCTGGTTCTAATTCTGGGCATTCTGTTCGCCCTGAAATACAGACCATGATAGTTTACCCCCGGACGAATGCCCGGGGGTCTTGTGTTCGATCGAAAGAACGTGTAAAATAAGAGAAAAGGGGGCGGAGCTATGCAGACCCTGATTGAACTCTACGATGAACGTCCGCTGGAAAATGTACTCGGGGTGGAGGTGTTCCGCCCGGAGCGGGTAGTGTATGTCTGCCCGGATGATATCGGCAGCATAAAACGCTTCCAGTCCAAGCTCGGCGCTTATTTCCGTCACCGCGGGCTGGAGCCGGAGCTGGTCATGGTGAAGACCGAGTTTTATGAGAGCAGCGCCATGCTCGGCGTCTTTCGGGACATTGTGCAAAAGTACCCGGACTGTGCCATCGACATTACCGGCGGCACCGACGCGGCGCTTTTCGCGGCGGGGCTTCTGTGCGCCGAGACGGATATCCTGGTCGTCACATATAGCCGCCGCAAAAACTGCTTTTACAATATCCGTGCCGTGGCCTCCGAGGAACCCGTCCCCTGTACGGTGAACTATACGGTGAAGGATTTCTTCCTGATGGCGGGCGGCTCCATGCGGGACGGGCGTGTCGACAATTCCGTCCTGAAGCAATACCTGCAGGATATCAACGCCTTCTTCCAGCTCTATCTGTCCCACCGGCGCGGCTGGACGAGCACCGTCACCTATATGCAGCGCATTTCCCAGTCTTCGCTTGAGAAAAACAGTCTCAGCGTGCACGGGGCCTACACGGTGAAGGGAGAGCGCGGCTCACGGATCACAGCGCCGGAGGATTCGCTGCGGGCGATGGAAAAGATCGGCTTTCTGCAAAATCTGGAAATCGTACCGGAGCAGACTGTCTCGTTCCGTTTCCGGGACAAGCAGATCCGCACATGGCTGCGGGATGTGGGGAGCGTGCTGGAGCTGTATGTCTATAAAGCCTGCCTGGACTCGGGCCTGTTCGGAGACGTGCGCACCAGCGCGATTGTGGATTGGGACAGCGACGAGAGCGACAAGGCCGTCAGCAACGAGCTGGACGTGATGTGCACCCGCGGCGTGACGCCGGTCTTCATCAGTTGTAAAACCTGCGATGTGAAGACAGAAGCGCTCAATGAGCTGGCCATCCTGCGTGACCGCTTCGGCGGCAAGATGGCGCGTGCCGCCATCGTCACGGCAGAACGCGGCGGCGCGGCCATGCGAAACCGGGCCTCCGAGCTTGGCATCATGGTCATTGACCTGGACGACCTCGCGCGCGGCCGCATCAAGAAACGGCTGAAAACCCTCATGCGGGATATTAAATAATCCGTAATATGCGAATCCCCCGGCCTGTCAGCCGGGGGATTCGCATATTACGAGGCTTTCAGATCCCTACCACAAGAAAGCACAGATACACCGTGGGGATGGAGAAGAGCAGACTGTCGGCCCGGTCGAAGACACCGCCGTGTCCGGGGATGAGGTTGGAGAAATCCTTTACGCCGATCATGCGCTTCAAAAGCGATTCCGCAAGATCACCGATCTGCCCCATGAAGGCGGCAAGGAAGGCTGTCACCAGGCAGACACGCAGGGGGACGGGACTGCCGGACAGGCTGAGGATCCACCAGGCGAGAAGTCCCGAGAGAATCGACGAGAGCTGACCGCAGACCGCACCCTCGATGGTCTTTTTTGGGCTTACCTTGGGGGCCAACTTGTGCTTGCCGAAGCGCATCCCGCCGAAGAGGGCCGCGCTGTCACAGACCCAGGTGACGAGGCAGGCGGTCAGCAGGGTCTGCCACCAGATCTCACTCACGCTGATGATCATGATGATGCCGAAAAGCACGCATGGATAGTTCATTCCGGCGAGGGTATAGAGCGCGCCGATACCGGAAACTTTCTCATGCAGCACGCCGGAAAAAAGCGCAAGATACAGACAGAAAACAAAGCACACCACATAAACAAAAAGCCCCATGTGCAGATAGGCCAGCACAGCCTGCACCGCGAGATAGACGATCATGACCCAAAGGGTGCAGCGGGCGTTGAGCTTTTCCACGTTTTTACTGTATTCGTAAGCGCACAGCCCGCCCGCCACGGCGAAATACAGAATGCGGGTGATGGCCCAGGGCATACAGGCCGCCGTGACAGCGACCAGAATGATGGCAGATTTGACACGATCCTTCAAAGCGGCTTCCTCTCTTTCTGCAGCGCGGGAACAGGTTAAGAAAAATTATTAATATTAGAATATCATAAACAGATGCGAAACACAACAGGGCAAAGGACAGGATATGGTAAGTTTTTTGGAAAGAGAGAACAACGGATTGATTTTTCTGTTGTGCGCGGGAACAAGATGTGGTATGATTACCATATCCAAGCGTGTATTTCGAGAAATATTTTAACAGGGGGACAGATACATGTTAACTGATAATAAGATCTGGATGGCGCAGTCTGACAAGCGCCTTTTCCTTCTTCCCAACATGGCCAACCGCCACGGCCTGATCGCCGGCGCAACCGGCACCGGCAAGACCATCACCATGAAGGTGATGGCGGAGTCCTTCTCCGATATGGGCGTGCCCGTCTTCCTTGCGGATATCAAGGGCGATCTGACCGGTATGTGCAAGCCCGGCACTGACAGTGCCGATATGCAGGCGCGTATCCAGCGTTTCGGAATCGAAAACTTCTCCTACCACGATTATCCCACCCGCTTCTGGGATATCTTCGGTGAGGTCGGCCATCCCGTGCGCGTCACGGTCAGCTCCATGGGCCCTGTGCTGCTGGCAAGACTGCTGGGCCTGACGGAGATTCAGACCGGCGTTCTGAACATCGTGTTCAAGGTGGCGGACGATAACGGCCTGCTGCTTCTGGATCTCAAGGATCTGCGCTCCATGCTCCAGTTCGTGGGCGAGAACCGCGCGGAGTTCACCGTGGAGTACGGCAATGTCTCCGCCGCCAGCATCGGCGCAATTCAGCGCGCCCTGCTCGCCTTCGAGCAGGAGGGCGGCGAGCTGTTCTTCGGCGAGCCTGAGCTGGATATCAGCGACTGGATGACCACCGACGCCGACGGCCGCGGCTACATCAACATCCTCTCCAGCCAGAAGCTGATCCAGAGCCCCACGGTCTATGCGACCTTCCTGCTCTGGATGCTGTCCGAGCTGTTTGAGCGCCTGCCCGAGGTGGGCGATCTGGATAAGCCCAAGATGATTTTCTTCTTCGACGAGGCACATTTCCTCTTCGACGGGATGCCCAAAGCCCTGTTGCAGAAGATCGTCCAGGTGGTCAAGCTCATCCGCTCCAAGGGTGTCGGCGTCTACTTCATCACCCAGAGCCCGAGTGACATCCCGGGCGATGTGCTGGCCCAGCTCTCCAACCGCGTGCAGCATGCCCTGCGTGCCTACACCCCGGACGAGATGAAGGCTGTCCGCGCCGCGGCAAAGGCTTTCCGCGTCAACCCCGCCTTCAAGACCGAGGATGCCATTATGGAGCTTGGCGTAGGCGAGGCGCTGGTCAGCTTTCTTGACGAAGCCGGCATCCCCAGCGTCGTTGAGCGCGCAAAGATCCTCCCGCCGCAGAGCCTGATGGGCGCTGCCGGCACCGAAGAAGTCAAGCGCCTGATCTACGCTGACCCGCTGGACGAGAAGTACCGTGAGGGCGTGGACCGCGAGTCCGCCTATGAGATCCTTACCCGCGCCGCGGTCGAGCTTGAAAAGCAGCGGGCTGAGGCTGCTCTTGCCGCCGCAGAGGAGGCTGCACGCCTGAAGGCCGAGGCCGAGGCTGAGAAGCAGCGCCTCAAGGAGGAGGCCGCAGCCGAGCGTGAGCGCATCCGGACTGCCGCCGCAGCAGAGAAACAGCGCCTGAAGGAAGAGGCCGCCGCCGTCAAAGCCGCGGAGAAGGAAGCCCTCGCCGCCCAGAAGGAAGCCGAGCGTGAGGCAGCGAAGAAGAAAAAGATCGCCCAGCAGGCGGCGACTACCGCAGCATCCACCCTGGTCGGCGCACTGTCCACCAACCTGGTCAATGCGGCCACGGGCGGCAAAACCACCAGCGCCCAGACCATCGCCAAGCGCGCAGCCAGAAACGCCCTCAGCTCCGTTATGCGCTCCAGCAGCGGCGCGATTATCCGCGGCCTGTTCGGCAATATCGGAAACAAGTAATATATAGGGTACAATATAAAGCGACCGCCCCGGGAACGATCCCGGGGCGGTTTGACATTTAACGGAGGTCAGTCTTCGCTTTTCAGGCAGCAGCTCAAATACAGCCGGTGCACGGTGAAGGCGAGGATGAGACAGCACAGGCCCATCGCGGTGTAGCAGCCGAGATACCAGTTGCCGTGGCGCTGCACCAGATACTCCATGTACCCGCCGCAGCCGAGCGCGGCGATCCACAGGAACCACAGAAACCAGTGCCACCAGCGGCGGCCGTTTGCCCGGATGGAGAGAATGCTGTAATAGATCAGCAGTACCAGCATGCACACGGCGGCGATGATCTGTACGATGCTGACAAAACCGTTGATGGGCAGAAAGCTCGAGTCATAGCGGGTGGAATCCAGCACCAGCTCGGACGCGGAATAATAGAGCAGGAGCATGCGGACGGTGTTGCCCTCAAAGCGCCCGGCCCTCATCGGGATTTTCCGGCGCTTGTAGAAGAAGCGCAGCAGAAACAGGCACAGCACCAGCATCAGCAGGAAATGCGCAAAGAAGGTTGCAAAGCGGTACTCCGTCCCCCCGGCGGAATTGGTAATACCCGCGGCAAGGGGCAGGTGCTGCAAAAGACCTGTGGTCACAGGGATCTTGCTGCGGCAGGAGCTGTTGAAAAGCGAGCTCAGCCGGATGAAGGCGATCGCAAGGGCCATGCCGGGCGCGGCGGCATCCAGGAGCTTTGCGGTGTCCCCGTCGTCCAGCTTCGCGGCGATCCAAGCGGCAAGCCAGATGCCAGGGATAGCGGCAGAGAGAACATAGCTGCCGGAGGAATAGGTCGTGAGCGCGCTCAAAAGGCTGGTGTACTGCTCCTGATGGCAGTACCAGTGCAGGGCACGGCAAAGGGGAATCGAGAACACAAGCGCCAGCGGGAAGAAGAGCAGCATGGACACCAGCCGCCCTTTGTTGGAAAGCTGTACGCCGATGCTCATAAACAGCGCCGCCAGGAGCCCGGCGCTGATGATGAGGGCACTCCAGTAGAGGACGACAGAGCCAATGTAAATGGCAATGGGATTCATGAACGCACCTCCTCCGGAATGGCGGTGGCAAAGTAGATAATATCGCTGACCGCGCGCTCCTCGCCGAAGTCCACATGGTTGATGGGGCCGCCCATCATGATGATCTCCGCGGTCTGACCGCCGTCAAGCGTGTAGGCTTTCCACACGTTCTTGGAATAGATGATGCGCGCAAGCTCATTGATGGTGGCGCGGGGGCGGGCATCGGGTGTGTGGTTGATGGTCATGAGCAGGTAGTGCAGATCGTCCGTCATGGCAATGCAGGAACGGGAATACTCGGTGTTAACCTCGCCGATGGGATAGCCGGAGCAGTACTGCAGCTCGCCGTTATCCACCAGCACGGGGCCGAAGGCCACGGCAAAGACCACGTCGTTTGCCTGCATGAAGGCCTCAGCCTCGCCCTCGCCCATGAGCTCGCCCGCGCGGGAGAAGAGCATGTCGCCAGAAGCGGTGAAGAAGCAGGAATCGACCTGAGCGGGGTTGTTGCGGTAGAGCTTGCGCTGATAGGCCGTGATGCCAAGATCACGGAAGGCGTAGAAGTCGCCGTTCATGGCAACCACCGCGTTGGAGGCGTTGGCCATGTCGGAGGCATAGAGCTGCACACTGGAGCTGTAACTGTCCTCGGCGATCTTTCGCCGGAGCTGGGAGCCGTGAGCAATCTTCACCTCGGCAAAGGTGCAGCAGCGCTGCTCAATATATTCCTTCCAGGCGATGACCAGGATCGTATCGTCGAAGTAATAACGGATCGGCTCGTCCGGAACAAAGTCGGCGCTGGCGTCAAAGGTCATCTTCTGCTCGTCCAGCAGGATCCCGGCGCGCTGGATCAGCGCCTCAATCTCGGCGGGGTCCTTCGTGGTGCCGAAGCCGTTGGGGTCGGGGACAGGGGAGACAGTGTCGCTCTCCTGCAGGGTGTAAATCTTGCGAATGTAAGTCAGATCGCCCAGCGCGTCGGAGGCCGCGTTGTTGACGTACACGTCCAGCTTGTCCGACAGGCGCAGCTTCGTGTCGGCCGCGGAGAAGGAGAGCGTGCCGGAGGCGGGGTGAAGGTTCAAGCCCGTCCAGGCGATGACGCCCAGGGTAAAGACCATGAACACCAGGCACATCAGCGCCCGCAGGATCCAGGGGATGCGGCGCTTTTTGTAGACGCGCGGGGGCTTCTCGCTCTTCGGCTCCTTCTCGGCCTTTTCCTTTTTACCAAACCGGCGGGGCTTCTCGGGCTTTTCTTCTGCGGGCTCCGCCGTGTCCGCTTTCTCTTTTTTTGACTTCCTGAGCAGGGATTTTTTCGCCGGCTTCTTTGGCGCTTCCTCCTGCGGCGTGTCGATGACCGGGGGCTCAAAGCGCACCGTGGCCGCGTCCGCCACCTCGGCGGACAGGGTGGGCTGCTCCGCGGCGGAGGCGTAAAAGCTTGCCTCGCTTTTTTGCGGGGCGGGCTCTTCCTCAAGCGTGAAGGAGGGAGCGGCGGGCGCTTCCTGTGCGCTGCGGCGCGGCTCAGCGGGCGGCTCGGCTGTGTCGCCGCCGTCACGAAATTCCGCGAGGATCGCGTCAATATCGCTGAAATCGTAAGTATCTTTACTCATGCTATGTCTCCCAATCAGTATCCGATCCCACCGGCAAGCGCGCGCAGCAGCGCGGGATTCGTGAGGATCTGCCAGCGGCTGTCGGTATAGGCCAGGGGAAGATCAAATTCCGACTCGGTGTAATAATCCTGGGCATTGCGCAGCACCACGTCCAGCGCGGCAAGATAAGCCTCGTCCGCGATCTCGGGACGATAGCGGCGGTTTTCATCGTAAACCGCGTTCATCGGCCGGTTCTGTACGATGGCTTCGGCCTGGCGCTGGGTCTCATCCGCCACGGCCTGTTCCATCCGGGCCAGATCCAGATAACGCATGCGCACCGGCTGCACAGCCGTGAGCTTATCCGTGCGGCACTCGCCCGTGAGTGTGTAGAAATAGCTGTCGTGCAGGGCGTTGTAGACGCGCTGACCGGCAGGGCTTGCAGGCATTTCGGCAAGACCGAGGTCAGCGTAATCCCGCAGCTCCGTATAGGCTGCATCGTAATCCCCAGTGCATACGGCATTTAAGAAGCGCACAACGCTCTGCGCGGGATCGCCGCTGGGCTGCGCGAAGACGGTGCCCTCATAGACGCCCGCCACAGCCATCAGCATTGCGGCGGCACTCAGAATCAGGGCGAGGAAAAGACCGATAAAACGCGCCTTGTGTTTGACGCAGAGGCTGATAATCGCAATCAGGCCGATCACAAGGAAAACGCCGATGGACACGGCGGGGACGATTATCGGGAAGGGGACGCGATCAGGCGCGACAGCAGGCGCCGGTGTCGGCACCGGGGTCACGACAGCGGCTGCCGGCACGGGGGTGAGGGCGGGCGTCGGCTCCGGCGTGGGGGTGGGTTTGTTTGCAAGTCTCTCGGTATATTCACACATGGCGGTGCACCAGGCGCTCAGAAACTCCTCGGAGGTGCTGCCGCCCTTGGAGAACATGACGATGACGATGGGCTGGGTCGTATAGCAGATGGCGCAGTCGTTGAGGATCAGATCCTCCGCGATCCAGCCGGGCTTGTGCGCAATGCGAAAGCGCGGCTCGTTCGTCTTGAAGAAGCGATCGGTCATGGCCTTCTGCATGGTCTCGATGATGCCGGGAAAGCGGTCAGACTCGTTATGCAGCAGTGTCAGGCAGTTAATAAACTCACGCGCCGTGTACTCGTTGTACATGGTGAGATCAATGGGCTCGGTGGTGGGATCCACGCCCATGTAGGGCGCGGTCTTGATTCGGAACTCATTGTATCCGCCAAGGAATGTGTCGCAGAGAAAATAGGCCTGCTCGTTGCTGGAGTCGATCAGCACGCGGTCGCGCACTTCCTCAAAGGTGAAGTACTGCTCGTAAACACTCCAGTCAATGTTTCCCTTGTTGAGTTCCTCCGTGACGCACATGCACAGCGGCACCTTGAACATGCTGGCGGCGACGGCGTACTCGTCGCCGTTGATGTAGTGCTCCTCACCGGTGATCAGGTTGCGGTAGCCAGCGTGGATGCTGTCCGTGCTGACGCCGTATTTCTCCAGAACGGCGGCGGTGATGGCATCCCAGTCTTCGGGATCCGGCCCGGCTTCCGCGGCCAAGGCGGGCGCACACAGGCTCAGACAGAGCAGCAGTGCGGCGGCTGCGGCAAATATCTTTTGAAATGCTTTCATGCAAACACTCCGATAATAAAAGTCATACTTATATATTTTAACACGATATTGGAATAATGCAAGAGCAAATGCGTGGGATAGGCACTATTTTCGACGGAAAAAAGACAATTTCGACGCCGCACGGGCGAAAAATGTGGGCTTTCCCGTCTCCTTGGCCCGCTCCGCGTCCGGCAGGCCGATGAATTTCAGCACGGCGATCTGCGGCTCCGTGTCACCGGTGACGGTGATGCGGTCGGAATCATAATGCCGGATCATGGAGGGGGCGTAATGCTTGGTCAGCTCCTCCAGGTGCTCAAGCCGCCGGGGGCCGCGGCTGCCGTCGCGGTAGTGCATGGGGATGATGACGCGCGGAAAAAGCTCCTCCGTCAGCCGGAAAACCTCCTGCGAGGGGAGGGCCGTGCAGGAGCCGGCGGTGATCATCATGGCATCGAGGTTGTAGAGCAGCCTGACCTGCTCGCCGGTGAGCGGGGCACCGATGTCCCCCATGTGGGCAACACGGATGCCGTCTGCCTCGATCAGGTGAATGAGGCACGACCCGCGCATGATGCCGCTCACGGTGTCGTGCCAGACCTCCATGGGCGTGATGGTGAAGGGGCACTCACTCTCCGGCCTGCCGGAGAGGACAACGCCCTCCCGGTAGTTGTGGCCGTAGCTGTCATGGCTGATGAGCAGCCTGTCGGCTTTCAGCCCGCGCAGCTTCGGATATCCGGTCACATAGTCGCTGTTATAGGGGTCGATGCAGAGGGTGTACCCGTTGTGGGTGACGGTAAAGCAGGCATGTCCCAGCCAGCGCAGTTCCATATATTATCCCTCCATGATGTGCATGGCCCGGAGCGCCGGGCTTTGGATATGACTGGCAATTTCAAAGGCGTGAGGCTCCAGATAGTCCCAGCTCCCGTGCGTCAGGTGCTGGGCCTTCAGCTCCGCCGCGACGGAGGTGCAGATATCCTCCACTACGGCAGACTTGAGGATGCGGCCCTGCTCGTCGTTTTCGGCTGTCAGCAGAAATTCCAGCGCATCCTTCATCCCGCCGAGCTTTTCAAGCCCATCCATGCCCTTGAGCTGCCATTTGTAATAGGGCATGTGGCGGCGGTTGAGCAGATAGATGGCTCCGCAGGCGGCGGTGACAAACTCCGTCATCGCCAGCATCGCCGCGCCGTATTCTCCGTGGCGCACGCAGCGGGGGTAGTTGTACTGCCCCGCCTGAGCCATGGTGATCACCCGGGCTGCCAGCTTCTTGAGGCGCACATCCTCCGGCATGCCGTGCAGCAGTGTCTCGCGTATGGACGTGAAAAGCCCCTGGTCGTCGCGGAAAACTTCTCCGTTTGTCGCCTCGGCCAGCGCGTGCGAGGGGAGTGAGAGCCACTGCATGTCGCTCTCCGGCGCGCCGCCGCAGCCCGTGTAGCGGCTGTAAAAGTCCCGGATGCGCCGCACGCCGCGTCCGGTTTCGCTCAGGGCGCTGCGCTCCTGCGCTTTTTTGAACGGCAGGGCGCGGTAGGCACGGGCAAGCTGTACGCCGATGGCGCGGTCGGTCTCGTCGTCTACCCATAGACAGAAGCCCTCGGGAAAGTCATGGTCGCGGGAGAGATCATCGTCAAAGCCGAAGCACTCCGACCCGTGGCCCGCAAGCCCCACGGCAATGCGCCCGGCCCACATCGGAAAGTGTCGGTCGATCATGTCCGCGCCGTATCGCTCATAGAGGCGGCGGGCTTCCTCAAGTCCCTGCATAGATTTCCTCCGATCTCTTTCTGAGCTCGTTTGCGTACAGGAAGTAGCCGTAATAATCAAAGGTCGGCGCACACTTGGAAATGGTGAACGCGTGGTAGCCGTCCCGCTTGAGACCGGGCGAATTAAGGCATTCCCAGGCTTTTTCAAGGCAATCCCCGATCCGTTCATCTTCAAGATCGCGCCTGCCGTACATCTCCGCAAGATTGCACCAGGTCACGGCGCTGTCGTTCTCCGGGTGCTCGGTCTTTTCAATGACCTTGAGCGCCAGCTTGAAAAAGCGCTCGGCACTCTCCAGATCGCCCACGTCGTCATAGCTCAGTGCCATGTTGTTGTAGAGTCCCGCAATGCGGTAATCCGACGGGTCGAGCTTGTCCGCGTAGACCCGCGCGGCGTGCGTAAAGATGGGGATGGATTCGGCGGCATGGCCAAAGGCCTTGAGCGTCGTCGCGGCGTTTAACAGGACCGTTGCCCCGGAGACCGTGCGGCCCATGCGGTGGTCGCGGATGATGTCGAGCGCGCGCTGTACCGCGGCAAGGCCCTTCTCCGCCTCACCCGTGCGACGGTACTGGCCCAGCAGCTCGCTTGTCATGCTCAGCTCCCCGCGCCAGTCCCCGGCGGCCTGGGCCTTTGCCTGCTCACGCTCCAGCAGATCCCGTGCGTCCTCCTCCCGACCCGCGCTGCAGAGCCGGTCAAATTCCCGGATCACCAGCGGGACCTGTACGGCAGAGGGGCAGGGCTCCGCATCCGGCGTGCCGGTGTACTGTGTCGTATCGAAAATGCAGCAAAATTCGTTGTGGCCCATGTCAGCTCATCCTTATTGAAAATTCATTTTATTATACCACACACTTTTGAGCCCGCCAACAGCATCTTGCATGAACGGCTCTAAATGGGTATAATAAACAAAAATCAAGCAAGGGAGAAAAACCATGAGCAATCGACTGATCAGCGAAAAATCCCCCTATCTGCGCCAGCACGCGGAAAACCCCGTGGACTGGTATCCCTGGGGGGAGGCGGCATTTGAAAAGGCCCGGCGGGAGGACAAGCCCGTCTTCCTCTCCATCGGCTATTCCACCTGCCACTGGTGTCATGTGATGGCGCATGAGTCTTTTGAGGACGAAGGCGTGGCAAAGCTTCTCAACGCGCATTATGTCCCCGTCAAGGTGGATCGGGAGGAACGGCCCGACATCGACAGCGTGTATATGCAGGCCTGCATCGCTGCTAACGGCAGCGGCGGCTGGCCCCTCACCGCGATTCTCACCCCGGAGCAGGAGCCGTTTTTCATCGGTACCTACTTCCCAAAGGAGAACCGCAGCGGGCGCATGGGTCTGCGCTTTATCCTCGGCGCCATTGCGGAGAAGTGGGAAAAGGATCGTGACGAGCTTCTGCACACCGCCAGAGAGATGACCGCCTATCTCCGGCAGGAGAGCGAGGCAGCCGCGCCTGTGGACGAGCTGCCGAAAAAGGCCGCCGAGCAGCTCATGCGTTCCTACGACAAGGAGTACGGCGGCTTCGGCTGGTCGACCAAATTCCCCTCACCGCATAATCTGCTGTTTCTGATGGCGTATTCCGCGCTCAGCGGGGATCGGAAGCCCCGGGAGGCGGTGGAGCACACCCTGCGCCAGATGCTGCGCGGCGGGATCAATGACCATTTCGGCGGCGGCTTCTGCCGCTATTCCACCGACCGGGAATGGCTCAAGCCCCACTTTGAAAAGACGCTCTATGATAACGCCCTGCTGGCCCTTACCTATACCGAGGCCTGGCAGGACGGGCACATGGCCATGTGGCGCGAGACAGCGGAGCAGACGCTCGACTACTGCCTGCGGGAGCTGAAAGCGCCCGAGGGCGGCTTTTTCAGCGGACAGGATGCGGACAGCGAGGGGCAGGAGGGCGCCTACTACCTCTTCACGCCGGATGAGGTCTGCAAGGTCCTCGGCGCGGAGGCGGGCAAGCACTTCTGCGAATGCTATGACATCACGGCCGAGGGCAACTTCCACGGCAAAAGCATCCCCAACCTGCTGCTCAACAACCGCTGGAATTTTCTGCCCGAGGGCTACGACGAGTACCGTGAAAGGCTGCGCGAATACCGGGCGGGGCGCAAGGCGCTCTTTACCGACAACAAGATCCTCGCGGGCTGGAACGGCTTGATGCTCATGGCACTCGCGCGCGCGGCCAGGGCCTACGGCGACCGGCGCTACCTGCTGGAGGCGCAGGAGTTGGCAGCTTTTCTCCTGGAGCACATGCGCGAGGGTGGAACGTGGAAGGCCCGCCTCTGCGACGGGGAGCTTCGCTTTGACGCATCCCTCAGCGATCACTGCTTCATTGCCCTGGGGCTTCTGGAACTCTACGGGGCGGATTTTGACCCGCAGTATATCCTGGATGCCATGTCGGTCGCTTCGGAACTGCCCCAGCGTTTTGCCGACCCCAGGGGCGGCTATTTCGACACGCCCGCCGATGGGGAAAAGCTGCTGCTTCGCCCTAAGGAGACGCAGGACAGTGCGCTGCCCTGCGGAAACAGCGCGGCGGCGGTGCTTTTTGACCGGCTGTTCCGCCTAACGGCGGAGCAAAACTGGCGCACGCTTCTGGACAGCCAGCTCGCTTTCCTCAAAAGCGCGTCGGGCCATTATCCCGCCGCCTGCGTGTTCGGACTCACGGCCCTGCTCCTCGGCGAGGGGCCAAGCCGCGAAACCGTGGCCGTCCTGCCGGATGAGCACTTCCCGGCGGAGCTGAAGGCGATCCTCGGCAAATGGTCGCCGGAGATGAGCGTTCTGGTCAAGACACCCGCACGGGCGGCGCTGCTGGCTTCCGCCGCGCCCTTCACCGCGGATATGGACGCGAAGAATGGCAGACCGACTTATTATGTCTGCACGGACGGGGCCTGCGCCCTGCCGGTCAGTTACTGATCGGGGGTGAACATATGAGACGAGCCATCGCGCTTCTGCTGTGCCTCAGCATGGCACTGTGCCTCAGCGGCTGCCGGAGAAAGAAAGGTGCGGAACCATCCCCGACACCGGCGATCCCCACTCCAACGCCGAATCAGGTTTTTGAGGTCAAAATGAGCCTTGAAAATCTCTACACCTATTTTGACTACAAGGAATACCGCGCGGATGTGCGGGACGAGAATACGAGCGAAATCAATTCCTCCACCATTGCCTACGGCCTGCAGCTCAAACCCCAGTTTACTGCCGCGAACGATGGGGTGCACAAGGACACCATGACCCTGCGCTTTGAGGCTGACGGCGCCGTGATGAGCGGGGACTTTCAGATCAATTTTGGCGATCTCAGCTTCACCGGCACACCCACATCCAGCGAGCGCGTCCACGTCAGTGAGACGCTGCGCTTCTGGCCGAAGGGGGACCGTACCACGACCTGGGCCTTCGGCAACTACTCCAACAGCAATATCATGTATTTTGACAGCTTCCGGGTCACCGAGGTGACGGGAACCGTCTATCTCAAAATGGCGGATCTCAACGCCGTTCCGACGCCCACCTTCATCCCGGTGGCTTACGAGCGGGAGTTTGAATAAAACGCGGGCCTTGCGGAAGAATGCTTCGCAAGGCCCACATGCTTTTCCGTTATTCTTTTTTCATCAAATCAGCAAGCGATTTTCCGTTCAGAAATTGATTCACAAGCTGGTCCAGTTCCTTCCACATGGGAAGTGTGCGGCAGTCCGCTTTCCGTGCGCACCCGGACGCACCCTTTGCCAGACAGGCAACCGGCGCAAGTTCACCCTCCGCAGCCAGGAGGATTTCGCCGATGGAGTACTCGTCCGGCTCACGGGTCAGTCGATAACCCCCGCCCTTGCCGCGCATACCCTCCACCAGCTTCTGCTCCACCAACAGTGGCAGGATGCGCTCAAGATACTTCAAGGAAATGTCCTGGCGCTCAGCAACCTCTTTCATTGCGATAAAACTGCCGTCGGTATGTTCTGCCAAATCCACCATAACACGCAGCGCGTAGCGTCCCCGAGTAGATATCATCATTAAAGTGCTCCTTTCTTTCTCACGTACGGGGCAGTACACAAGACAATCACATTTAATTATTTTAATATCATTATACTACAAAGAGGGTGCAGCAGTCAATTATTGGAAGCTGATAAAATCTGGAAGTTCTGACGGTCGAAATCATGTGCATACCTACATAATATGGTGGTGAAAGAGGAAAAAGAAAAAAAGAAGAAAACTGAAAAAAAGCCTTGCAATTTAAAAAGCTTTGTGCTATTATAATCGAGCGCAAGAGATCCGGGTGTAGCGCAGTTGGTAGCGTGCTTGAATGGGGTTCAAGAGGCCGGAAGTTCGAATCTTCTCACTCGGACCAAAAATCCTCAATTTCGTAAGAAATTGGGGATTTTTTCTGCCTAAAAATACCCCTCTTTATGGCCTGACTGGAATTTGACTGGAATGCGCTTCCGGGAGGCAAAATGCCTGGTCGAACACCTCTACCGCCTTTTGCTTGATCGGCGTCTGCACATGCAGATAATGTTTCGTCATATCCAGGTCGGCATGACCCACCATGCTTTGGATCGTGGCGAGGTCTACACCCAGCGCCTGCATCTGGCTGACAAAGGTATGGCGGCAGGAATGCGGCGTCAGCACGCGCACTTCCGGGATCGCAGCGACATATTCCTTGAACTTGTCCCGGTAGTGCTTGGGATCAAAAGGCCGTTCTCTAATCGGAGACTGGAAGATGTACTTATCCTCCGTGCTTCGCAGACTAATGACCATACCGCGCAGGCCTTGCGGAATCGGTACGTCCCGGACACTGTCTCTGGATTTCGGTTCTCCGATCTCCACCCGTCCGGCTACGGTCTTGACAGCCTGACGGATATGGATTACGGAACCATCTTCCTCGATGAGCCTCGGCTCCAGTGCCAGCAGTTCCTGCATACGGATTCCCGTGCCGAGCATCAGGCGGATACTGTCACCGAATTTGTCGTGAGGGAGCTCCTGCATCAGCCGTTTTACCTCGTCAGCAGTAAAGGCTTCCTTTGCCTCCATGGGCTTGTTGGCGCGCATCTTCTCCGCACAGGCTACGGGATTGCGACGGATCAGTTCATTTGCCTCGGCCT
>Ga0310697_10001118_pt1 | contig 32780 bp, 49 predicted proteins | sample 172DNAGHGlowgp2_FD_203883 | JGI IMG/M metagenome (GOLD analysis project Ga0310697, IMG submission 203883) | Sheep rumen microbial communities from Palmerston North, Manawatu-Wanganui, New Zealand - 1728 DNA GHGlow gp2 (v2) (version 2) | ecosystem: Host-associated > Mammals > Digestive system >... | reverse complement strand
TCTTGTTCGAGCCGGTGTATCGCGCGACGCGGAATGAGAAGTAAAATCAAGATTGCGAGATTGCAACTATCTTGAAAGTGGGATGATCACGGGTTGAAAAGTCCCGCTGTGCCTGTCGCGAGAGGAGTCGCGGAGGTCCTGGCGGGGCAAGATCACTGCGGGCCGACGATAACCGTGATGTCCTGCGTTGTGGACGCGAGGCGCTGGGCTGCACGGAGGGCCGCGAGGTCGGGCGGGAGGTTGGCCGATTCCCATGCGGCGCGGGCCTCGTCTGCGCGGCGCTTCGCCTCGGCTGCGGCCGGCGCGGCGGCTTCAGGATCCGGGACGATCGAACGGCGGTAGCGGACGGCCTTGTTCGTGGCGACGAAACCATCTTGATAGAGATGCACCATTATCATCTGCGCCTGGCCGTGCGAGTTGGTGACGCCCGACGGAAGCAGGTACTCGCCGATGCGTTCGCCGTGCCACTTGCGGCGGCCCGCGTCGGTGTCCATGTCGCGGTGGTACATGCGGTTCATGAGGCCCAGGGCGTCGCGCAGGTCGGTCTGTGTCCAGGTGTTGGTGGAGCCGTCGGCGAGGAGCGTGGTGGCGACCACCTCGTCGGCGAGAACGATGCCGCACAGGGTGGCGGACAGGATGACAACTGCTTTCTTCATGTTGATTACTCCTTTCGGATGCGGGTGTTGGGGAACGCGGACTTGCCGGTTCCGGGGATGGTGAAGCCTTTCATCTGCCAGACGCCGTTGGTGTGGACTGTTGGAGCAGGTGTGAAGTCGGCAGCCACCATGACATCGTAGTTGGTGGCGTTGGAGATCGTGTAGTCGTGAAAGTAGACGCCCTCGACGAGCAGATAATCGGCCAGCGTGAGATGCGGATCCAAACGCACCCAGTCCGTCGCATTGGTAAGGTCGACCTGGCGCACGTAGACGAGGATTTCGGCGCTGTCGGGCAGTATCTGAGACCGTTTTGAAATGGCCACGTGCGCAATATCGTTTGTGAGGTAGGAGCCAGCGTCTTTGATGTACGGGTCGTCCACAATGACGCGGCCCTTGCGGGCAAGAAGCGTACAGGCGACGGCGAGGACTAACAGGGCGGAAGATGCGCGTAACGGCAAACGGCGCACAATGCCGAGAGACCTAAAAAGCAAGCGTATGACAGCAAGGAGCGCGAACGCGGCGAGCATCGCGACGCACGCATGGAGAATAACCGTCTGAAACTCTTGTATCATTGCCTGGTCCAAATGAGGTTGTTGCCGCTGACGGACGGGACGAACTTCACGCCATCCACGTAGATCCCGGACGAGAGGTCGGTGGTGGCGTTGTTGCGGATGACGACGACGCCCTCCTGGAGAAAATTGAACTTGAAAAACATCATGGGCGGGCGGCTGCCGTCAAAAGAGATGGTGCATACCCACGATCCGGGCCCTCCCGTCCAGTCTACAGACATGTAGTTTGGATTAACGGCGCTCTCATCAGCCCAATCTCCAGACGAGAGGGACGAACGCCAGTACATGGTGGGCGCGGTGGACGAAACGACGGGCACGGGAATCGTGATCGTGCTTTCGCCGACCGTGATCCCGGCAGCGTTCGCGCCGACGAGCTGGGCGTCGGACTTCTCGATCGAGAAGACGGGCGTGCCGTCGTCGGCGGTGATGCGGAAGTAGGCGTTCGTGTCGGGGTTGAACTCGGCGGCCATGCCGTTGGAGGACAGGACCCACACCTCGCCGTAGGTGTCCACGAACTTGGCGTATTCAAGGCCGCCGGCGATGACGGTTGTGGGCGTGGAGATCCAGGTGGTGTCGGCGGGCGCTTCCGCGCCGAGGCCGGAGGTGGTGCGGGACCAAGCGCGCGGGGCGGCGCGGTCGGCAATCGCGCGGTCCGTGTACTGCCTGGCAGATGCCAGCGTCCGCGCGAGGCCGTTGGTCTCGGTCCAGACGGTGACGTACTCGTTGGACTCGTTGAGCTGCATGAGCCGGAGGGACGGCGCGTGGACCTGCGAGTTGTAGTTGGTGACCTCGACGACGACGTTTGATCCGGAGTAGAGCCGGTAGACGAGCGCGGTCTCCGCGCGGACGGTCTCCACGAGGTTGGAGACAGGCTCAACGGCGGCGGACGCGGCGGAGCGCCACACCGTCCCCGTGGCCGCAAACTCGGCGAGCGCGGCATCGGTGTAGTTGGTGGCGTCGGTGAGGTCGGGCGCGGCCGGGATGTCCTCCAGGCGGGCGAACGTGCCGTTGCCTGCAGACGGCCACTTGACCTTAACGACAGAGGAGAATGGGAAGCCGGCACGCCTGATAGAGACGCCGTCGCGCCCCAGCTCGGCATGCCCGTCGACGGCAGACGTGCCGACCTTGCCCTCCACCTTGACGGTGCCGCTCACGACGCCTCCCGTGGCCGACAGGTACGGCCCGCCGGAATCGCCGAAGCTCCAGCCGTTGGTGAGGGCGGAGAGGTTGCGCAGCTCGACGGCGGAGAAGTCCAGGACGGGCGTGGGCATGGGCAGACTGTTGGGGGCCGGGCCGGGAGACGGGAGGAACCTAATCCGCGCGTGGGCCTGGAAGTTGCTGGGCGCGCCGAGAAACACGTCGACGACATCCGCGCCGGTGTCGAACTCTGGCCGCCACGTGGCGGCTAGGACGTTGGACGCAACCGTCACGGGCGCGAGATCCCACCACAGCGCGCCCATGCCGTTAGTCTGGGCGTAGAGTCGCGCCGCGCCTTGATAGACGAGCGGCAGGCCGCCGCTTGTGAGCGTAGCCCGGAGATCGAGAGCGTCGCCGTGGTAGCGCTCGGCCTGGTACACAGTGACCTTGGGGCCGATGCGCACTTGCCACTCGGTGGGGACGGCGGCGTGGAGGCGAAAGGCGAAGGGAGAAAGGTGAATGGTGACGAGCGCAAGGGCGATTGCAGAGGTTTTGCAGGTTGGTTTCATGATGTTTTTTTTTCTCCTTTAAAGCGGGATTCCAAGCACGTCTTCGATGTAGGCTTTCCAGTCCGTGTGATCGCCAAGGTCCACGGCAAATTCGATGTCGGCAACGGTCTGCAATATTGACTGACTGCCGACATTGCCGAGTCCTGGAGGACCGAGGACAGTGATTCCGCGCGCGGACAGAACTCCTGCCGCAGCCGAAGCGACATCTGCAGCCGTAACCGTCAGCTTGCGGTTCTGTGCATCAAGCGTCGATGATACAGGCATCCAGTCGTAATACGTCGCCTGATTGTTAACGACGGTCACTATCAGCGCATAAGCCTGCAGCGAGCTCCACAAAGAGAGGGAGACCGTCGCAGGAGGAGTGGCTTCGTATGTTCCGCCAGATAGCGTAGCAGTAACCTCGTAATTGAACGGGTACCCCAAAAACACTGATCCATTCATTACGTGGAAATATATATCAGATGTCCCGATAGCGCTGCCGCCGCTCGAATATTTCGCCACGTATCCATTGTAATTGTTTATTATTGCTTGAAATTCCTCGCCAGTATATGAACTCGTGACGGTGTAGCCTGCTGAGGTTCTTACGATTGTTGCTCCAGAGGTGATACCTTTGTAATCGGTGACAAAGTGCGTAAAGAGATCGAGGTCGTCGAATATCTTGAGCACTCCGGCCCTGCGTGGCGGGGTATTAAGCGCAAAATCGTTTTCGCCGGACGTCAGCTCCGAACTTGAAAGTTCGTTGCCGTATGCTAATTTAAACGCGTCTGAAGATGACGCAGCAATGCGCACGGCCTGCTGCGGCTTATGCCGCCACGCCTTGCCGCTGCCGACATTGGCTGCCAGCCATTGGATTGTGGTAAGGAATGGGTGCCGCGAGACGTCTCGTGAAAATATGTACTTGGTGAAGGTGGCAGAAGTGTTCCACGCCGCAACCCGGCGCTCGCCGATCGCTTCAAGAAGAAACGCAGGATCGACGCCGCGAAACGCGCGGTCGTCAACGAGTGTTGACACGTAATCGCGAACCGGCATCGGCAGCGACGTGGCAGGCTGGGCGCTGTCGATCGTGACGCCTTGCGGGATCGTCACGTAATCATATTCTGTCGCGTCTGTAATCATAGCCAGTAGACCCCGATCTCGACAGTTCCGCCTCCGCCTTGTGTTTCCGTAGTCGTGACTGACACGTTTTTGCTGCCAGTGGATTGATCTACCACGGCGCCACCGATCGTCAAGGCGCCAGATACCGTGTCCGAGCCGCTAGTGTCGCCGGTGAGTGTGGTCGAGTCGCCGCCACCGCCGCCACCTCCTTCTCCGCCGCCGGCCGGGATGGTGGCGTTTTTCGTCGAAAGTACCTTGATCGTCTGCTGGTTGCCGCTGGCGTCCGTGTAGGTGAGGTTGTTGACCTGCATCTGGTCGTTCTCAGCGAGCGCGTGCGCGTTGAGCGTGATTGTCCGGTTGTAGGAGTCCACGACCTGTGCCTGCGCACCGTTGCTGGACGTGTCCAATGTTATCCGATTGCCAGAGTCCGTGTCTCCCTTGATCGTGTATTTCTTGGTGCTGCTGACCACCGTAGAGTTTGACTTGATGGGCTGGACTCCGCCCTGGTCGTCCGTCTCGTCGTCGGCGTCAGGTTCCGCGCGGTTCGGGGAGTTTGACGCGAACGCGCGCTGCCGGAAGCCGAGCAGCAGGTCGCGCATGTCCTCCGGCGAAAGGAATGCCGGCCGGCCAAAGTGAAGCTGCGCCGTGAGGTCGTAGCAGTCCACCTCGAAATTCTGAAGGTAGACGACTTGCTGGACGTTGTTCTCGGTGATCACGTCCGCGTCGCCAAGCGTCGGGAACGAATCCCCCAGGCGGATCGTCACGTCCTCCGCCATCAGCTCGCCGCCTCGCTGCGCGAGGATCGCCGCCGCGAGGCCGGCAGGGAGCGTCTCGCCGGCTGTGGACGAGCTGCCGGTCTGCCGCGTGTACGTGCGCGTGGTGGCGTTCGTGCAAACCCAATCGAGCGTCAGCACGAGCGTCTCTTCCTTGTCGGGCGTCGTGATCTTGACGGTTGCCGTCATGCGCACAACCTCGGCTTGCAGGCCAAACCGTTGAAGATCTCCCACTGTCGTGTCCGTGAGGCGCCCGTTTGTGATCGGCAGGCTGGCCGGATAGATGTTGGTGCCGCCAGGCGTCGCAAACGCGACCTTGTTTGTCGCGCTTGGATCCGCCGAAAAGCCTGCAAGAGCCGGGTGGTTCCGGATCCAGAAATTGAGGCTTTTGTAGGTGTCGCCGTCGATGGTCTCCACGTCAAGGCTTTCCCAGGTGGTGGACGTGCTGCCACGCTCCAGCGGCATGAACACGTGGAGCGTGTCGATCGAGTTGACATCTCCGGCCGTTTGGTGCGAGAAGGTGCGGAGCGTGGAGTCCACGTCATCGTCTCCCGTCACAACGTCCCACCCTTGGGTGATGATGTCCACGCCCACGACCGGGTGGGCCGTTCGCGTGTAGTTTCGCTGCGTCTTCGGGATCGAGGCGAGGTAGGCGGCCGCCGTCGGCTGGGCAGGCGGCATCGAGACGAGGAAGGTCGGCGTCGCGGTCGAATAGTCGAAGCGGCAGACAGTCTGAGGGAAGAAGCGCAGCGTGCGCATGACGGCCGCCGCGCACGTGATGTCGCGCGCCTCGTCCGGCGGCAGCTGCTGCGAGCCTGCATCGATGTTGTTCTGCGCGTAGGTGAATCCGCAAAGCGACGACGCGTAGTTTGCGATCTCGCGCACCTGCGCCGTCATGTTTTGCGGCAATCCGGCGACATCCTGGTTGAGAACAAGATGGCTGGCATACACATCGGCCAGGCCGGATGAGGTGCTGACCTTCCACTGCTGCCGGAAAACGAGCCGGGCCATGAGGCCCCAAGGCCCCTCGCACGTCACGTCCTCCACGCGGTCCGTGCCGCGCCCGTTGCGCTCCACGCGCGTGGCCACCGTCCCCCGGAATACGGTGGTGCCCTTGTACAGAACCGTCACCACGTCGTTCTTGACGAGCGTGCCAACCGGAAGAGCCGGAAGCGCAAGCGTGTCCGTGTCGTTTGACGCGAATCGCAAACGCGCGCCGGCGCCGGGGAAAAACTCCTCGGCCGTGCCTGTCCCGCGCTTCCGCAGGAACGTGAAGGGCTTTCCTTCTCGCGCGACCACGTCGCTCTGTTCGCTCACTGCGCTCATTGCACTTTAATCTGCAGGTGTTTCGTCGTTCGTCGCGTTCTGACGCTTCACCGCGGCGTCAACCTCGCGCTCGACCTTCTTGAGGTCGGCGTTGAGGCCCTTCAGAGTCGCCGCCAGCGTCGCGAGCGTCGACTGCAGCTGCGCCCGGCTCTGGCCGGCCTCAGTCGTCTCGCGCGCCACGTCCGCCTCGAGTGCGGAACGCTGCGCCTGCACGCCGGTGCCGTTGCGGCGGTGGCCGGCCGAATTGAAGCTGTCGAGCGCCTGCTGGGCCAGCACGGCGTCCTGCTGCTCCTTCGCGTCGTCGGAGACGGCGGCCTGCTTCTGCGCCTCCACCTGCGCGATCTGCCGCTTGATGGCCGCCATGCGCCCCGGCCCCTGGGCGAGCGTTACCTCGTCCGCCGCGACCTGCGCGTTCTTCCTCGCGAGCGACCGGTCGGCGGCGGTCACGCCTTCGCGGCCCGTCAGCTGCGCCGTCTCGGCCTTCACGTTCGCCACGTCAATGCCGCCGCCGAGCGCGTTGGCCTTCTCCTCCGCGTTCGCGGCATCCCGGCGGAGCTGTTCCGCCTTCTTGATCTTCTCGGCCTTCTGCTCTTCCAGCTGTTTGATCTCCGCTTCCAGGTTCTTCGCCTCCTCGGCGGCAGCCTTGCGCCTTGCGTCGCCGGCCTCGGTCTCCACGTCGCCGACCTTCCCCCATTCCAGGGTGCCGATGCGCTTGAGGTTCTGCCCGAACTGCGACCAGAACCCCGTGGCGTCGTCCTTGTTGTACGATGCCGCAGCCTGGCCGGCTTGCTGAAGCCTTCTCCGCGTGGCGGCGATCACGCTGTCGTCCTCGCCGGTGGACGCCTCGATGGCTGCGGCCTCCTTGCGCTTGGCGTCCGCCTCGCGCGCCAGCTTGCCCTGCGCGATCCCCACGTCGTCCTTCTGCCGTTGCGCCGCCGTCTCTCCGCGTCTCGCGGCGTAGCGTGCTTTGATGGCCGCACGCTGCTCCTCAGCCGCCGGGTCGCTGGCGTCCACGGCCGCAAGCTCCTGCTGCTCGGCGAGGGCGAGCTGCGCGTCTTCCAGGTCGCGGGCGTTCTTGACGTTGATATCCAGCATTTCGTTCGCGTGCTGCGCGGCGGCGGCTGACGCCTGGATCGCCTCGCCGAGCTCCTTGTAGCTCTTCGCGAGGTCGTCAAGCTCCTTCTTGTGCGCCGCCTGGTCCTTGGCCTTCGCAAACTCCTCGGCCTCCTTCTTGGCCGCGCCGAAGCTCGACCGGATCTTCTCGATCGCGGCGACGACGCCGGCGAACGCCGTGGCGATGCCGAGTCCGGTCAGCGCCCGCTGGAACAGCCCGGCCGCGCGCGTCACCTTGCCGAGCGACGCGCTCATGCTCTGGCCGGCGGCCGCGCCATCCTTGCCCATCTCGCGGGCCTTCTTCCTGATCTGCTCCAGCTGCTTTTCGGTCTGGACGCCGCCCGAGAGGTCGGCCTCCAGCCCCACATTTATCGTCGTGTCGTAGTTGTCGGCCATCGCGCTACCCCTCTATCGTGTACTGCGTGGCGACGGCGACGCCGACCTGCGCGCTTTCGCGCGAGGTGATCACGCACTTCGCGAAGATCGTGACGGCGGAGCCGCCCTCGGTGGCGGTGAGCGCGCCCTCGCGCGGCTCGCTGCCGAAGCCCGCGAGCGCGAACGCGGCTGCGTGCGCGGGCGTGTCGAATATCCTCACGACGCCGAACGAGAGCACGCCCGAGTCGCATTTCACCCACTCGCCGTGGACGCGGTCCGCGCCCACGTACTCGCGCAGGGCCGCGCCCGGCTTCTCCGCGCGGCGCACGTTCTGCGGCCCCATGGGGCTGGGCGGAGTGTTGCTCGTGCCCGTGTTGCGCGTGTCGCCCGCGCAGAGGACGCACGGCGTGGAGTCGGGTCCGTATGGCGTAAGGGTGATCCTCATCGCAGCGTTCCTTTCCTCGCCTTGGCCACCACCTTCTGGATGTGCTTCCAGATCGCGTTCCAGCCGGTCTCCGCGATCTCGCCCTGCGACGGCAGGAGAGACGGGTCGCGCCGCTGCACAACGCCGCCAACGAGCGTGTAGAGGAGCGTCAGCGTCGTCTTGTCGTCGCCTTTCGTGCCCATGAGCCAGTTAGTGCCCTTCGGGCAGAATACCTTCCACCCCAGGGCGCGGACCTCCGCGACGGTGCGCCCGTAGGCGATGGCCGCGCGCGGCAGCGTGAGCGCTTTCTTGCCCGGCCCCGGACGGATCTGGATGTCGTTCCACGCGCGGTCGATTCCGGGAATCGGAATGCGCACCTCCGCGCCGGACTGGTCGGCGCTCGTGGTGATCGCCGCCGCGCCTTTCTCGTAGTGGCCCGTGGGGCGCGCGCCGAGCATGTGGGCCGTCGTGTGCTTCGTGCGCATGTACGAGCGGATGTGCCGCTGCACGGCGTTCATCACCGCGCGGCCCGCCACGGAGTAGACCTCGGCTCGCGACTCCGGCTTGAGGACGCCCATCACGGCGTCCACCACGTAGTTGCTCTCGAATGTCACGTTAAGCCGCATTGCAACACCTATGCAAGGTCCTTGAAAACGTCTCCGAAGCCGAGACGGTCCACCGCGTCCGCGATCTCCGCCTCGCTCGGCGAGAGGTCCGGCGGCTGCGGCGCGGGGGCCGTCTCGCCCGGCGCGATTAGGCCGAGTTCCACCGCCTCGTCGCGGGAAACGTCCGCCCAGGCGAGGCCGCTTCCGTAGGCGAAGGGGGGAAACGGGTTGCCGAGCGTGTCGCGGTAGCCGCCCGCGCCGTCGCCGAGCGCCTGCCAGATGGGCGACGCCTTGAGCGCCACCATCCGCCAGTCCGGGAAGCCGCCAACGTCCTTGGCCGCGCCCTGCCAGCCCACGGCGTCGCCCGCCGCCTGCCAGCGCTCGGCCCAGTCCTGGCGCGGTCGGCCCTTGCCGACGAAGCGCGTCAGCTCCACGGCGGGCCACTCCTCAAGCGTGGCGGGCGTCTCGGCGGCGATGTTCGCCGCGCTCGCGGCCATCTGGCGCTGCGTGTCGACGATGAGATTCAGGCGGCGGATGCTCGCCGGGTTCGAGATGCCGCCCTCGTCGAGCGGCGAGTGGCCCATCCGCGCGAGGCTCGCGAGCAGGCGCTCGCGCGCAGTCGCCTGGTTGATCGCGCCCGCCGTCACGTCCGCGCACACGTCCCGGATGACGGCGAGATGGCGCAGATCCTCCATGCGCGCCGAGAATATGGACCTGCGCAGGATGTCGGCGGCGACCTGCTCGCGGACCTCGTCGCTTCCGAGGTCCGTGGGCAGGAGTGCCTTGATCCTTATGATCTCTGCGGGGTCCATCATTGGCAAGACTCTTATGGCGGGATTACGACGAGGACGCCGGGTTCATCGCCACGGAGAATACTGCGCCGGGCGTGCCTTGCGAGAACGCGCGGTGCGCCTGGAACATCACCTCGCCCGCGCGGAGCGTGGTGTTGCCCCACTGGAGCGGGCCGCGCATCACCGTGGCGTTATTGAGCGTGACGGTGAGGCCGTTCTCGCCCGCGATGACAAGATCGCTCGCGCCTGTCAGCGACGTGCCGCGGTCCTTTGCGATCGGCAAGGCCGCCAGCAGCTGCGCCTCGGTGAGGCCGAGGGGCGTGCACGTGGCCGTGCACGAGACGCCCGCCACCGTGTAGTCGATCGTCCCCAGCAGGTCGGTCGTGACCGGCTCCAGCTGGAGCTCGGGCGTGACGGTCCAGCCGTCGAGAGTGTCGAGGATGGGGAGGCTACCGAACGTGGCGGCATACTGCACGCCGACGATGCCGGAAGGATCCGGGCCGCCGGAGGCGTAGGTGGCGGCGGCGGTGGTGAAGAAGGAATTGCTGTCGCTCGGCTTCTTGCCGAGGCCGAGCAGGGCCGTGAACACGGCCTCGCCGAACGCGGTCTTCACGGGCGAGAGTGTGAGCGGCGGCATCTGCGTGAGCGCGGCGTTGACGAACGTCACCTTCGTGCCGGCCACGGAGTGGATCGTGAGCGGGACGTCGGCGTCAGGGAACACCCTCGCGCCGATGGTGGGGGTGCCGTAGGGGTAGAGGAGCGCGAGCAGGTCGGCGGAGAGCTGGCCGCAGGGCGTCAGCCTGACGGTGCCCACCTGGTCGGTCTTGATCTGGTCGAGCGTTCCGCTCACGGAGGACGGGATGTCCTGCGTGGAGCTTTCGACGTCGGCCGTGATGCCGGTGGCGTCGAAGATCGTCTGCGCGTCCTGCCCGGATCCGAAGATCAGCGTGCCGGGGCCGCGGAGGATGTTTGTGCGGTTGATTGCCATGGTGTTCTCCTGTTGTTAGATTGTCTGTGTCGGCGGATCGCCGCGCAGCTGGTGCTGGCAGCGGAACGTGACGCCGACGATCAGCCCCTCGCCGTCCTCCTGGGGCTGCGGAACGATTCCCTGCCCGTCCAGCACCAGCACGTCGCAGAGAGGGTCGGCCGGCACGGGCTTCGTCAGGTTGAGGATCCATGCGATCCGCTCCGCCGCCTGAAGCGCGTGGAGATGGCCAGCCTGGGCTCGGTTCGTCATGGGATTCTCGGCCACAACCACCTGCATCGTCACGTTGCCGACGGCGTTCTTCGCCGCGCTGGACGCCGGCGAGAAGCGGGGCAGCTGCACGAGCGCGCAGATGCCGACCTCCGCCACGGCGGCGTTGACCTTCGCGAAGGCGTCGCCAAGATCTTCAGGCACGGCCTCGACGCCCGCGTCCGCGAGGATCGCGTCCGCGTTGATCGTCTCCACCGTGTATTTCTGGATGTCGAGCAGTTCCATAACGCCTAAAATCCCTCGAGAGTGAAGGGCGTGACGCGCTGGGGCGAGCTGGAAATCAGCTGGGCGGCGCTGTGGCCGGTGTCCTGCGTCTCGGGCTCGTCCCAGCCTTCGGGCGTCACCTCGCCCTTCGAGATGCGGTCGAAGAGCGCGATGGCCTGGTCGCGGGCGCGCCGGCGGTCCTCGGTGGTCGCGCGGCTCACCCGCTTGAGGATGTCGAAGGCCATGTAGTCGCAGGCGGGCGAGATGAGCGAGACCGGCAGCGTGGCCGGATCCGGACTCATGCGCACGCGCCCGTTCGAGCGCACGGCGAGCCGCACGTACGCGGTGGTGCGCTCGATGAGCGTCGCGAGCAGGTCCGTGTTCGGTCCGCCGCTGCGCTGGTAGGCGTCGATCTCCGCCTGGGAGGTCGTCGCCGCCACGTCGTTTGCCGTCATCTTCCGCCAGTTGGCCATGGCTACCTCGTGAAGATCACTGTGACCGGGTCGCCCGTCACCAGGAAGCGCGCGGGCGAGACGATCCAGCGGTTCACGCCGTTCGTCTCCGCGTAGCCGCCGGAGAGGGAGAACAGGTCGTTCGTGTAGGCCACCGTGCCGGACAGCTCCAGCAGATTGTTCGTCACCGTCGCCACCGTCGGGCGGTTCACCATCACCGGCCAGCTGTTCGTCCAGACGGTGAAGTAGTTGGTGGCGACCACGCCCGAGTTGGTGACGACCGTGTAGAGGCCCGTGACATCGAGCGTCGCGTTCGTCCCTACGACCACGTTCGTGGAAAGCACGTAGTAATCGTTCGTGACGCTCGTGACGCTCTGCACGGTCTCGTACAGGGGCAGCTCGTACACGGCCTTCACCGTGCACGAGGCCCCTGCGTTGGTGGAGACGAGCACGGCCGCGTCGAGACGCGCGCCGTCCGCGATGTCGGGGGCCGAGAGCCCCGGACCGAGGCGCACCGCCCCGCCTGCGGCGCAGAGGCACCACAGGCAGCAGGCGAGCGCGAGCATCAGATGTGCGAATCTTCTCATGGCCGTGCCCGTCCCTTCTTTCAGCCAGCCGTCACGGTGAGCTTGCGGATGCCGAGGCTCGACGTGATCGCGATGAGCGAGCAGTGCGAGACGGTCACGTAGATGAGGTGGCTCGACTTGTCGTTGATCCACACCGCCCACTCCTGGCCGCCGATGTCCGGCGACGTGAAGCGCTTGATGTTGGACGGGTCCTCGTTCGTCGCGCCGTCGTGCGCGTTGAACGCGAGCGCCACGTTCGTCCCGAGGATCGGGTTCTTGGCCGTGGCCACGCCGTTTCCGTAGCGCTCGCGCGAGACGTAGAGGCGGTCGATCGCCAGCCAGTCGGCAAGCGCCTGCGGTGTCATGGCGTAGCCCGCGAAGGACGCCGCCGTGTTCTTCCCGCCATAAGCCAGGTTGCGCTGTATCCAGACGTTCGCCGGCATGACGATCCGGTTCGGATCGAAGCCGGCGGAGTTGCCGCCCGCGAGCAGCATGTTGGAGAGGTCCATGTCGGGCTGGGAGCCGCTCGCGCCGCCCCACGTCACAGCCGTGTTCGTGGCGGCGGCGTTGAGCGCCTTCACGGCGCGGAGGATTTCCGCGCGCATGAGGATGCGCTTCAGCCACGCGACCTTCTTGTTGATGAGCTGCGGGTCGGCGTTGACCCGGCGGCGGTCGATGACCGTCGTGAGGCCCTTGGAGATCGTCGCGCCGGTCTCCTTCGTGCCGTGCGACGTGATCACCTTGAACTCGCCCTCGAGCGCGCGCTCGTCGCTGCCGTCCTCAATGGCGGCAAAGGCGGCCGGGTTGTTGTCCACGAAGTACTGGAACATGTCGGTCGTGGGGACCTTCGGCGCCAGAACCTCGAGAAGCTCCTCCAGGCGTCCGTCCTCGCTGCGCCAGCCGACCGCGTAGTCGGTCATCGGCTCGGAGAAGAACGTCTGCGACATGAGCTCGGAGTTCGCCAGGCCGACCTGGCCCGGATCGAGATTGCGGCCGGCGGGAAGTATCCCGAGCGGCGCGAGAGAATAGCTGATCTTCTGCATTTTGTTTCTTCCTTTGATTTCGTTTGCTTACAGCGAGACGGGCAGGCGATGCGCCAGCTCGATGAGGTCGCCGCTCTGCGCGGCGGCGTTGAGTGCCACGCCGATCGTCAGGCCGCTGTCGGCGGAGGTGCCGATCGGCGAGACGTTCGCTCCGACGGCGACCGCGCCGCCTGCGGAGACGAGCGTCGTGCCCGCATAGCTGCCGAGGATACCGACGGCAACCTGGTCGCCGGCGGCGCACTCGGTTTCGGTAACGCCGATCGCGAGGTCGGTCGCGGCGGTGGTGGGCGTGACCGTCGGCGCGCCGTTGGCGTCCGTCGATCCCGTGAACTTCACGATCTGGCCCTTGACGCAGGCAGCGGCAGCCGTGAAGGTAATGATCCCGTGGGGATGTTTTCCGTTCATTTTTTTACTCCTTGTTTTTGGGCTGTGGCCTACTTGGCCTCCTTGCCGAAAAGGGCGGGGTCGCGGCGCTCTGCGCGCTGCCAAGCCGTGTCGTAATCGACCTTCTCGCTCGTCATGATCTCGTTGACCATGGCCTTGCGCTTCTCGCTGTCGGTCTGCTCGCCGCACTCGTTCGCGAGGCCCTTGGAGGCGTCGCGCGTGGGCAGCGGCTTCTCGTTCGCGAGAGCGGCGTAGGCGGGAGCGCCCTCGTTCACGAGGCGCGTCTTCCAGGTCGCGCGGGCGGACTCGCCGATGCGCTTCTCGCGCACGGCGGCGTCGATCGCCGCGTCGGCGCGGGACGCCTTCTCGTTCGCGAGCGCGTCGGCTGTCGCCTTGTGCGCCTTCTTCTCGTTCTCGAGCTCGACTTCGAGCTTCTCCTTGTCGGCCTTCTCGAGATCGCGCGCGGCTTCCGCCTGGCGCTCCTTCTCGAGGGCGATGTCGCGTTCCTGCTTCGCGGCTGCGGCCGCGCGGATCGCGTCCATGAGGTCCTTCGCCTCTGCTTCGGGCGGAAGACCAAAGAGCTTCTTCAGCTCCTCGATGTCCAGTTCCATTGTTTCTCCTTGTTTTGCTGTGTCCTCCGCCTCGTTGGCGAGGCGAAATTCCGGTATGTTGGGGTTGTTGACGAGGCCGATGGAGGCGATCTCGTCGACGATGTACGTGCCGCCCTCGCGGCTGTTCGCGAGCCAGTAGGGCGAGAACCAGCGGAAGCCGCGGCCGGGGTCGCGGTCCCATTCGACGGTGAGTGCCAGGCCGGGCACAGCCCGGCCATCAGGACTTTCGTTCACGAGCTCGATGCGCGTGATCCAGCCGAGCGCGCCCTTGTCGGGGTACTTCGCGGCGAGCGCGGGCACGTCTGGATGGCCCTGGTAGACGGGGATTCCCGGCTCGCCCTTTTCCACGCGGGCGTTGAGCTCGTTCGCGATCTTCTCGCCGTGCGCGCGGTCAAGCCGCTGGCGCGACTGGCCGTCGTAGTTCCATTCGCCGAACGGGATGAAGATGGGCTTGCCGCTCTCCGCGAGCGGATGGGCAGTGTTAAAGAGTGGTGTCTTCATTGCGCGGTTTCCTCTCCGTGTGGTATAATTTGCTCATGGAAAACTCTGTGCTCGACTGGCTTACTCTCGCCCTTGCCGCCATGGGCTTTGCGCTTGGCGTCGTCAATTACCTGACGGACCTCTTCCGCCGGCGGCCACGCGCAGTCGTAGCTGTTCGGAACCGTTATACCCCGGCGCGCGTCCACATAGGTCTTGGAGTTGCCGTCGAGAACAAGGGCGAAGTCCCGTTCACAGTGAGCAAGGTCTTCTTCGAGCTTCGCGGCGGAAAGAACCACCTCTACGCCTCCTTCGAGCGCGGGGACGTATTGCCAAAAGTCCTCCATCCCGGCGAGCATTGCGAAGTGGTATTCGCGCGCGGGAGCTACCTTGACGACGCCGGCGTCTCCGACGTTGTACGCATAGCCGTCTCTACACCCGCTGGCACGGAATTTCATTCTAAGAAGCTCGCGCGCCGTTTCGTCGAGGCCCCGCTGCAGTGGGCCGGGAAGGAAACGTGTCCGCGAACGATCGAGCTGCCCGTCTCCTAGATGCTCTCGCAGCCACAGGAACGCGTGGATCGCGAACAGCGCCAGCGCGACGATCCATCCGATGAGATTGAATGTGCTGAAGTCCATTTTCACGCTTGCCTTTCGTCAGATGGTTGTGGTAAACTGTTCGCACTGGCCCGCAACAGCACCGGAAGTACGAAACTGAGGCACGGTGCCGTAGGTATGCAATGGTAGATTAGAAAAGTACCGCATATCATCCGCCTTTCTTCCCCTGGAGCTTCGGCGCCGGGGGATAATTCTTTATGGCCGCCAGTTTCGTGCTGTCCGGCTTCGGTTCATACATCGTGATGATTCGCCGCTGGCCCTGCATGAGCGGAACTACAACGGCGTATGCGGTATCCGTTACGAGAATTGTCGCCCTGGGATCCTTCAGGTCTGTTTTTGCTTCTCCGCGCGCTATCACATCCGGCAGCTTCTTGGCATCCGGTCCGTGCTTTGCGAGAATATGGCTGATGCCGTGGCCATGCGCGAATGGAACTGGCTTGGAATCGGGATCGCCTTTGGTACCCCAATCGAAGCGAATCCAACCCGTCTCCTCCCGGAACATGGCCTTGTCGATGTAGCCGCCCTGCATACGCTCCATCGCTTCAAGTGCGTTCGCGCCGCGCTTGAAGTTCTTTTGCGAATCGGAAACGAGGGTTGATTCGTCGGTAGAGCCGTAGCGGTCGTGATGCGGTTTTGTTTCCGGTTCGCGCGGCGTGCCGTGCGTGGGGCAGTGCGCGGGATCCTTCGCGCGGCATTCGCTATTCGCCAGCCCTGCGTCCGACGGAGCGGACGCGGCAGAACCGCCACGCGCGGCCTCCCACGCCTGGCCGTAACGCTCCGCCATGGCCTCGGCAAGCACCGTTGCCGATTCGGGATCTTCCGGCAGATAGCTCGCAAGATTCGCCGAGAGCGACGCCGCAAAGCTCGCAGCCTCCGCGTCCTTCCCGGCGTCGATCAATTCAAGAAGCTTCTGCACCTGCTCGGCCAGCGGTTTGGCGTCTTCGGAGACCGCCTCCGCAAAGGCGCGAAAAACGCCCTCTGACGCGCCCGCGCCGGAAGCGGCTCGTTGTCCGTCCGCGCCGCGCGGCGCGTTTTGCAAGCGGTTTGCAAGAGGATTTCGGGGGTGCGGAAGCGGGCGCTCGTTGGGAAGGCCGCCAAAGGACGGGGGCTGCCCGTTCCCGCCCCCCTGAGCGGGCGGTTCGAGGGCGTCTGAATCGTCTGCGGCCTCGGCGCGGCCGTAGCGCTGGAGCATGTCGCGCTTCGAGAGGCGGATGCCGAATAGGGCGAGGTGATTGTCGATCTTCGTGTTCGACTCCACGTCGGGCTTCGACACCGGCTCGATCCAGATATAGGCGAGCGGTTCGTCGTCGCCGCATTCGTAGCGGATGACCAGCCGGTCGACCTGCTCGTGCAGCGCTTCGGAGATCTCCGCGCACTGGTCGGCCTCCAGCATGTCGCTCTCCTCGCCCTGAAGCGACGCGCCCAGTCCTTCGCCCTTTGAGATGGTGGAGAGGTCCGCGCCACGGTAGAGCGCTGCGATCGCGCGGTCCATGCGCTCCACGAGCTGCGGCATGGGCGGCGTGCCGGTGTTGAGGCTGACGGGCGTGATGTCCGTGTCCTTGTCCACCGCGCCCACCCATGCCCGGCTCCAGCGGTTGAGCATCTCGCAGAGGTTGTTCCAGGCTTCCGTGCCCGGCGCGGCGGACGTCTTGCCGAGGAGGCCTGGCGTGGCCGCGCGCTCGCTGAAGAGCATCCAGTCCTGAAGCGACATGCGCTTCGCGCAGCACGCGAGCGCCACCGCCGGGCCGATCGGCGTGGCGGAGTTGACGAGCCAGCCGCCGTCCCACAGCGGCACGCCGTACCAGTCCGTCACGTGCTCGCGGAAGCGCAGCTCGCCGGTGAGGTTCTCGAAGTGCCACATCGGGATCTGGATGAACTCGGCGCGGAGCGTCCCGCCGTCCGTGTGCCAGAGGATGTTGTGCGCGCTCCAGCCGTGGGTGCGCGCCGACATCATCTGCTTCTTCAAAAGCCTGATTCCGCCGCGCTCGGCTCGGTTGAACGCGCTCGTGCAGCGGATGGTCGCCCAGAAACGCTGAAGGGTCTCGCGGTGGAGCTGCGCGCGCGGGTCGTCCTCGTGGCCCTCCTCGATGAGGACCGTGTGCTCGCAGCGCGCCACGCTCGCGTCGCGCTTCATCCGGCCAGTCGCGGCCACGTCGTCCTGGCGTTCGTAGGCGTCGACGATCTTTGCGAGCTGCGCGATGTTTCCGGAGTGATAGGCCGTGACGGCGGACACGAGCGTATCGGGATTCGCGCCCCAGAGCGCGTTGCCCTTCATCAGCTGCTCCATCGCCACGGTCTGGCGATTGAGAGCGGGCCCGCGCTTGAACCAGGGGATTATGTTGCCGAACAAGCCCATCAGTGCCTCCCTCTGAAGTAAGAGCCCTCGATCGCGCCGACATCCGGCGCCCACGCGGCGGGCCGTCCTTTTTTGGTCCGCGCCTCATGGCAAAGCGCGCCGGCCCAGAAACGGTCGCTGTGGCCGTCGGCGTCGCGTTCGCCGTCAAATCGGATGTTGCCGGATATGGTCGTCGTTTTTTTGATCTTGCGGAAGTCGCCTTCGGTCTTCGGTTCGCCGGGCGTCCTGAAGTTGGCGTCTTCCATCGAGTTCTTCAGACCGAAGGCCATGTGTTCCTTCACTTCCGCCGTGAAGCGCACCGGCTCCACCTTTGAGCCGTAGTCAGCTTGCGCGTTTTCCGACATCTGCTCGCCGATGCCGGTCATGTCGATGCAGCACCGCACAAAGTTCGGCAGGTCAAGGAACTCTTCGCGCAGTACCTTCTCCTGGCGCCGGAACGGGACCTTGTTCAAAAACGCAACCTTGCGCGTAAAGCACACGCCGCCCGTTTCTTCGCCCAGCCACATGACCGTGAGGTCTTTGTGTCGGCCAATGTCAACGCCGAGGAAAAGCGGACCGTTCCCGATGGGGTCATCCGCCACCCAGTACGTGACGCCTTGCCCGGCGAGCTTGTTGAGTTCGATTTTAACGTGCGACTCGTTTTCGGCGTGGCCTTTTACGGCGCACTTGGTCAGGAGATCGTAGGAGATAAAGGCCGTCTCGTCGTTTGACGGCACGCACATATACTCCTGGTTGAAGTAGTCATCGTCTACGCAGCCGCGCTTGATGTAGTCGAAGTACGCCTGCTCGTCCATCTCCTGGCGTTCGTCGTCTTTCGGCAGCTTCTGTTGCAGCTTGTAGAGGAATCCCTGATTGAGCGCGTCTTCGAGTGTCACGCGGTGGAAGCTGAAGCCTTTTGGATTGCCGTCTTCCTGAATCTCCTTCAGCAGCACGGAGAAATACTGCTGGCTTCCGCGCGGCGTCGAGAATATCTCAAGCTGTCCGCCCCACGTAATACCAGGATAGGCGATGTTGTAGAGCTGCTTGAAATCCTTGTGCAATCCCGCCTCGTCAAGTATGCGGTCTCCGCGCTTGCCCGCCTGCGCGTCCGGGTTGGATGATAGCGAATGGATCCGCAGCCCGTTTGCCATTTGCAGCACAAACGCGCTGTTTCCCTTGTCGTCAATCACGCGCTCGCCGAGATCTTCCGCGCCGACATTCAGGAGATTTGCAAAAGCCTTGCAGTCGTCGAGGAATAGCTTTGCCTGAATCTCGTCGCGGCTGGAAATCCAGGCGTCGAGCTGGGCGTCCTTCATGGCCTTGCGCCGGTCGATCGAATACGCGCTTGCCCACGACCAACCGATCTGGCGGCTTTTGACAGCCAGCTTCATACGCGAACGGTCCTTCACCCACCGCGTCTGATACGGCAGGAGAAGCGTGCTCGGCGGTATGACCTTCGCGCGTCCCATGGTTACAAGAGCCCTGCGGCCTCCTCAATCTTCTTGAGCGTTTCCGGCGTAAGTCCGCCGCCGCTTGCCTTTGCGGATTTCACGGCAGCTTGCACCGCCGCGAGCCGCTTCTCCGCCGCCTCGAACTTCTCGCGGGCGAGCTTCAGCTGCTCGTCGGCGGTCCGCTGCCGGGCGGCGTCGAGCTTCAGCTTCTCCTCTGCGAGCGCCGCCGCGTGGAACTTCGCCGCGCCGGCGGCGAGGATCGCCGCCGCCTTCTGCGATGCGGCGTCGGAGGCAGTGGCCGCGTCCAGCGCCTTGGCGGTGAGGTAGTCCGCCGCGAGCCGCGCGTCCACGTTCGCCGCCACGACGCCCTCGGCTATGCGCTTCGCCGCCTCCACGGAGAACTTCACGCCCTCCGCCTCGGCTATCCTCATGCGCTGCAGGAACCTGTACCAGCCCGCGCGGCTGGGCGCGACGATGCCCTGCAGCGAAAGGTACGGCAGCACGTCGCGGTCGAAGTCGCGCAGCCATGGCCGGGACGGAGCCCGGCCCTCCCGCTCCTCCTCCGTGAGCGGCTTCGTGTAGGCGTAGAGCTGCCGGCGGGTCTCCTCCGGCAAGTCCTCGCCCCAGGCGTTCGCGTGTGTCTTGTGCGTCGTCATGCCAACTACCAACTACCAACTACCAACAAACCAACTACCAACTCACATCCCCTCCAGCGCGGTCATGCCGCGCTCGGTGATCGTCCAGCGCTGGTCGTGCCAGACGGGCTCCAGGTAGTAGCTGATCCAGCCGCGATCCTTCATCATCTGGAAGGCGGCCTCGCGCTGCTCGTCGGTGGTGGGCGCGCCGGCGGCCAGGTCGATCTGGTTAAGGAGGGCGGTTTTCTTGAGGCCCGTGCCGCCGGCGGCCCGAAGGGTCTCGAGCGCGGTCTTGATCACGAATTTGTCGGTTGCGTCCATTTCACTTGCTCCTGAATAGCTTGTCCTTTATGGCGCCGAGGTCCTCGCGGATGCCCTCGAGGATTCCCTCGAGGCGGGAGGTGAGCTTGTCGTTCGCGTTGAGGCGGGCGAACATGTTCTCGTGGTCGCGGGCGTTGTCGTCCACGTGCTTGTTGAACTCGCCGCGCGTCACGAACTTGTCGAGCTTGTCGACGGGGAGCGGGGTGGGCGTGATCTCGGTCTTCTGCCGGCGGGCGCGCAGCCAGGCGAAGATCTCCTTCGCCACGAGCGCGAGCGTCGTGCCGCCGAGGGTGAGGGAAAGTCCGTCCTGCAGTTCCATCCGCTAGCTCCTTTGTCCCGTTGCCGACGCGGGAGCGTCGGCGGCAAGACCTTCATCCGGCGGGGGGATGGGCTGCGCGGGGATCACGCAGCAGCCGCGCCGGTCAGCCTCCGCCTCCAGCTCCTCGAGCCGCTTGTCGTATTCTTCCTGGGTCACGGTCGATCCTCCAATCCGGTAGGGGCGGCCGAAGCCGCCTGCTCCGATGCGTTTACCGCCGTTGATGCGGCGTTCGTGGATGCTGGTGCGGCGGTGACGTTCACCGAGCCCGGCGCGGCGGACGAAGGCTCCCGCGCAGATGCCGCCGAGGAGCTGGAGGGATTGTAGGCCGCCGCGGCGATCTGCGCCAACTGCACGAACGCGGTGGTGTAGGTCTGCATCGTGCGGTTGAACTCCTCGCTGGGCGAGGACTTCATCCCCTCGGCCTCGAACACGAACTGGCCATCACCCGTCATGCCGCCTTTGATGCCGGTGGATTCGGTCTTCAGCCAGTGGTCGTTTTCGTAGATGCGGTAGGAGACTTCGCCCTTGTCGTTTTTCTCGTACTCGATCTTCTTCATGCTGCAGCCGACCGCGAAAGCGGCCAGCGCGATTAGCATCAGTTTTTTCATGTTTTTCCCTTTCTGTTGACAAACCTTTCGTGCGCCTCGAGCCAGGCCTTCCAGCCGAAGCAATCCGCGTTGACGAGAAGAAAGAGGACTTCCGCCGCCGCATCTGCGGCGATGCGGCGCTGGGGGTCGTTCGGGTAGGCGCGTTCCGCGAGGATGTGGCAGTTGGTCCGGAACTCGTCGTTGGCGGCGAGGAACTTCTCGCGGGAGCCGTCGGAAACGTCGTTGCGCAGGTCGTGCGGCAGGGCTGCGGGCTCGAACAGACCGAGGTGCTTCGTCACCAGGGCGCGCGCCCACGCGGGCAGGAACTCCGGCCCGATGCCGTTGTAGCCCTCGCAGCAGCGTTTGGCGCCAAGCGACTCAAGCCAATCCGCGCCCCGGAGACCGGCGGCCTTGGCCTTCTCGATCAGCTCGGCGACGTGCGCCATGTTTTCCTCGTTCGCTTCCATAAATCTCGTTGGCGGACGGCAACCCGGTGCCGCTGTCGGCGCCGCCGCGCCGTTTAAACCATCAACCAATCAAGCAGGAGATGATGCCCGCAAGACGCCGCCAATTATAGGCGAGCGCACGAGCAATTTCAAACGCCGCAATGGCTAAAATGGCTAGAATGAATAAAATGACTAAAATGATTCAAGTTGATAAAATGGCTGAAATGAATAAAATGGCTAAAATGATTGAAATGACAGAATCAACTTGACCCGCCACACGCCCGAAACCGAGAATCAATTTGATTCAAATTTCCAACGGTTGGAAATTTCAATCAACTTGAATACGCCTTTCGCGCGGCATAATGGCAGATAGCCACGCGCACGCGCACAGCCGCGCACCCGCGCGAGGCGTTTTGGAAGTTATGCGCGAGGCGTCGCGCACCGTGCGCACCCCGTCGCGGGGATCGATTTCAACACAGAGGCACAGAGTCACAGAGACACAGAGTTTTATGGCGATGGTGCAACGCCCCGGTTCAAGAAGCCTCTGTGCCTTCGTGCCTCTGTGCCTCTGTGTTTTAAAAAAAACAAGCCCCCTGCAAGCGGCTTGCAAGGGGCTTTCATTTGCCTGGCAATTGCCGGGCTTGCGCTTGCTAGTAATTTTTTAGTAGAGTGATGATTGCCTGTTTCAGATCGGCGACCTTGTCTTCTGGGGGCGCTGCTGTAGAAATCCCCAAAAGCCAATCCGTTGACACGCCACATGCTAGGGCTATCGCCGCAACGGCGCTCGCGCTCGGTTCACTGCTACCACGCTCCCAAGTGCTGTAGGTCACTTGTTTTACGCCGATTTTCTCTGCAAAAGCAGCCTGGGATTCCTCGCCTCTAAGCTGCCGCAACTTCACCGATAAAATTTTTTTCATTTTCTACTAACTTCCTGTTGACGCCCTAATAAGATTTTAGTAAACTGTCCGCCGTCCCCGTCAAAAGGACGCGGACATTATAGCACAACCAACCCAACAACAGAAGGAACGAATGATGAAGAGCAAGAAACGCATAACCGTGAAAACCATTAATCCCCTTGGCAATGCCGAATTGAGGCATCGTTGCCCAGAATACGCGGAGTGGTTCTGTAACCCCGATGGCCTCTGCTTGATCCTAGCCGATGGCTTCAATTGCTCGCTGCCGGATAACGGATTCGGCGTGTACGCATACGACGTGGAGTGCTTGGATCGGGTCAAGAGGGTGCTCGACTGCGGACCCGGCATCGTGCTGACGGCCATCGCGCCGCTATATCTGCAAGGAGCGTCCACCATCGAGGAACTCGAGCGCAGGGCGCGGCTTTGCATTGAGATCAAGCCTGAATGACGGCGGCGGCGGCGGAGGATAATCGAAATGCCCAAGCGTGAACAAATCGTAATACGGCGCAAGCCCCGCATGACGGGGCTTTCCGCCGCCGCGGCGCGTCTCGGCGTTAGCCGGACGCAGCTGCGCGAGGTGATCAACGGCAATCGGAAGTCGAAGCGGCTGATGGCGCGCCTCGCCAAGGCCGGCGTGAAAGTGGAGGTGGCGTGATGGTCTCGCTGCTGATACCGCTGATGATCGCCGGCGGGTTCGACGGCGTCGAACCTCTCCGCGACTCCGCAACTCCGCGTGAGATATTGGCCGCACAGCCGCGCCAGACGGCGTGCCGCAAGGCAAGGCTGGAGAAGATCGAGCAGGTGCGCGTGGTGTATCGCGGCCTCACCCAGGCGGCGCGCGCGCTTGGCTGCTCGCGGGCGCATCTGAGCTATGTGCTCCACGGCAAGCGCAAGGCGAGCGAAAGGCTGGCGGCGAAGTTGAAGCGCATGGGCGTGGAGGTGGCGTGATGGAACAGATACTTGACTCGGAGACACTTTCTGTGATAATTGGAGCCATATTCGGCCTGTTGTTGTTGTGTCTGTTCCAGGCGCTTCTCGCCATAATCCGAGCTGCGAAAGCACTAGATCGTATCGCGGACGTGATGCAGGAACAGAAGGAGGTGGAGGGATGAAGAAAGACCTGGCGTGGCACTTTGACTTCCGATCGGACCGCATTGTCCTCCCGGCAGAGATGTTCCGGCGGCGGCGCAAAAAAGCAAATGGCATTTTGCACAAGCGGCTGAATGCTAAGGTGATTATCGAGCATGGCACGACGAAAGTGGAGGTGAAGTGATGGTCAATCTGTACGAAAAGCACCGGTGGCACCTCGACCCTAACCGGCCGCCCATGACGCCGCCCGAAGTCACCACGCTGTCGCAGACGATTGGCGGCCTCAAGCGAAGCAAGACGACAATCGCGAACGCCAGGCTGACTCTTTCGCGCTACGAGGATAAGGCCGATAAGAAGAGCAATTCAGGGGCGATGCTCAACTCCGGGCTGAAACAACTGTCTATGGCTGTGTATTGGCTCGAACAGGCAATCGATGCGCTTGAATCTGCCCGCAACTACGCGAAGGAGGGGAAGTGATGAGCGAGTTTCTGAAAGACGGGCTGATTGCGGTCCCGTGGATGATCATGGGCCTTGTCGTCGGCTTTGATCTGGGGCGTACGTTCGAGCGCTCAGTAAGGGCCTCTGCGCGGACGCGGAGCGTTAATGACGACGCCACCGAACCTGTTCCTGGCGATGCGTCTGCGCTCGCGCCAGGCGCGGAACCTGTGAAGCGCCCATTTGCCGAGAGCGGTGACAACCGCAGCGGCAACGGAGCCGACAATGGAGATGACGATGGCTTCCACGCCGACATTGTACCACAAAAGCAGGAGGCCGGAAAATGACGGGCGAAAATCTAGCGGCGCTAGTCGGCGCATACATCGGCAGCTGCGCGGGCATGATCATAGGCTGGTTCGCGCGCGATGTGCTGCGGAGCCTCCGCGCGCTCCGCCGCCGTCTCGCCCGCCTGGGCACAACCCGCACCGTGGACGGCAAAGAGTTCGGGGAGGTGGAGTGATGATCGGCGTACTGCTGGCGTTGCAGTTGTTGGCCCTGGCGCTACTTGTAGCCAGGCGCGGGGCCGATGCGGCCGGGCGGAAACTGAACGTCGAGCTTCGCGATGGCCGCAAGCACCTTCGCCTCGCCTGCGGGGCAATCGTCAGAAAACTCGACGCGCTGGACATAGATCTCCTGCTTCGCCGCTGTCTCACACCAAATCTCGGCGGACTCCGGAAAGGTGACGTCGTCGTGTTCTGTTACCACGATTGCGTCCACTGTGATCATGTCGCCGGGTGCGATCAGGCGTTTGTCGTCCGCCGGATAGGAGTACGTCCCGAGATTGACGGCGGTGGGCCGTCCGTTCCGAACGAAGAACCTGCCGAAACGTACTGGGTGTCGCCCGGCGTTGACGATGCGGATCACGTACCAATAGCGATAGGTCCCGTCGCCAGGGCGTTTCTTGTCCACGACAAAGACCAGATGAGGATCGTCGTCCCGCCAATGCTTGCGGTAGTGGAACACGGCGACCACGGCGGAGATGCCGGTCGCGACGGTGGCGAGGCAGGAGACCGTGGCAAGGATTGCTTGGTAAGTTTCCATGCCGGCAAGTATATCAAATAACTTCCAACCAACCAACAACCAACAGGAGAAAACAAATGAAAATGAAAAGAGTCGTACTCAATCGTAACGGGCAAGTCAGCACCCATGGCCGCGAGACATCCGATCTCAAGGCCGGTCGCTTCCAAATCGGCGAGCATGTCATGCTCGGCATCACCGGCGACTGCTGCTACCATCGGAAGGGCTACGAGGAGTTCAAGGTCATCGAAGTCAAGCCCTGCGACCGCTTCGGCGGCGGCCGCGAGACCGTCACGTTCCAGCGCGTGCCGAAGCACCCGGGCGAGGGGAGGGCGGAGTGATGGACGTTACGCCGAACGAAGCCAAAATCGCGATTGAAGCCAAAATGCCAGCCACGTGCGATGAGCTGCGCCGCCGCATCGGTCTTTGGATCGAATTCGCCCAGAATGACGATGCGGCACGGCACATTGTCCAGGCCGACGGATCCATGGCCGACGATCTCTTTGTGCTGCTCCAACTGGTATATGTGTTCCTGCAACTCGCGGGCATGTACGCCGGATCAACGTCCAACATGATCCTCGCCTGTGCTCGCAAGCATATACTGCGGACGCTCGCGGACGCGCTCAAAGAACAGCAAGCCTAACCAAACCAACCAACTACCAACAAGGAGCGATGCAACAATGAACGAATGGTGCGTGCAATTCAGGCAGTGGTTCAACGACCACGCGAGCCAGTGCAAGGTGTACGTGAGCGGCTCGACCGTGGACGACGCGCTCGCGGAGTTCAACGCGATCGGCTACGTGAACGCCACGGTCAACGGCATCTGGCGTTGCCGGCGCGAGCGCGGCGATCTCTGCCACGAGGATTAAGTGATGAATGAGGACCTCAAGAAGCTCTTTATCAAAGAGGTGCACGAGGCGGCGCGCGCACGGTACGCCGTGGAGGTGTTCGCGGACATGGTGCGCGCCATGGCCCTTGCGCTCGAATCGCCGCTCACGCTCGGCGAGCGCCGCAAGACGATAGAGGCGGAATACGCCCAGATCAAGGGCCGCTACACCGAGGACGTGTTCGTCCACTTCCCGATCGCGCTGGCGATGGTGCAGATGGCGCTTGAGAAGCGCCGCGAGGATTTCCTGGGGCACGCGCTCGAAGAGCTTGGCGCGGCGAACACGCGCAACGGGCAGTTCCTGACGCCGGTGTGCGTCTCGCGGATGATGGCGGCGGTCAACTGTCGCGGGCTCGACTATACGCCCGGAAAGATCATCATGCTCTCGGATCCTTCGTGCGGCTCGTCAGTGCTGCTCATCGAGGGGGCGGAAGCCATGCTTGCGGACGGCATAAGACAGGCCGACATACTTGTCCTCGCGGGCGACATCGACGGGCGCGCGTGCGACATCAGCTATATCCAGCTGTCGCTCCTCGGCTACGCGGCGGTGGTGCAGCACATGGACGCGCTCTCCCAGCGGCGCATTTCGCCGGACCGCTTCACGCCCGGCTACTACCTGCACTGCATGCCCATGAGGAGGGTTGCGGCATGAGCGGCATCTGGGAACTTCTCAAGCGACGCATCATCGGCGCGCACATGATCTCCCTTTCCGGGCGCACGGTGGACGGCTGCGACCAATTCAGAACAAGCGTGGACTGCATGGAGCAGCTTCGCGGAACGCGCGAGGAATGCGAGCGCAAGTGGCGCCAATGGGTGCGCGTGCTGAATAAGATCGCCCGCGAGCGCGGCGATCTCTGCCACGAGGATTAAGTGTCTTGCGGCGGCCGCTTGCGGCCGCCACCAACCAACCAAACCAACAACCAAACAAGGAGAAAACAAATGAACACAGCAAGCAAGGAATGGGCGGAGCGGGTAGCGGCCCGCAACGCCATCGAGACGGCGAAGGCCACCAAGCGGCCAGAGCTCGTGCAGACGGAATTCCTCTGGAACGAGGACGCCGCCGCCGAACTTTCGCGCGCCAGCCAGCCGGAAGGGGGTGCCAAGTGAGCAAGACAAAGGAAGAGACCATGCAGCAGTGGAAGGAATATCTCGCTGAATCTGCGCGCACCGCCGTGGAGGCGCTATCCGCCATCACGCCAATCGACCAGCCGGCGCCGTCCATCGACGAGGCCAGCAAAATCCTCGGCCACGCGATGCTCCAGATTCGCGAGCTGGTGCGCCCGGAGCCGAAGACCGTTGCGTTCCTGGAAGAGGCGGCGTGGTATCGGATGAAGGGCGCGGAGAAGCCGGCGGGCGAGCACCACACGCCGAACCCGGCGCTCGACTTCGTGCTGGCAAATCCGCCGATGGTCGACATCCAGCCAGCCGACGAGCCGCTCGACCCGAACGCGCCGAAGCTGGTGCCGGGGGAGCAGCCGTGGAAGGCCATCGAATCCGACAGCTGCGGCATAATCCGGCACAACGGCATCGTGCGTGCGTGGGCCATTCGCGAGAATGCAGGTGTTGAGGTGTTCGCCAAGCAGCACTTCGTGGACGGAAAGCCGTCCGCCTGCTGGTTGTTCACCGGCACCGTTGACTGCGAGAAGGTCATCATCGGCTCAATCTTTGGTGGGAGGAATAAAGCGAATCAAATCGTCCGGTTCATCCGAAATGGGCTGCTGGCTTCGCGGCTTCGCCTGAAGCACAAGCGGATGAACAGGCAGGCGAAGGCCGCGGCCGCCGCACCAAGCACCAAGCACGAAGCACCAAGCACCGAAGAGGAGGCCGCCCAATGAACGCCGACACGATCTTCTTCTCCGCGTGGCTCGCCTTCGTGGTGGCCGTGTTCGCCGATTTCGCATGGCGCGAGCTGAAGGGGGGCGCCAAGTGAGCGCGCAGTCGATTCTGCGGGAATGCGGCTTCGCGTCCGCCGACGAGGTGCGGCGGGTCGCGGAGCGCAACCGGGCGCCCAAGCCGCCTGAGCGCGACTACACCGGCTACCGCTTCGTGCGGGTCGTCGGCAAGGCTGACGGGGAGGTGGCCCGATGAAGCCGCCCGCCACGTGCGCCGAGCTGGTGCGGCGATTGAAGTCAATCGCCGTGCCGCTCCACGGCCAGTCCCACCACGACGTCCGCCTCGCCGCCGCAACGCTCGAGGCGATCGACAACTCGCACTGGATCGCGAACAGCGCGATCGACATAGTGCGGCACAACGACAGGTCGCTTTACCACACCGAACCGGAGGGCACGCGATGATGCCGAGCGTGGGAGATCTGATGGCTGCCGCGATAGCGGCGGCAGGGCAGAACATTCTGCGGCTCGGCGGGCGCTGGGCTTGCGAGACGGACTACCTCGCCGCCTGCGGCGCGACCTTTCCCGACGTGCCTCTCGCCGAGCTGGCGGCGTTCAACCGGCGCACGCTTCGCGAGGACATGGACGAGGAACAGGAAATGCGCCGATATGCCGCGATCGCGAGTTTCTTCAGGAGGGACGCATGAGAGACTGGGCGAAGCAAAAGCGCCGCATGGCGGCCGATCCCGAATATGCCGCCAGGGAACGCGCGGCGGCCGTGCGGCGAACGATGGCGTGGAAAAAGCGGCACCCGGAACGCTACCAAAAACTTCTGCGCGAACAGGCCGCAAAGCGGAAGGAGCGCAGGAAGACGGACGCGGAGTATCTCGCCAACTTCCGCGCGAAGCGGCGCGAGTATTATGCCTCGCACCGGGAGGAGATATGCAGGAAGTGGCGCGAGATGTACAGGGCCAACGAAGGCTACCGCCTGCGCAAGAAAGCCAGCCACGCGCGCGACTACGAACGGCTCCTCCCGAAGCTGGAGACCGACGCGAAGCTCTACGCGGCTTGGCGGGCGAAGCGCCGGATTCAGCGGGCGCGGAAGGCCGTCGCCGAAGGCCGCCTATATCGTCCGCTCTTCTGCCTGCGCATCCCAGACTGGGCGACGAAGGGCCAGCGCGTCCTGGATGCGCGCTCGCAGTGGCTCGCCTGCAACCTCACCGACGCGCAGCGCGCCTACGCCCGCGAGCTGGCGATCGAGCGCAAGGAACGGAGGGCCGCAAGATGACCCGCAAGTGCCCTGTCTGCGGCGAGGATTTCACGCCCAATCCGTCGCGGCCGATGCAGCGGTTCTGCTCGCGCGCCTGCAAGTACCACGACGGCTCCGCCCGCCAGTGGCAGCGCCGGAAGGCGGAGATCGAAAAGACGCGGCCCGTGCGCCAGCGCAAGCGGGCGGATAGATCGCCGCGCCCCTGCGAGCTCTGCGGCACGGTCTTCACGCCCCCTCCCACGCACCCGCACGTGCGCTTCTGCTCGAAGCGGTGCGCGAACCGGGCGAAGGTGGCCGCGTTCACGCCGCGCGTCTGCGCGTGGTGCGGGAAGTCGTTCAAGCCGCGCGCAGGGAAACAGCGCTTCTGCTCGCGGCGGTGCCGCGAGAACGCGAAGGCCTATGCCGCGCGGGGGAAGGCCGAGGCACCAATCCGCGACTCCCTCGCGCGCGTGCGCGCCTACCTTGCCCTCCCGCCCGCCGAGCGCTACGCCAGGCGCGGCGAGCTCACCAAGGCCGAGCACGCGCTCGCGCAGAAGATCTACATGGAGAACCACTCCATCCGAACCGTCGCCACGAACGACCTCATGCACTAGCCACAGCCATGAACGCCACCACCCAAGCCATCATCGAACGGCTGCGCAAGGCCGGCAAGCCGATCCTGCAAGCGGCCGACATCGCCGCTGCATACGGCCTCCAGTCGTCCAACCCCATACTCGCCGACATCAAGACCGGCAAGGTCGCCGCGAACAAACGGCCTGGCGGCCAGTACGTCATTTCCCTCGAAGCCGCCGAAGCCTACGTCGCGGCCAACGAATACCAGCCAGAAGAAGGAACCATGGAGAAATGAAGAAGAAAGCCACAGAACAAGAGCGCACAGTAGCTACCGTGAAGGCGCAGATATCGCCCCGCGTCCCGTGCGTCCAATCAGATGCGGACGGATACTGCACGGGACCGTGCGAAGGCGCGATTTGCTGCACTTGCCCATCCTACAAGCCGCGAGCCACGAACCACGAACCGCCAGCCGAGCCCAGCGCGATCACCGTGCGCGCGTGCGACGAAATCACGTTCCCGCCCGGCGTGGAGACGCTCGGCGAGAAGGCCAACTTCCTGCACGCCTACTCCATCGAAGCGTCGAAGCGCTCCACGGGCGCGGCCATCCTCGCCGGGTGGGTCCTTTCCGTGGCACGTTCAACCTGCGCGCACGGGCAGTGGATGCAGTGGCTGGCAAATAACGTGGACTTTGGCAAATCCACCGCTGCGAACTACCTCACCTTGTACGCGCAGACGGTTGGCGCGCGGCGCGCGGAGATGCGGCGTCCGATCCCGCTGACGACGCCGCCGACGGCGGACGAACTTGAGGCGGCGGCGCACGACGTGGACGGCAAGGCGCTGTCGGCGCTCTATAAATCGACGCGCCTGATCGCGGCGTCCGCGAACTGGGGCGGCGCGGGCCGAGGCCAGGGGCGCAAGCCGCGCGACGCCGAGGCGGAGGCGGCGGAGCTGGACGCGATCGCGAACAATCCGGCGCTCCTGTTCGCGGCGGTGAAGGGTCCGCTCGACGAGCTGTGGCGTCTCCACCGCGAGCGCGACGTGTTCGCGCGCCTGGGCGACGAGGAGCTGAAGGATGTCGTCTCGGTCCTCAAGACGCTCAGCGACGCCGCGACCAAGGCCCTCGTGTCCAAGACGATCTAACCATTTAACTATTTAACCATTTAATTAACTCCCATGCAGCAGTCCCTCGTCATCTCCAAGGTCGAAATCGACTCTCTCCTGAAGCTCCTCCCCTCCGAGGAGGCGCAGCGCACGCTCTCGCTGATCGACGCGCTGAAGGTGTTCGACCGCTCGTCCGACAAGAAGCGGTGCGCCGTGGAGATCGCGGCGCGCCTCGCGCCGCTCGGCTACAAGGGCCTTTCCCTCAAGAGCCTCTACCGCAAGCTGGACCAGTTCCGCGCGGTGGGCGTGTGGGCGTGCGTGGACCGGCGCGTGGCGCGGCGCGTCACGGCGCAGGGCCTCGCGGTGAACGGCGCGCTGGTGGAGGAGTGGCACGCGCGCGTGCTGTCGAACCGCCGCAAGATCAAGCCCGCGTGGCGCGGCCTGCTGAAGGACCTCGCGGCAGGCGTCGCGATTCCCGGCGTGGGCACGTGGCACGACCTCTACCAGTCGGTGTACGGGTATCGTCCGGCGGAGGGCGAGCCGTGTCCGTGGAGCGAGCGCAACCCGCCGCCGGGATGGTCGCTGCGGAACCTGATGAGCCTGAAGCCGGAGAAGTTCGCGCTCAAGGCGGCGCAGGTGGGCATGGGCGCGGCGAAGATCGACTTCCTGCCCGCCGTGCGGCTCACGCGCGTGGGGCTGCTGCCGTGCCAGGTGGTGGAGGTGGACGACATGTGGTACGAGCACATGGTGGTGTTCGGCGGCAACGCGAAGCCGCAGCGCGTGGTGGAGTTCGCCCTGATGGACCGCCTGACCGGGCACGTGGTCGGCCACCTCGCGAAGCCGGTGGTGGAGGCGGAGGACGGGACGCGCAAGACGCTCAAAAGCGCGTGGGTGCGGTATTTATATCACTACTTGCTTTGCGTGGTGGGCGTTCCGGCGGGCGGGTGCGTGATCAAGGGCGAGCACGGCACGGCGGCCCAGGACGAGACGTTCGCGTCCGCGCTCGCGGCGATCAACGCGGTGCGCGAGGGTGCCGGGAAGAAGCCGGTCGTGTTCCGGGCGGGCTCGATCGTCACGGAGCCTGTCGCGAAGGGCCTCCCGGACGTGCAGCACCACGGCAACCCGCGCCACAAGGGGATGATCGAGCAGATGCATGCGACGCTGAAGAACTACGCCGACGCGCTGATCTTCGGCAACGTGGGCGGCGGGCGCGGGATCCAGCCGGAGGAGACGGTCGGCATGGTGCGCGAGGATTCCGCGCTCGTGGCGATGGCGGCCAGTCAGGTCGGGGCGGCGGGCTTCAGCCCGCAGAACCTCCGCTACAACTTCCCCACCTGGGGCGAGTTCGCGCGGGCGGCCGACGAGGCGCACCGGCAAATGGACGAGCGCACGGACCACGCGCTGGAAGGTTGGGAGGAATGCGGCTTCATGGTCGGCGAGCTGAAAGTCGCCGGGATGCCGCACTGGACGGCGATCCCGCGCATGGCGTCGCTCCCGGCGGAGCGCGCGGCGCAGGTGCGCGCGCTCATGGCGGCCGGCGCGGCGGAGTACCGCGAGCGTCGGATGAGCCCCGCCGAGGCGTGGGCGAGCGCGACCAGGGACCACGCGCTCGAGACCGTCTCGCCCGGCTTCGCGCCGATGATCCTGGGCAAGGAGCTGGCGCACGTCGGCACGGTGGGCGACAAGCTCACGGTCACGGTGCGCGACGCGGAGACCGGCGAGCGGTACGTCGTGAGCGCCGTGATCGACGGCAAGCCGCTTGCGCGCGGCGCGCGCGTGCAGGTGTGGGTCAACCCGATGGACAGCGGCAAGGCGTATGTAGCCGACGAGCAGGGGCGTTTCCTGGGCGTTGCAAGCACCTTGCAGACCGTCCGCGCGGACGCTTCGGCGGATGTGCCGGAGCTCCAGCGGCAGCTCGGCATGAGGTCCGCCGCGCTGGCGGAGGGCCGCCGGCGCCTCGCGCCGGTCGTTCGCCGCCGCCTCGCCGCCCGCAACGCCGTCGCCGCGCACAACCTCGCCGCCCTGGGCATGGAGGATCCCGTCGACATCGCCGAGACGGACGCCGCAGCCAGGCGCGAGGTCGCCGCCGGGGACGCGGCGGACGTGTCGTTCGACGAGGAGCCCGCCGGCGGCGTGGAGGACGCGGCGGACGTGTCGTTCGACGAGGAGCCGGCCGCCGCGCCCGCCGACATTATCTGCTAGCAGATTTCCGACAACCAACCAAACAAGGAGACAACAAGATGATAAGGCCAGAAAAGGCGGCGGACCTCTTTTCCGCCAAGCCCGACCAGGGCATGAACCGCAGCGCGGACCAGGTGCGCGCCACGTGCCGCGTCTACGTGGACGCCGGGCGCCTGCCCGACGAGGGGCTGGAGAGCATCATCCGGCTCTTCAACCTCGGCCGCTCGCGCGGCTACTCGTTCGACCAGACGGGCGCGCTGGTGGACTATTCCGGCGCCACGATCTCCCGCCTGTTCGCGGGGAAGTACGA
>Ga0310697_10001116_pt1 | contig 32810 bp, 29 predicted proteins | sample 172DNAGHGlowgp2_FD_203883 | JGI IMG/M metagenome (GOLD analysis project Ga0310697, IMG submission 203883) | Sheep rumen microbial communities from Palmerston North, Manawatu-Wanganui, New Zealand - 1728 DNA GHGlow gp2 (v2) (version 2) | ecosystem: Host-associated > Mammals > Digestive system >... | reverse complement strand
TGTGACTTATACTGATATAGGTAGACACATTTAATAACAATTAAAATGTGTAACTATTATGAGTAGAAAGAACAAGAGGTACAGTGAGGAATTTCAATTGTCCGTCATTCGTGATTACTATTCCTCTGGTATGAGTAAAAAAGCTTGCGTTCGTAAGTATCAATTAAGCAGTGACTCCGTGTTATTGTATTGGCTTCGCAAGCATGATTCTGCAAAAGAATCCTTACCTTTGCAGTCGGAATCTAACGAAGATGAGATGGCAAACCGCAGCAAGGACAGCTACAAGGACGAGAATGCGCAGCTGAAGAAGCGCATCAAGGAACTGGAGAAGGCATTGGAGTTCTCCCGTTTGGAGACCTTGTCCCGTGACATGATGATAGACAAGGCCGAGGAGTATTTCGACATTGCGATAAGAAAAAAATCTGGGGCCAAGTAGCAATGGAACTGGTCTATGAGTGCGGTCTTATGGTCGCCCTCGTAGTCCGGCTGTTTGGCCATTGCCGTCAGGCCTTCTACCAGTCGAAGGCCGACATTGAGAAGGAGGTGGCACATGAGCGTAAGGTGATTGAGGCCGTCAGGGAAATCCGCGAGGAGGATCCCGGCATCGGCGGCTACAAACTTTGGCTGATGCTCATAGCGATGTTCGGGCGTGACTTCGTTCCAGGGCGTGACCGTTTCTTCGTGCTGATGCGCCGCAAGGGACTGATGCTACCCAAGCCGAAGCCCCGCCACACGACGAACTCCAACCACCGTTACCACAAGTACAAGAACCTGATAAAAGGCTTTGTTCCGACTGCTGCAAACCAGCTTTGGGCAGCCGACATCACCTATATCGCCCTGGCAGGTGGCGATGTGTGCTATCTGCACCTGATAACCGATGCCTACTCGCATAAGATTGTGGGCTGGGCACTGGCCCAGACGCTCAAGGCAGCAATCTCCATGGAGGCGCTGAGGATGGCCATCGAACAGGCCGCGGCCATGTCCGGCAGCGAAATCTTCAAAGGGCTGATTCACCACTCCGACCGTGGCGTGCAGTATTGCTGCGATGCCTACGTAGCCGTGCTAAAGGCACATGAGATTAACATCTCCATGTGCGAGGACTACAATCCCACCGACAACGCCATCGCTGAGAGCGTCAACGGGAAAATAAAGGTGGAAAGTGTCTACCGCCAGAAGTGCTTCAACTCCTTTGAACATGCCTACAGGGTAATTGAGCGATACATCCACTTCTACAACTACCGACGTCCCCACATGAGCATCGGTTACAAGACACCGGCCGTGGTGCATTTGGAGCAGGGAGAGCAGAAAAAAATGTGGAAAAACAAAATTTATCCTAAAAAACAGACCGAGAATGAAAATAATGTCGTATCTTTGCCGAGCCGAACAACCAGTCTGGGCGAAGGCGTATGCCAGCGCACCTGACGAAAAACAGAATGCCCCATCGAGGGGCATCCTGTTTTGCCGAACAAACCAGCCCGGGCTCTGCGTGTCCAGCATGGCAGAAGTGTCAACAAAAACAGCACAGCTTTTTCGCTTGTGTCTATCGATTCAGTACGACTACAAAACTACTGTCTACTGTTTCAGTTAATGAAGAGAAAAAGTGTCTAGTGAAATCAGGAAAAGTCACTTTGGATAGTTGAAAATACTTTTGACTTATAAGACTGGGAGAAACTGCCGGGGTAGCGGGGAGAAAGGTATGGGGAAACAGGGAGTTTCTGCCGGGGTAGCTGGAACTCCGCGGGCGATGCCAAATTTGGCAGCGCCCGCTGCCATCTCTGGTAGCGGGCGCTGCTAAGTCTGTCATCGGACGGTGCTGTCCCTTTTTACTTTGAGTTTTTCTTTTTTGCCCATAGATAGTGGTTTGTCGGCCCCTCTTTGTGCTTACGTAATAGTGGATTATCACCTTTACACAAATTATTAAGATAACTCTTTGCAGTGCTATATTTCAAGTCGGCTGCCCAGCGGAAGTATTCAATGGTCGTATAACCACCTTTGAGGCACTCCTCCAGAATCTTCTCCAGTTCCTCGGGGTCAGTCACGGGGTGGCGCTCATAGACCTCCTGCTTCTGGACGTAGCCGAAGTGGATCTTGTCCTCGAGCGTCTCCACGAAACGCTTGGAGGGGATGAACTCGATGCCCGCCAGACTGACGCTCTGGTTCTTCACCTTCTTGGGGTCGGTATAGTCGCCGTCGAGCTTCAGCTTCGGGGCAAACGAGCCAATTTCTGTCTCCACGCGAGAGCCGTCGCGCATGAGGGTGGCGGCAGCATCAAGGAAGCACTCAAACAAGCGTACCATGTCACCGACCTGCGTGGCGCGGTACTTGTTGCAATACTCGTCAAGCGCCCGCTGCGTGTATTTGAACCCCTTGGCAGGTCGCGGGTAGAGCAGCGGCTTGCCGTCCTCGCCCTTCGTGGGGCGCGGCAGCAGCTCGAACTTCATTCCATCAGTCTTTCTCGGCATGGCTCTTCTCCTTTCTTCGTTTGTTTTGACTCTGCAAATATACGGTGTTTGTCTGACTAAACCAAACATTTCCGCCGTTTTTTTAGTTCATTTGATAAGGCGCAGCTTTGATGCCTTGAAAAAACTCAAATAAAATTTGTTTTTTTTCTCACTTCTTTGTATCTTTGCCCACGGAATATAATATTAAAGTATAAACAATAGAGCATTTGACAATATGAGTGAAGCAAACAGACAGGAACTCATGAACACCTTGATAGCCTTAGACAGGGAAGAACAGGCGTGGGTCATCAATTTCTTGGTGCAAAAGCTTGCTGGACTCCCTTCTACAAAGAAGAGGATTGCCAAAAGGTTGCACAACGACGGATTTGATGATGAACAGTGGGAGGCTTATTTCCAAGGTGAAAGCCCCATAGACCTTCCGAAAGAGACGGAATCACTTACAAATGTTCGTCAGGCTTCAGCTGGTAAAACGATCAAACCACTTAAAAAATGGCTGTAAAACAAGTTCATTATGGTGAAATCATTGAGGTAACCTTCAAATTTCCAGGAGAAGTCTACAAGGTTCATCCGGCATTAGTATTATCGGGTAACAATTTACAGCAGGAAGAGGACGGAATGTTTTATGCTGTTCTCATCTCCAGTAAGAATCATAATCCTCAATACACACTTGAAATAAAGAATGAGTGGTTGACTAAACCCATGTTGAAACAATCCTATTTCGTAACGCATTTTATGACCTACTTTACTCCTGATGAGGTCTCACGGTCATATAGAATTGCAGTAAAGAAGGACTATATGGATGCCATCATTAGTAAGGTGATAAAGAGTATCTTCGAATGGGATTTAGAAATAGATGAATAAAATAAACAAATGTTACTATGCCTACAAAGTTGTGTAGGAATAACAATAATGTATAATTCTAAAAACTGTACGCCAATGAACAGATAAAAGACAAAACGACATAGGGATGTTAATAATTTATTTGCTATATTTGCAGCGGAAAAGGTAATAGATATGCGTATGAGTTATTCAAAAATGGCACAATTGGAACTATTGGATGCCTTGAACAACATCAACTCCGAAGCAGAACTGAATGAGTTAAAGAACGTCTTGGCCCACTACTTTGCGCAGAAGGCGCAGAAGGACATCGATGCGCTGTGGGACGAGGGGGTAATCAATGAAGAAACCATCGAGCAGTGGGGTGCAGAGCATATGCGCACTCCCTATAGTTATGAGGCGCATCGTTCGATGTCCTCAAGCATATAGACTGGCCAACGCTGACCGTCATTAGCATTAAGGATTTCACAAAACAAGTGTGATGGGGGATATGGTATAAAGAAGAAAAATCCCGAAACGGCAGGACGTTTCGGGATTTTTCTTGATATTCCTTTGCTGTTAATAATTTATATGCTATATTTGCAGCGGAAATCAAACATGTTAGGATTATGACAATGACAAAGAATGATGCAATGAACGCCCTGAAGAACTTGTATGTCCACAAATTGAGGAGGAATTGCCATATCAAAATAGTTTTATGAATATGGATAAAATGCAGATGTTGGTTCAGGGCGACCCGATGGTGAGAATCATCAAGGCTCGTGATTTTGTGCAACTCTTGAACGAGGGCTACAACATTCCTTACAGTACAACTGTCAAGAGCATTGAGGACGTTAAGAAAGCATTGAAGGCTGCCAGCAGAATCAGTGCAACGGGTGCGGTGACAGTTTTTACCGACCGCTTCTTGACTTCATGCGACAAGCCAGACAAGCCTAACCCGACATTACTCAACTACATACAGAAGATGATAGAGGATAGTGATGACGATAATCCCATTGAGGCTGTCATTACCAATCCTCCAGGAAGAATACCTATTCTTACGCCAGAAGAAGCAAAGGCCAAGGAGCCGCTGGATAAAGTTTTCGAGACCATTTATAACAATGTCTCGCAAACGGCACCGGCCAACCACCAGTTTCTCAAGGAACCGCTGAATGACGAGATGCTGATGGAGGCACTGAAGACTGCTGCAACGGCAATGCTCAACGACGAGCATACGGCGCACATGAAGTGGAAGGACAGCGACGGCTACCACGAAAAGGAGTATGGCGTGAACCATCTGCTGGTTAGCCTGTTCTATTATATATATGTAAACGGACTAAACTCGAGCAGCAGTTTCTTCTGGCGGCAGCGCACGCAGTTTCATGAGTACTGCAGCAGGAATATGCCTCAGGGGCTCAGCATCTGCACGGATCGTCACTTTAGAAACTGTATCAGCAATCTGGTGCTGAAATCATGTAGTTTCGACAAGTACATCAAAATGAACCCTAAACCCGAGGTGGAGTGGGAGAAGGGTAAGTTCAATATGGAGTTCTGGTACGCCGTTTATTGTGAGGCAGAACGGTATTTTGAGCTGATTCTCCCGAAAACGACCCAGGAATAAGCCCAATAGGGGCCTGATTTTTACTTCCTTTACTTCCTTTTTGATTTTTGGAAGTAAAGGATTTGTACCGTTCAGATATTTTTCCGTCCTTTGTCAGCGAAAAGGAGAGTAAGAGCCTCCGATTCAAAAACCTGCAGGTGGGCTGCGACGGCAGCCGTGAGAAAGTGCTCTTTGATATTTTTACTATTAAAAAGGAAAGGACAAAATTATGGCAACTGAAAGACAAGTCGTTGAGGTTGACATTGTAACCAATGAAAACCGCAAATCTGATTATTTCGGCAAGAAATACGGCCGCATCCATTACACCGAGCCTATTAACATGCGTGGTGTGTGTGATATGATCAACAGCAACGGCAGCCCTTGGACACGCGACATCATTGATGGTGTCTTCATCCGCTACCGTAACTGTGTCGTCGATCTGCTCTCTCAGGGCATCGGTGTAAAGATTGATGGTCTGGGTACTCTTCGTCCCACTCTTGAGAATGCTCATGGTGGTGCCGACTCTGTGGAGGATTTCAACGTGAATGAGCACATCACCGGTGTACACGTCCGTTTCATCCCCGAGGGTGATGAACTCGACCGCATCACCAGCCGTGAAATGAAGAAAAAATGTGTGCTCCGCAAGACCTACGAGGTTGAGTACCGCGAGATCACCGTTGATGGCAAACCCAAGAAGATTCCCATCTACGTTCCTATCAAGGGTAACAAGCCTGACCCTGAGCCTGGTCCTGAGCCCTAATCTGCTACAGGTTACGGCTTAACTGAAAAGACCGCTGGTTCCCATGAGGGACCGGCGGTCTTTCTTTTTTTATCAGATGCTTAGTTCGCGGCAACAGGTGTGACGATGGCTGCCCAGCCTCCACCGGGAGCCAGCTGGATGTGGAGTCCGTCTTGGCGGCTCACGGTACGCTGGGTCTTGGTATAGTCTGTGGCATCGCGGTCGGCATTGATGCCGTCGGCAAAAATCTCCATGTTGTATGTACCCTCGCCGAGCATGTTCAGCGGGATGGTAAGCTCTTTCGTGTGCCAGTCGGTCATGGCGCAGATGTACCACGTGCTGCCTTTGCGCTTGGCAATGGCGAACCACTCGCCGAGCTTGCCGCCAAGGGGCCGTACTTCGTCGAACACGGTGGGTATCTGACGGATGAAGTCGGTGGTTGGCTGTTCGCGTTCGTAGCGTGTTGGCGCGTCGGCCAACATCTGCAGCGGGGCATCGAAAGCCACATACATGGCAACCTGATGGGCACGGGTGCCCTGGCTCATGGGGTGGTCGTTGTTGCCGAAGAATGCAGCACGCGTGGCATTGGTCATGGCGCCCGGGGTGTAGTCCATGGGACCGACGAGCATTCGCAGGTAGGGGGCCGTCACGTCGTAGTGGGGCTGGTCGTGCAGCAGACCGTCGCCTGCACGCGGTTCCCACTTGGAGTTCTCCAGGCCTTTCACACCCTCGAAATTGACGATGTTGGGATAGGCCACCTGGATGCCGGTGGGACGGTATCCGTGCAGGTCGAGCAGCAGGTGGTTACGGGCGGCGCAGTCGGCTATCTTCCATGCGGATTGCATGACTACCTGGTCGTCGCGGTCGAAGAAATCCACCTTAAAGCCTTTCACGCCCAGGTCGGCATAGTACTTGAAGTCGTCTTCGGTATTGTTGATGCAGTTGCGCCACGATGTCCAAAGGATGATGCCCACGCCTTTCTTCGCGGCATAGGGGAGCAGGCTGAGCAGGTCAATATCGGGGTTCAGCTCGGAGCGCAGGCTCTCGTCGGTGCTCCAGCCTTCGTCAATGATGATGTACTCCAAGCCATTGCGGGCAGCAAAGTCGATGTAATACTTATAGGTGTCGGTATTCATGCCGGCACGGAACGGCACGCCGGTCAGCATGGTGGCGTTCCACCAGTCCCAGGCTACCTTGCCCGGACGAATCCATGACGTGTCCTGCAACTGGCACTTCGGTCCGAAGCGGTGGGGCAGGTCGGCTGCAAAGAGCTGTTCGTCCCTTGTTGTCACCATGACGATGCGCCAGGGCATGGCACCTTTCACGTCCTTGGCAATGTAGGGGGCACGCTCGGTGGGTACCAGGTTCAGACGGTTGAAACCGCCGATGATTTCCTTCGTAGGGTAGGGTGCGAAGGCGGCTTTCAGTCCGTGTCTGCCATTGTGCAACAGCATCATGCCTGGGTAGTCGGTGGCCCCCATGTCGGCTACGACGGCCAGTTTGCCTTGCGGCAGTTGAACGGCTAATGGGTTGATAGCCAGAGAGTCTTTATAGATTTCTGAAAGCTTTTGTTCGTCATAGTAACTCTCGAACGAGTAGCACCAACGCTCGCCGCCTCGGTTGTCGTTGACATAGGGGACGAAAGCCATGTAGTCGTCGACAAAATTGAATTCTGCCGTTTCCTGACTGATGGTCAACGGTCGTTTCGAGCGATTGTGAATGCGGTAGGCGGCCACGTCATTGTCGGCACGGAACTCTACGGCCAACTGGCCGCTTGTCAGGTAGGCTGTGTTCTTGGTAACGCGCCCCTTCATGTTCCGGAGTGAACCGTTGAGGCCGATTTCTGACGGGGTCAGCACTACGGTCTGGTCGTGATGCACTTCCCATGTCAGGCGGTCGGCCGTTGCATGGATGGTAATTTGTAACTGCCCGTCAGGTGATGCGACGGTGTAGTCTTTTGCTGTGGCACCGATTGTAAGTGCTGTCAGCATGATTAGTAGCAGAGGTATTTTATTCATTTTAGGTTATAAATGGTATGCTCAATTCTCAATTACTCAAGATCTACCACGGTAATGCCTGCTCCACCGAACTGTACGTGTTCGTCGCGGGCTTTCACTACATTGGGTACCGTATTCAGGTACTGACGGATGAGCTGGCGCAGGATGCCGTTGCCCGTACCGTGCAGGATGCGCACGCGGCTCATGCCTATCAGAATAGAGTCGTCGATGAAGTGCATGACAGTGTTGACGGCTTCGTCGCCACGCATGCCGCGAACGTCGAGGTCCTGGTGGTAGTTGTGCTTGCGGTCCTCGATGGTCGAGCGTGTCATGTGTGACGTGCTTACCGGTGCGAGTCGCTCCATCAGGGCCTGTTGGGCAGTTTGTTGGGGCTTGGGCATCTCGGCACGTTCCAGTTGTGCTGTCTTCACTTTTGTGCGCATGCCGCCGAAGATGACACTCGCCATTTTGCCGTCGATGCTCTCAATGGTACCTACTGACGAGGTGCCCTTGATGCGCACGGTGTCCTTTGGTTGGAGGCTTTTCTGGCTGGAGGTGGCAGTTGCACTCTTAGCAACAGCCTGTAGGCCGCTATTCGCCGTACTTTTTTCCTTCTCCTGACGCCGTTTCTCCTTACGGGCCTTGCGCTCCTGCATCTGCTGTAGCTTGCGGGCAAAGTCCTCTTCGCTCATCAGACCCTGACGGTCTTCGTTGGTTACCTCGGCACGGAACTGGTTGAGCTCCTCGCGGATGAGCCGCGTCTGTTCCTTTTCGGCTTGTGCCTCGCGGATCTCACGGATGGTTTTCTCTATCCTGCGGTTCGCCTCGTTCAGCAGTTCCTCTGCTTGCTCCTTGGCGCGTCTCAGGATGGCATTGCGCTCACGTTCTATCTCCTCCAGGTTCGTGTCGTAGCGCGTAATGCGTTGCTCAAGCGACTTCTCGTGCTGGTGGATGGTCTGACGCTTGCCCTCCCAGTAGCGTTTGTCGCGCACGATGTCCTGCAGGTACTTGTCGCTCTGCACGTACTCTGAGCCAACAATGTCTGTGGCGTCCCGGATGACCTCCTCGGGTATGCCTGTCTTGCGGGCTATCTCAATGGCAAATGATGAGCCGGGCTGTCCTATGCTGAGCTGGAACAATGCCTGCATCTGGTGGCGGTCGTAGAGCATAGCGCCATTGACCACGCCTGGATGGCCCTCGGCAAAGTGTTTGAGGTTCTGGTAGTGGGTGGTGATGACACCAAAAGCCTTCTTCTGCCAGAACTGCTTGAGCACCGCCTCGGCAATGGCACCACCGATGGTTGGCTCCGTGCCGCCGCCGAACTCGTCGATTAATAATAGGGTGTGCTCATTAGCCTGGCGCATCATCATCTTCATGTTCTGCAAGTGGCTGGAGTAGGTCGAGAGGTCGTCCTCTATCGACTGCTCGTCGCCAATGTCTATCATGATGTCGCGGAACACGCCCATCGTCGAACGCTCGCCGACGGGGACGGGCACACCGCATTGCAACATGTACTGCAGCAGACCGACGGTCTTCAGACACACCGACTTACCACCAGCGTTGGGACCACTGATTATCAGCAACCGGCCGCCCGGCGCATTATTTTGTTTTTCCTCTTTCCTCTCTCCTCTTAACATAATGTCCAGCGGCACCACCTTTTTGTCTTGTCTTGCCAGCGAACGCTGTAGCAGGGGGTGAATGGCACGAATCCAGTCGATATGCGGCTGGGACAGCACCTCGGGTTCAAAGGCTTGTGTGGCTTCTGCCCATTCGGCCTTGGCGTGTATGAGGTCAATGGTTGCCAGGAAGTCGTACGATGCCAGCAACTCGGCCACGTGGGGGCGCACCTCGTCGCTGAATACCGTCAGTATGCGGATAATCTCACGCCGTTCAGCAGCCTCCAGCTCGCGTACCTTGTTGTTAGCTTCCACTACCTCGGCAGGTTCAATGAACACCGTCTTGCCCGTGGCCGACTCATCGTGTACGATACCCTTGATCTTACGCTTCAGGGCAGGTGCCACTGGAATCATCAGGCGGCCGTCGCGCAGGGCGGGTGAGGCATCCTTATCTACCAGTCCGTCACGCTGGGCGGCATGCAGGATGGTAAACAACGTACGTGATATGCTGCCCTCCGTCTGTGACAGGTCGTGACGGATGCCCGACAGCGTCATCGAGGCAGAGTCCTTGATCTTTCCGAATTTATCGAGTATGGAGTCAATGCGGCGAATCATAGCAGGGAACGTCAGCACGTCCTTGGCCAGGCGGTGCAGGGCGGGGTAGGGGGTAGAATCATCCTCTTGTCCCTTATTCAGAAAGTTCACGATATTCCCAATCGTTTCCAGCGAGCGGCGCAGGTCAAACAGTTCGTTCTCCTCCAGATGGGTGTTTTCCAGCCGTATACGGCTGATGGACTCGCGCACGTCGAAGAAGAAGTTGAGTTGCAGACCGTCTGTTTCCGTCTGCAAACGACGGAATTCACGGACTTGTCGTAGCCATTCGTTCACCTCGTCCGCATCGGCTGAGAAAGTCATCTCATCGACCTTTTCCTTGCCCAACGTACTCAGACAATGCTCCTTCAGTAGCCGTCTTACCTCACCGAATCCAATCTTCGTTTCAAAGTTCTGTGGGTAAATCATGGCGCAAAGGTAGTCATTTTCTTCATGCCTGACAAAAAAAGTCGTCATAAAATTTGCATAATCCGAAAAAATGCTTTACCTTTGCACCCGCTTTCAGATAATCGAAGCACTGGAGAGATGGTAGAGTGGTCGATTACAACGGTCTTGAAAACCGTCGTGCTGAGAGGCACCGGGGGTTCGAATCCCTCTCTCTCCGCTTTTTTGACTTAAAGGGAATCAATTAAGGTTCCCTTTTTTCGTGCCTGATAGCAAGTACTTTTTGATAGTAATGAAGATAGTTATGAGATACCAGAAAGTGAAATTGATAAACCATACCCATAGACTGCTTTGTATGATAGTCATCATACTGGCTGTGTGTAGTACGACCGTTTTGGCAGCATGTTCTGATGAGGATACCCTGATAGCGGAAAAAGATAGTGGGAAGGTAGCTGAAATCGTAGAGCGTGGCACATTGATTGTAGGCACTACAGGCGACTATCGGCCGCTGTCCTTTTATGAGCCGGCTACTGGCAACTATTGGGGCTTTGGCATTGAAGTGGCTCAGGAGATAGCCAACGACTTAGGTGTTAAGATCGTGTTTGTGAGAACCTCGTGGCCTACGCTGACAGCTGATGTGCTGGCAGAACCTCAACTCTTTGACTTGGCTATCGGTGGTATTACCATTACTGATGCTCGTTGTGAAACCATGCTCATGAGCGAAGGTTACTTGGCTAATGGGAAGACCATTCTCTGCAGAAGTGCGGATAGTGGCAGATACCAGTCGTTAGCTGATATAGACATGCCTGATGTGCGCGTCATGGTGAATCCTGGCGGGCTGAATGAGAAGTTTGCCAACGAGCACCTGACACACGCGTCGATTATCGTTCACCAGCGGAATGAGGAAATCCCCATGCTAATAGCGGAAGGCAAAGCCGATGTGATGATAACAGAGATAACGGAAGCTCCCTATTATGTGCAGTCCGACGCCCGTCTGACTGCCCCTCTGCTGAACAAGCCTTTCACCCATGGCGAGATTGGCGTGTTGATGCAGAAGGGTCAGGATGACTTGTTGCAGCGGGTGAACGGTACCATTCAGCGGATGAAGTCTGACGGTACCCTTCGCCGCCTGCATGAAAAGTACGGACTGATGTATGCCTACTGATTCTTAAGCTGATTGATCAGGTATTCCGATACGATGTCCGTGGTACGGTAGATGTTCTGGGAATATCCGTGGTCAAAGTATTCCTGGATTACCAGTTCGCTCTTGGGCCATATTTGGTGGAATCGTTCGCCATAGGTATAAGGTACAACGCGGTCGCCGTTTCCGTGAATGATTAATGCCGGTCCCTGATACTTTGCCGCCGTCTCGTAAATAGGCAGGCTGAAAGCTGCACGGATATAGTTACCTCCGAGTTTCAGGGCACCTCCCCACATCTCCACATACTCTCCCGGATCGAAGGGGTCAAATGTCGTACCCATCACGCTACCACGTATGGCATCGTCGCGTAATACTGCAGCAGGCGCCATCAGTACTACGGTACGGAAGGCAGGCTCGCCCAACTCCGCACTTAGTTCTCCTGCCGTCATGGAAGCAACCACGCCCCCTTGTGAGTGTCCCACAATGGCCAAGTCGCTTACGTAACTCAAGTCGCGCACATACTCCACAACCTTCTTGGCGTCGATAATCTCATTCGGCACGGTCATGTCCTTGAATTCTCCCTCACTCTCACCATGGCCGTTGAAATCGAAACGAATGCTGGCGATGCCGTGTGCCTGCAGGGTATCGGCCACGAGCTCAAACAACGGGCCGTCCTTCGTGCCATTGAATCCATGACAGAAAACAACCATCGGACATTTCTCGCCTTGCTGCAGTTCCGGTTTCTGGATCAGTCCCTTCAAGCGCCCGTGGTCGCCGTCAATATATACTACCTCGCCTTTCTTTGCGGGCTGGTAGGCTCCTGTTGTCAGTTCCTTCAGGTATTTGTCCACCTTGTACGTCAGTACTGTTGATAGTTTTACCTGTCCGTCAGGACCTATCACCACCATCGAGGGAATCCATTTTACGCCGTATGCCTTGGCAATATCTGTCTCCCTGAACTTCTTCAGTTCGCTAACTTGTGGGTATCTGATGCTGTACTTCTGGATAGCCTCTTTCCAAGCTTCCGCGTCGGTATCCATAGAGATGCCGATAAACTCAATGCCATACTGCTTGTATTTTTCGTACATACGCACTACCTCAGGAGCATCCTTTCTGCAGTCGGGACACCACGATGCCCAGAAGTCGAGTACCACGGTTTTCCCCTTGGCATACTTCTTCAGTTGGATGGTCTTGCCCTCGGGCGTCTTCATCTTGAAGTCGGGTGCAACGGTACCAGCCTTCACGATTTCTGTTGCATACTTGGCATCCATGTCCTGCTGAGCAGGCTGTGCCTTTGTCGTCATGACGCTCATGGCAAATAACATGAGCAATAGTTTTGTTTTTTTCATAATGATGTATTTTATTGGTTGTTCCTTTTACGGTATGAGTTCATGACTGAGAAAATCTTCCCATTGGTCGCTATAGCCGTTGAAAACGTTGATGTCAACTTCGCTCTGTATGCCGCGAACCCGTCCTGTGGCTGACAGTTGCCACCAGCAGATTTTGACGTCAGGCTTGTACTCGCTGTAGCGGGCTATCCAGATGAAGTAACCACGCTTCAAGTCAGGTGCATCTGCAAGATATTTATTGACGAAACTCTGGTTGACGTAGATGATAGGCTTGATGCCAACGGCTTCTTCCACGACTTTCAACCACGTGCGCATCTCGTTGAGCATTTTGTCTTTTCCGCCCATGGCCTTTATCTGTGCGTCGCTGGGTTCTACGTCAAAAACAGGCGGGAAATCCCCCGTTGAGAACTTGGCGGTCTTCAGGAAGTGACGTGCCTGTTCGCGTGCTCCGGAAGTAGTCGAGTAGAAATGGTAGGCTCCCACGTGGTAGCCGTGCTTGCGTGCCGCCTTGTAGTCTGCAGCATAGTAGTTGTTGGTTACGGTTGTACCCTGCGTGGCTTTGATGTAGATGAAGCTGACCGGGTAGTCAGCCTCGCCCTTGACGTTTTGCTGGTTGTGTTTGCCCAGGTGGGTAATGCGCAGGGCATTCCAGTTGATGCCGAATTTTCGTTTTCCCTTTTCGTGCTGGTAGCGTGCGATGTCGATGCCATAGATGCGCTCGGGAGTGAATTGAAGCCGTTCACCCTTGTACTTGCCGTGTACCCACGTTCCCACTTGCATGTCCTTGAAAGGCTTGATGAAGAATCCGAAACCATGGGGCAACCCTTCGTCGTCGGTCATGCCGCTGTAGTAGCCTGTGCTGTCAATGGTGTTGATGCTGGGAAGCGGACGAGGGTCGTGACGGCGTATGGTGTTCAGCTGCTGCTCTTTAAACGCACGGATAATGCTGTCGTTCAGACTGTTGTAGTTGGCTATCATACTGAACCCCTCATCGCTTGGACGGTGGCGGAGCAGGTAGTATGCCAGTTCAGAACCTACATCCTGTTGGCAGCGAAGTATGGAGTCGGTCCTCTGTTTCCGTTGGTTGACAAGCTCCTGAAGGGCTGACAGCCTGTTGTGACGGGCGTTGAACCCTGGATATGTCTCCGTGAGGGCATATCCGGCAAAGGCTGCCATGAATGCTGTGGCAAGGTATATGATGAATTTCTTTACTTTGTCTTGCATGTGTTTGATAATTTATTTGTATTTTTGCAGCCGTTATGAAGGTTACGTTGTTACAGACAAATATTGTGTGGGCTCAGTCCGAGGAGAATATCCGCCATGCTGACGCGCTGTTGCGGACCCATGAAGGCAGCAGCCTCTATGTTTTGCCCGAGATGTGGGCTACTGGCTTTGCCACGGAGCCCGAGGGTATTGCTGCCGATGAGCAGCAGAATGCGGCACTTGAGTGGATGCGACAGACAGCCCGCCGACAGAATTGTGCCGTATGCGGCTCTCTGGCCGTCCGTTGTGCTGACGGTACGTTCCGTAACCGGCATTATTTCTGCACGCCTCAGACCGTCACCTTTTACGACAAGCACCACTTGTTCAGCTATGGCCATGAGAACCGTTACTATACGGCGGGCGACCATCGTTGTATTGTTGAGTGGCAGGGTTGCCGTTTCCTCTTGCTGACGTGCTATGACCTGCGTTTCCCCGTTTGGAGCCGCTATCGGCCGGATGCCCCCTTCGATGTCATGGTTTGTGTTGCTAACTGGCCTCTGTCGCGTCAGACTGCATGGGAAGTTTTGACGAGAGCACGAGCCATTGAGAACCAGAGCTATATGGTGGCGGTCAACCGTGTTGGTGATGACCATTACTCCCACTATTCAGGTCAGAGTAGGGTCGTTGACACGCGTGGCAATATCCTCTGCCAATGTGCCGACGATGCGACAGATGTTCTCACCTTCGACCTGGACCTTACCGCCCTTCAAACCGATCGTCGGCGCTTCCGTGTCCTTGACGATGCAGACCACTTTATTCTTTAATCTTCATTTCCCCCAGCCAGTCGTCAATCAGCTTGCGGGCTATTGACAGCTTCTCAGGAATCTGAGGCAGGTTGTCTTTGGTAAACCAGGCTCCCTTCGACAATTCTGAGCGTTGCAGATGTATCTCACCCTCTACGTAGTCTGCATGGAAGCCTACCATCAGGCCGCAGGGGTAGGGCCACGGCTGACTTCCGAAGTATCGCAGATTGGTAATCTTGATGCCCGTTTCCTCTCGTACCTCACGATGGACAGCCTCTTCCAGCGTCTCGCCTGTTTCCACGAAGCCTGCCACAAGGCCATAGAAATCGGTCCGGAAATTTCGGGCGTGTACCAACAGTACCTCATCCGGTCCCCGGTGAATGAGCACGATGACGGCGGTGGCCAGTTGTGGCCATACTTCCTTCCCGCAATGTGTACACTTCTTTGATATGTCCGTGTCCATGCGCATAGGGGCTCCGCACACGCCGCAGAACCGCGTGTTCTGGTCCCAATAGAGCAGTTCGCGACACTTGCCTGCCTTCAGGTAGTCGTCGTAGGGCAGTACGTTGTAGCTCTTGCGCAGTCCCATCATCTCGTATCCCTCCTGGTCAGTAACCGGCTGGTCAATACTGTATGCCTTGTCTCCGGCAACATTCACGATGTGTGTCCAAGGCTTGATTTCTACGGGCGGTTCCCCGTCAGTTTCTGGTATCAGAAAGCCGTCAGGCGTTTTCCTGAGCAGTAGTTCGTCTTGACAGAATATGAAGTAATGCATGTATTTTCGTTGTATTTGATATGACGATACGTCGTTTTCTCGTTGTTTTCTGTTTATTTTTCGCAAAGTTACGACTTTCTGCTGACACAACCAAACACTCGGCACGTTTTTTGCTGGAAAAGTTGAAAAAAGAAAATCAGTAAATCGTAAATAAATATGGCATTCATCGATTATTACAAAATTCTGGGTGTTGACAAGAACATTCCGCAGAAGGATGTGAAGAAGGCTTACCTCAAGCGGGCAAAGCAGTTCCATCCCGACCTGCACCCCGATGACCCGAAAGCAAAGGCGAAGTTCCAGGCGTTGAACGAGGCGTACGACGTGCTTAGCGACCCTGAGAAACGTAAGAAGTATGACCAGTACGGAGAGCAATGGAAGCAAGCCGATGCCTTCAATGGTGGTGCTGGTGGCGGCTTTGGCGGCTTTGACGGTCAAGGCGGCGGTTCTCCCTTCGAGGGTTTTGACTTCTCGTCGTTCACGGGCGGAGGTGGCTTCTCGTCGTTCTTTGAGAACCTCTTTGGCGGACGTGGTTCACGTCGCGGCTTCTCAGGTAGCCAGCCGCAAGCATCCAAGGCGCAGAGCAGTCAGCTTGAGCTGCCGCTGAAGACAGCCCTGCTGGGTGGCGAGGTTATTGTAGCAACCCCTTCCGGCACAAAGCTGAAGCTAAAAATAAAGCCTGGCACACAGCCAGGCACAAAGGTGCGTTTGCCAGGAAAGGGAACGGCAGGCCGAGACCTCATACTTACCTATCACGTACGGTTGCCGGAGAACCTGACAGAACGTCAGAAATCGCTTCTGCAGGATGCGTTAGACTGATTGTCGCAGGAACTCCTCGGCACGTTCCAAGTCGGCTGGCGTGTCAATACCTACAGTCTCCACGTCGGTCAGTCCCACCCGGATGCGATAGCCGTTTTCCAACCATCGTAACTGCTCCAGGCTCTCTGCTAACTCCAGGGGAGTCTGGGGCAGTTGCGTTACCTCGCGAAGCACTTCACGTCGATAGGCATATAGTCCCAGGTGCTTGAGGTAGGGGAAGTGCTCTATCCACTCGGCCTGCTCCTTGCCACGCACGTGAGGTATGACGCTGCGACTGAAGTAAAGCGCAAAGCCGCGCCGGTCGCAAACAATCTTCGGAGAGTTTGGGTTATCGACGGCCTCCATGTTCTCGAAGGGTTTCCCCAAGGTTCCAATCTGCGTCTCCGGGTCGTCAAACAGCTGCATGAGTGCCTGCAGTTGCGATGCCTGAACGAAGGGTTCGTCACCTTGGATATTGATGATGACGTCTGCATCGGTAGCCAGTTTCTCAACAGCCTCCTCTATGCGGTCAGTTCCGCTCTTATGGTCAGTACGGGTCATGACTGCCTTGCCGCCGAAGTCGGTTACCGTCTGGAAGATACGCTCGTCGTCGGTGGCAACGTAAGCCTCTCCAAGTACACTTATGGCCTGCTCGTAAACACGTTGTATGACAGGCTTGCCGCCCAACATGGCAAGGGGCTTTCCAGGAAAGCGCGTTGAAGCATAACGCGCGGGGATAATAGCAATAAACTTCATAATAAATACTAAATTTTCGGCAAAGGTATAAAAAATTATGAATTATGAATTACGAATTATGAATTATTTTCTACCTTTGTAAAGTTATAAATTCAGAAACACCAATGAAACTACGTTATATATTTTCTACAATACTGGTTGCATTTCCGCTTTTCGTAGCGGGTCAGAGTATCACACTTGGCTCTTGTACCACCCATGATGGTGGTGAGTACAGCGGCGAGATGTCGGGCGGAAAGCCCAATGGTAAAGGCAAAACACTCTTTCCTGACGGGAATGTCTATGAAGGTGATTATTTTCGTGGACTGCGTCATGGCTTCGGCATTTTCAAGTTCTTTGATGGCGAGCGCTATGAAGGCGAGTGGTACAAGGACCACCAGCATGGTCAGGGAACTTACTACTTCCTGAATAATAATAAGTATGTTGGCCTGTGGTATATTGATGTCCAGCAAGGTCATGGTACCATGTACTATTATAATGGCGACATCTATGAAGGAGATTGGGAGAACGACCGCCGTCATGGTACTGGCAAATATACTTTTGCAAGTGGTGCCTACTACGATGGTCAATGGCAAAACGACATGAAGAACGGCAAAGGCAAATACGACTGGGGCGACGGCTCGAGCTACGATGGCGAGTGGAAGAACAACCAGCGTAATGGCCGTGGCACTTTCCGCTATGCCGACGGCGATGTCTATGTAGGCCAATGGAAAGACGACGTGCAGCATGGCCGTGGCATTTATAAGTTCCAGAGCGGCGACACTTATGAGGGCGAATACGTCAATGGCGAGCGTACCGGTACAGGAATCTTTACCTATGCCAATGGCGACAAATATACAGGTCAGTTCCTGGAGGGCGACAAGTCCGGGCAGGGTACGCTGGTATGGAAGAACGGTAACACCTATACCGGCCAATGGCTGTTGGACAAGCCTAACGGTCATGGCAAGCTGACCACCAAGTCGGGCGACGTCTTTGAGGGCGACTTCAAAAACGGAAATATTGACGGCGAGGGTGTGGCACGCTATGCTGACGGCAGAAAGTTCAAGGGCACCTTCAAGGACGGCAAGCGCAATGGTCCTGCCATTGAGGAGGACAAGGACGGCAAGCGTTTCGAGGGTACCTACGTCGATGACCGTCGTGACGGCCGATACATTGAGCGTGACCGGAACGGCAACATTACCGAGCAGGGAACTTACGTTCATGGCCGGAAGAAAAAAGACTGAGAAATACATACAAACTTTAAAAACTTAAATACTCAAAACTTTCAAGGATATGATTATCGACACATTAGACAACCTGAGCAACTACACGTCGCTCAATCCGCTGTTTGCCAAGGTGGTGGATTTCCTGAAGGCAAACAACCTGAACAAACTGGAGGCCGGAAAGTATGAAATCCAAGGCAAGGACCTCTTCGTCAACATCGCAACAGCAAAAGGCAAGTCCCCCGACGAGGCTGTGCTGGAGACCCACCGCAAGATGATTGACATACAGATTCCCCTGTCGGGCGATGAGACCTATGGCTACACGCCTGCCGCAAATCTGCCCGAGGCTCCCTACAACGACGAGAAAGACATCTCTAAGTTTGGCGACCTGATGGCCGAGTGTTTCGTGACCTGCCATCCCGGTATGTTTGCCATCTTCTTCCCGCAGGACGGACACGCTCCCTGCATCTCCTTCGAACCCGAAATCAAAAAGGCTATATTCAAGATTTCGGTCAAGTGAAGAGAATGGCAGCTTGCTGACATTCTTGAACGTAATAAAGCTCAAACAAAGAATAAGATATAAGCATAATACTATGGCAACTACAAAGAAACCTACAGCCAAGCCCAGGAAGGCAGCTGTCAAGAAAGTGGTGGAAGAAACCCCGCAACACATCGGTCTGGTACGTAATGACCCGTGGCTGGAACCCTTCGAGGGTGCCATTGTCGGTCGTCATGACCATGCCGTCTGGAAGATTAACCAGCTGACGCGTAACGGCAAGAAGAAACTCTCCGACTTCGCCAGCGGACACCTTTATTTCGGACTCCACAAACTGGCCAAGGGCTGGGTGTTCCGCGAGTGGGCACCTAACGCTACCGACATCTATCTCATCGGCGACTTCAATAACTGGCAGGAGACGGAGAAATACCGTTGCAAGCGCATTGAAGGAACCGGCAACTGGGAACTGAAGCTCAGCGAGAAGGCCTTGAAGCACGGCCAGCTCTACAAGATGAAGGTGAAGTGGAATGGTGGTGAGGGCGAACGTATTCCCGCCTGGTGCCGTCGTGTCGTTCAGGACGACCAGACCAAGATATTCTCCGCTCAGGTGTGGAATCCCGAGAAACCCTACGAGTGGAAGAAAAAGACTTTCAAGCCCCACAAGGACCCACTGCTCATCTACGAGTGCCACGTCGGAATGGGACAGGATGCCGAGAAGGTAGGCACCTATAAGGAATTTACGGAGAACGTGCTGCCGCGTGTCAAGAAGGACGGCTATAACGCCATTCAGGTGATGGCCATCCAGGAGCATCCCTACTACGGCTCCTTCGGCTATCATGTATCGTCGTTCTTTGCTCCCAGCAGCCGCTTCGGCACGCCCGAGGACTTGAAGGAAATGATTGATACTGCCCACAAGATGGGTATAGCTGTCATCATGGATATCGTCCACTCTCATGCCGTGAAGAATGAAGTGGAAGGTCTGGGCAATCTGGCCGGCGACCCCAACCAGTTCTTCTATCCGGGCGACCGCCACGAGCATCCCGCATGGGACTCGCTCTGCTTCGACTATGGCAAGGACGACGTGCTCCACTTCCTGCTCTCCAACTGTAAGTACTGGCTCGATGAGTTCAAGTTCGACGGCTTCCGCTTTGACGGCGTCACCTCCATGCTCTACTACTCACACGGACTGGGTGAGGCCTTCGGCGGCTATGGCGACTACTTCAACGGCCATGAGGACGACAATGCCATCTGCTACCTCACATTGGCCAACTGCCTGATTCACGAGGTGAACCCCAACGCCATCACCATTGCAGAAGAGGTATCTGGCATGCCCGGCCTGGCAGCAAAATTCGAGGATGGCGGCTACGGCTTCGACTACCGCATGGCGATGAACATTCCCGACTACTGGATCAAGACCATCAAGGAGGTTCGCGACGAGGACATCAACGTCTGCTCCATCTTCTGGGAGGTCAAGAACCGCCGTCCTGACGAGAAGACCATCTCCTATTGCGAGAGCCATGACCAGGCACTCGTGGGCGACAAGACCATCATCTTCCGCCTTATTGATGCCGACATGTACTGGCACTTTGCCAAGAAAGACGTCAACGACCTGGCCCAGCGCGGTATCGCCCTTCATAAGATGATTCGTCTGGTGACTGCGGCAGCCATCAACGGCGGCTACCTGAATTTCATGGGTAACGAGTTCGGACATCCCGAGTGGATTGACTTCCCGCGTGAGGGTAACGGCTGGTCTTACAAGTATGCCCGTCGCCAATGGAACCTCGTTGACAACAAGGATCTTTGCTACCATTGGTTAGGCGACTTCGACCGCGAGATGCTGAAGGTCATCAAGAGCGTGCGTAACTTCCAGGACAAGCCTGTTACCGAGATATGGCACGACGACGGCGACCAGGTGCTCTGCTTCATGCGTGGCGACTTGGTGTTCGTATTCAACTTCTCGCCCACGCGCAGCTATACCGACTACGGTTTCCTGGTTCCTACGGGTTCTTACGACGTGGTGCTCAATACCGATGCAAAGGAGTTTGGCGGCAACGGCTTTGCCGACGATAGCGTGACGCACTTCACCAACTACGATCCGCTTTACGTCAAGGACAAGAAGGAGTGGCTGAAGCTCTATATTCCCGCCCGTTCAGCCGTTGTGCTTAAGAAGAACTAAAGAATGGTCTATACATGGTGGCAGCTCCTCCTGGTAGTGTGTCACCATGATGAATGTCTTATTCCGCCGCTGGCAGAAGGTTTCAATAACATCCTTCACCAGTTGGCGGTTTATGTTGTCCAGCCCGTGCAACGGCTCGTCGAGGATGAGCAGGTCGGGGTCCTTGACGAAGGCGCGTGCCAGCAGTACCAGCCGTTGCTCACCGCTTGACAAGGTCATGAAGGAGCGGTCAGCCAGATGCTCGATACCGAATATCCGCATCCACCAAAGACATTGTTCCTTTTCCTCCGTGTTGGTTTGCACATAGAGCCCTACGGTATCCTTCAGTCCGCTGGCTACGATGCGCAGGGAAGCGATGTCCCGATGGTAGGAGCGGGCCAGTTCAGGCGACACGTAGCCGATACGGCGCTTGATGTCCCAAATACTTACTCCCTGTTCGCCACGTTGGTGCCCGAAGATCCTGATGTCGCAGGCATAGCCCTGCGGGTTGTCGGCACAGACGAGTGACAGCAACGTCGATTTTCCAGCCCCGTTCTGTCCGCTTAGCGCCCAGCGTTCTCCACAACGTACCGTCCAGTTGAGGTCCTTCAGAATGGTACGCTCCCCATAGCGGATGCTGACGTCCGTCATGCGGATGACTTCGTCTTCCTGTAAGCTGTGAGCCGCATGCGGTAAACCCAGAATCTCCTGTTCTTGTTCTTCGGAAAGCACTCGGGTGGGGAAGGGCGCTCGCGTGTTCAGGTATTCCTGCAACGGCAGTTCGCGTCCTTGATGGTCCATGTCGATGATGCGCTCCACGTAACCGGGTATGTCGTCACTCTTCGCCAGGACGAGAAAGAGGTCAATCTGCTGTTCGGTGGCTATGCGCAGCAAGAGGTCGCGCAGCTGCTGGCGCGTCTCGGCATCCAGGCCTATGAAGGGGTTGTCGAGGATGAGCGTCCTGGGGTTGTGCATCAATGTCTTTACCAGTTGGAACTTCCTCAGTTCACCACTCGAGAGCGTGATGATGTGTTTGTCCAGGCTCCCCTCCAGTCCGAAGGATTTGAGCAGAGGCATGGCGTCCGCACTTCCCTTGCTTCTGCTGAGCGCTTCCCTGACGGTCGGCATCTCGGGGTCGATGTCGTGCTGGTTCCATCGCAGTTGCAGGTAGTACTGGCTGTCAACGGCAGGTCCATAGGTGTCGCGGAAGGCGATATAGCGTATGGTGTCGCTCGACAAACGGCGGCGCATCTGTTCCACGTATTGGGTCTTGCCGCTTGCGTTGCGGCCTATGATGGCGGTTATCATCTGTTATCAGTTATCTGTTATCAGTTATCTGTTATCAGTTAGTGGATTTTATCCTTGTTTTTATTTGCAAAGTCTTTCCAGCTGCGGTAGTGGGCAGGCGACTCCGGCCGATTCATCTGCAGGTAGTGGCAGTAGGCGGCACCGAGGGCATCGGTAGCATCCATGAAAGTATTGACGTCGTCAGCCGAGAGTTTCAGCAGGCGTTGCAGCATACCGGCCACCTGTTCCTTCGAGGCATTGCCGTTACCCGTGATGGCCATCTTGATTTTCATGGGGGCATATTCGTGAATGGGTACGCCATGGTGGATGGCGGCAGCAATAGCCGTTCCCTGGGCACGTCCCAGTTTCAGCATCGACTGTACGTTCTTGCCGAAGAAGGGCGCCTCGATGGCCATCTCGTCGGGCAGGTAGCTGTCTATGATGCCTGTCACGCGCTCGAAGATATGTCCCAGCTTCAGGTACCCGTCGGCAAACTTACGCAGGTCGATGACCCCCATCGACAGCATCTCGGCCTTGCCGTCCTGAACGCGTATGAGCCCATAGCCCATGATGTTGGTTCCCGGGTCGATGCCGAGTATGATTTTCTCAGGCTTGTTCATTTGTCATTTGGTGAGTGGTGAAGTCCAGGTGAACATATCGTGGAACGGCAGCTCGACCGGCTCGCGGAACAGTCCGAAGAGGGCGCTGCCGGAGCCGCTCATAGCTGCATAGACGGCCCCCAGGTCGTAGAGCCGTGCCTTGACCTCGCCTAATTCGGGATGCAGGCGGAAGATGCCCTCCTCGAAGTCGTTGACAAGTGCGTCGCGCCACGTTTCGACGGGTTGCATGACGATATCGCGGCAGTTCTGCTGAGGTCGTTTCGGCGTGATGAGCGAATAGGCCTCCTTGGTGGAAACAGGTACGTCGGGACGCACGATGCCGATGTAGTAGCCGTTAAGCGGTAAGTAGTCAGCAGAAAGCGGTGTGAGCCGTTCGCCGATGCCCTCGGCATATTGCGGTTGCGGGTCGATGAAGAATGCGCAGTCAGCTCCCAGACGGGCAGCATAGCCGTTCAGTTGCTCGTTGGTCAGCCCGAGCCGGCAAAGCTTGTTGAGCATGACGAGCATAAAGGCGCCGTCGCTCGAGCCGCCGCCCATTCCTGCCTGTGTGGGAATACCTTTCTTAAGTCGTGCGCGCACGCGAGGCATGTCGGGGAAGTCCTCCTTCAGCATCTGATAGGCGCGTACCACGAGGTTCTTCTGCACGTCGCCCTCAATCCGGATACCCTCGAGCGTCAGTTCGCAATCCTTTGCCTGTAAGCCGTTACCTGCTACTGTCACTTCCAGTTCGTCGCTAATGGGAACGGGGTAGAATACCGTTTCCAGGTTATGGTAACCGTCGGGCCGTCGTTCTACGACGTTCAGCCCGAGGTTTATTTTTGCTATGGGGTGTGTAATCATGGGCACAAAGGTAGGAAAAAGTTATGAGTTATGAGTTATGAGTTATCTGTTTTTTTTGTAAAAAAGGTTAAGCGGCAGCAAAAACTCTCAACTCTCAACCCTAAACTCTAAACTTTATTTTATCTTTGCAGACGCAAAAGAAAAATACTATGCCCGAACAGAATAAAACCAACGCGCGCAAGCCGCGTAAACCCTTACCCGTTGACAAGGAATTAGGACGTTTGCAGCCCCAGGCTCCTGAGGTGGAGAAGGCTGTCTTAGGTGCCTTGATGATTGACAAGGACGCCTATGCCGTCGTTTGTGAGACGCTACGTCCCGAGAGTTTCTACGAACCCCGTAATCAGATGGTCTATCGTGCCATTTGCGACCTGAGCGTGGACGAGCGGCCGGTCGATGTGCTTACCGTAACCGAGCAGCTGGCCAAGAACGGCACGCTGGAACAGGTAGGCGGTCCGGTCTATATCTCGGAACTGAGTTCGCGTGTTGCCTCGTCGGCCAACATCGAGTACCACGCCCATATCATTGCGCAGAAGTCATTAGCCCGCCAGCTGATATCGTTTGCCGGTGACATCGAGACCTATGCCTTCGATGAGACCAGCGATATTGACGAGCTGATGCAGCATGCCGAAGGTTCGCTTTTCGAGCTGTCCCAGCGAAACTTGAAGAAGGACTTCACGCAGATTGACCCGGTCATCAGGAATGCCGTAGAGGTCATTCAGAAGGCTGCTGCCAACAAGGGCGGTATGACGGGTATTCCTACGGGTTATTACCAGCTGGATAAGCTGACCAGCGGCTGGCAGGACAGCGACCTGGTCATTCTTGCCGGGCGTCCTGCCATGGGTAAGACGGCCTTTGCCTTATCGCTGGCGAAGAACATTGCTGCCGACCAGCAGATACCGATGGCCTTCTTCTCGCTTGAGATGTCGAACGTGCAGCTGGTCAACCGTCTGATAGCCAACTGTTGCGAGATTGCCGGTTCGAAGATTCTGAACGGCCAGCTGGACGACTCGGAGTGGGAACGGCTCGACAAGCGTCTGCCGGCCCTTCTGGGTGCCCCGCTTTATGTGGATGACACGCCCTCGCTTTCCGTCTTTGAGTTGCGTACGAAGGCACGCCGTCTGGTCCGCGAACATGGTGTCAGGCTCATCATGATTGACTACCTGCAGCTGATGAATGCCAGCGGCATGCGCTTCTCCAGCCGCCAGGAAGAGGTGAGCACCATTTCGCGTTCGCTGAAGGGACTGGCCAAGGAGCTGGACATCCCCATTCTTGCGCTTAGTCAGTTGAACCGTGGTGTGGAGAACCGTGAAGGCAACGAGGGCAAGCGTCCTCAGCTGAGCGACCTTCGTGAGTCGGGTGCCATTGAGCAGGATGCCGATATGGTGCTCTTCGTGCATCGTCCGGAGTACTATGGCTTCAAACAGGACGACCACGGCAACGACCTGCGCGGCAAGGCCGAGATTATCATCGCCAAGCATCGTAAGGGAGCTACGGATATGGTTGTGCTGAAATTCGCGAAGGAGTACACGCGTTTCGAGAATCCTGACACCAGCAGTCTGCGTCCCTCTCAACATCCTGACGATGGTGGTGGCGAGATACGTGGCAGCAGAATGAATGGCACATCAGGTGACTTTCCGCCAAATGACATGCCATTCGAAGCTCCGACCGACGAGGGTGCTGTTTTCTGAGGCACCCCCTCTGTTGTCTGATAAAGTAGTCGTCTATTTGTAACGTTCCAGCAGGGAGTCTGCCTGGCCGTTACCCAGTTCCTTGGCTTTCTGTATCTGCGGAAGGCCATTTTTCTTGTCGCCCTTCTGACAGAGTGCCACGCCAAGCAGCAGGTATCCGTCGCTGCCTTGCGGAGCCAGTCGGATGCATTCGCGTGCCGATGCTGCCGCTTCGTCGTACAGTCCCACGCGGGTTTCCAACGAGGCTTTCTCGGCAAAATAGTCGGGGTCTTCGGGAGCCAGCTGCGTGGCTTTGGTGATGTCGTCCAGCGCCTGCTGGAACTGCTTTCCGGCTACTTCTGCCTGTTCGCGTATGAAGTAGAACTGCGCATTCAGTCCCGTGGCAATCAGCTGCTCGTACTCGTTCATGTCCTGCACAGCCAACCGATGCTTGCCGGCATTCATGCGTGCCATGGCGCGTGCCCAGATGTAGGGTGCCGCCTCTTTCAGGTAGGGCTTTGTGAAGACGTTGACCGCACTATCCAGCAACGCCATCATCTTTGTCGTGTCGCCCTTCATCTCGTAGCATCGTGCCGTCTCGTAATAGACTTCGGCACCACGCATGTCCGACGTTGCCAGTTCGTTGAAGAGAGCTAGCGCGTTGTCGTATTTCTTCTGCGCGAAGAGAATCTGTGCCAGCTGGTGCTTGTAGGCCGCCTGCTGACTGATGTCGTAGGCCGTCTTTGCCTCTTCAGCTGCCTTGTCCAGCGTCCAGTCGGCAAACTGGCTGTCAGCATGTTGCAGGCAGTAGGTGTAAATCAGGCGGCTGTAGGCGAAGTGTGCGTTGTCCTTCGGGTTGCTCATGCTGATGGCCTGCTGCATGTAGCGTGCTGCCGTTGCAAAGTCGCGGCCGTTGTAAGCCAGCTGGGCGCGGTTGATGTAACCGTCCTCGGCATCGGGGAACCTGGCAATGAATTCGTCCACCATGTTGGCGTAGCCCGTGGAGTCGAGCGTCGTGCCGGCCATGTACATCATCAGCAGGGCCTCGTCCTTGTTGTCGGGCAAGGCAATCTTGATGTTTGTCTGCTTGAGCGAGGCATCGTGCAGGCTGAAGCCCGTCACTTTCATGTCGTTGACGTAGCGGGCGCTGATGGCATAGGCCGTCTGCTGACCGTTGGCTGCCTGACTGTTGGCTGCCGGTTGCATCATTCCGACCACCTCGCCGTTTTGGTTCATCAACGGACAGCCCTCGGCATTCTGCGGCATCGGCAGCTTGAGGGTGTAGTAGGCGTACGATTCCTGGAAGGTCTCAGCCTTGTCAATCTGTCCGCTTATGGGTTCCGACTTCTTGACGGCATAGGGCAGCATCCATACCTGCTGTCCGGTTTGGGCGTTGGCGGCAGCCATCGTGAGGAAGGCCGTCTTCTTGCCCGAAACGCGGAACTTGGCCACGTCGTACATCTCGTTGGCTCCCAGCATGCTCTCCACGGGCATCTCCTTGCCTGCGGCATCGATGATGACGGCACGTGTGGCGCCGACAAAGGGCGTGAAACTGCTGACCGCATCGCCGTTCTCGCTGACGAAGAAGCCGTTGCTGCTGCCTATCAGGGCGCCGTCGGCACCAAACGTTTTCAGGGTGAAGACCGACTTCATGGCCTTCGATGCCCAGCTTTGTGCTGCTACGTTGCTCCATGACGACTGAGAAATGATGAACAAGCAGCCCATCATCGCTCTTAAACTCCATTTCATGATGATCCTATGTTTCATTTTTTTTCCGATTCTTGATTCTTTCCGTATTTTGTTCTGCTGCTCAGCTTCATGCGCCGCCTAACAGCTCCTTCGCGTTGTTGACGGCGGCTTCCGTAATGTCGCTTCCGCTCAGCATCTGGGCAATCTCACGGACGCGCTGGTCGTCGTCCAGCAGCAGCATGCGGCTGGCGGTACCCTGTGGTGTCTCCTCCTTGAACACCCTGTAGTGCTTGTTGCCCAGGGCAGCAATCTGCGGCAGGTGGGTGATGCTGATGACCTGGTGTTCGCCCTGTCCCATCTCCTGCATCATGTGGGCCATGCTCTCGGCTATCTTTCCGCTCACGCCCGTGTCTATCTCGTCGAAGATGATGGTGGGGTAGCTGGCGACGGGCGAGTGGTGTGTGGTGAACATCATCGCTTTCAAGGCCAGCATGACGCGGGCTATCTCGCCGCCCGAAGCCACCTGTGCCACAGGCTGTAGCGGCGTTGAGGTGTTGGCGCTGAAGAGGAATGCCACCTTGTCCTGTCCGTGCTGGTTGAGTGCTGTCTGCTCCATGCTCACCTCGAAGCGCACGTGGGGCATGCCCAGGGGCACCAGGCGTTGGCGCATCTGCTGTTCCACCTCCTTGGCGGCCTTCCGGCGCAGTAGCGTCAGGTCGTCGGCCAGTCGCTTGCATGCCGTCTCCTGTTGCTTGCATCTGGCTTCCAGTTCTGCGAGTGCCTCGTCGCCGTTCTCGATGGCCGAGAGCTGTTGCTTCAGCTGTTCCTGTAGTGCCAGCAGGTCGGCGATGGTCTCGCAATGGTATTTCTTTTCCAGTTCGTAGATGCGGTCCAGCCGGCTGTTGACGGCATCCAGCTGCGAGGGGTCGAAGTCCACGTCGTCCAGCAGGCTGCTGATGTCCTGTGCCATGTCCTTGAGTTCTATATGGCAGCTGTCCATGCGTTCGGTCAGCTCGGCAGCTGCCGGCAGCACCCTTTCTATGCTGCGTAGTGCCTGCATGGCATTCTTCAGCTGTTCCACGATGCCCGTTCCGTCGGCCGACAGGGCGTTGTCGGTCTGGTAGAGTGCACTCTTGATGTCCTCGGCATGCGACATGGTGTCCTGTTTCTGTTCCAGTTCCTCCTGTTCGCCATCCACCAGTCGTGTGCTGGCCAGCTCGTTGTACTGGAACTGCAGGAAGTCGGCATTGTCGCGGTTGCGTGCTATGCTTTCCCTAGTCTCGTTGAGCTGTTGTGTGGTGGCGTGGTATTGTGCGAAGGCCTGCTGGTAGTCGTCGAGCTGGCTCTTGGCCCCCTGTCCGCGGCTGACCATGTCGAGCACGCTCAGCTGGAAGTCGTGTTTGTTGAGCAGCAGGTTCTGGTGCTGTGAGTGGATGTCAACCAGCTGTTCGCCGATTTCCTTGAGCAGGGCGAGCGGTACGGGTGTGTCGTTGACGAAGGCCCGGCTCTTGCCTGCTGCCGTCAGTTCGCGCCTGATGATGCAGTCGTCCGCGTCGTAGTCTATGTCGTTCTCCTGGAACAGCGTTTCCAGTCCGTAGCCGGCTATGTCGAAGTGTGCCTCTATGAGGCAACGGTCGCATCCGCTCTTGATGACCTTCGAGTCGGCCCGTTGTCCGAGCAGCAGTCCGATGGCGCCGAGTATGATGCTCTTTCCGGCTCCCGTCTCGCCGGTGAGTACCGAGAAGCCCGGGTAGAACTGCATGTCCAGCTGTTCGATGAGCGTATAGTTCTTGATATATAGTTGTCGTAACATCTTGTGTTATTTCTTGATTTCCTCCCAGGCGTTGCTTTGTGCCGCGTTGATGGAGAACAGCAGGTCGTAGATGCTCTCTTTCTCCTTCTGGGTACCCTTGCCTTTGTAGATGTTGGCTATCTCGTCGCGCTTGTAGTCGGTCCATATCTGGGGCAGCAGGCTGAGGGGTTTGTTGTCGTGTGCCGCCTTGAGGTCGTCCTGCAGAGCTGCCGTTACGTTGGTGCGTCCCCGCTCGGCGTTGTTTGCCATCTCGTCCAGTCCGTTGCGGTAGTAGTCGTACTGCAGCTGCCGGAAGGGTTTCATGGACTCCTCCAGGTAGTCGTTGATGATGGCGAAGCGGTTGCGGCTGTCGTCGAAGGCCTTCCATCCGGCATATCCCAGGTCCTGTGCGTTGTTCACCAGGTTCATGCATCGTTGCAGCACCTCGGTACCGCCGAGTGGCGAGAAGCTGTCGAGGTCGATTCCGATGATGAGGTATGCGTAGTAGGCGAGTAGTGCCGTCAGTTGATTATCGACCATCTCGTCGTTGTAGTTCAGCTGGTCGAACTGTGCAAACTCGAAGTCGAAGTTTTTGTCGGTATTATTATATAATGTGGTGGTGTAGGCAGAGTTATAGACCGGTCTGTTTGCCTGGATGAGTGCCGTGCAGGTAAACGTGTTGGCTGTTTTGTCGTGCTTCGTGACGGTAATGTTGAAGCTGCATTGTATGCGTTCGTTTTTCTGGAACTGCAGGGGTGTCCATTGTCGCTCGTTGAAGAACTGCTCCATGGTCTGTTGCAGGTTCTCGAAGATGCTGGCGTCGGTGCCCTGTATCTGGCTGTGGTTGATGTTGAATTTTGCCTGCAGCTCCTGGGCGTCGGTGCTCAGGGGCATAAGAGTGAGGATGACAGCCATTGCCGTCATCCTCAGCATGTTAGTGTATTTCAGAAAGCGATACTTCATCGTCATCTTACTTCTGTACGGGAATCTTGTCAACGCGCTTCTGGTGACGGCCGCCCTCGAAGGTGGCGGTGAAGAACTCGTCCATAATCTTCTCGGCGGTCTTGTTGTCGATGAAGCGACCGGGCATGACGAGCACGTTGGCATCGTTGTGCTGACGGATGAGGTGTGCTATCTCGGGTATCCAGCACAGTCCGGCGCGTACACCCTGGTGTTTGTTCAGGGTGATGGCAATGCCTTCGCCGCTGCCGCAGATGCCTATGCCGGGATAAACCTCGCCGCTCTCGATGCCCTCAGCCAATGCGTGGCCGTAGTCAGGATAATCGACGCTTGCATCACTCCACGTGCCATAGTCCTTGTAGGGGTAGCCATGCTTCTCCAAGTACTCCAGCACGAACTTCTTAAGGGCGTAGCCTGCGTGGTCACAGGCTACGCCAACAGTTTTAACATCCATTATGCTAATAATTTTTTAACTTGCTCGTAAACATTCTGTCCGGTATATCCGAGTTTCTCGTCGAGCACCTTGTAAGGAGCAGAGAAACCGAAGCTCTCGAGACCCCATACGCAGCCGTCGCCGCCTACGAGACCCTCGAGGGTGACGGGCAGACCGGCCGTCATGCCAAATTTCTTCTTGCCACAGGGCAGCACGCTCTGCTGATACTCCACGGGCTGACTGCGGAACAGTCCCTCAGAGGGAACGCTCACCACGCGAACCTTTACGCCGTCCTCACGCAGCAGCTTGGCACCTGCCTCGAGGGTTGACACCTCGGAACCGGAAGCCAGCAGGATGACGTCGTAGTCGGCATCAGAGCCGGCAACCACGTAGGCACCCTTCGTGGCCTGTGTGTAGTCGTTGCCCTCGGGCAGCATGTCGATGTTCTGACGAGAGAAGATGAGCGCCGTCGGTGTCTCGGTGTTCTCCATAGCCATGCGCCAGCAGGCGGTGGTCTCCTCGGCATCGGCGGGACGTACCACGAGCATGGAGTTCTTGCCGTGGTGGTTCTTCAGCTTCTCCATAAGGCGAATCTGTGCCTCCTGCTCAACGGGCTCGTGCGTAGGACCGTCCTCACCTACGCGGAAGGCGTCGTGGGTCCAGATGAACTTCACGGGCAGTTCCATGAGGGCAGCCATGCGGACGGCGGGCTTCATGTAGTCAGAGAACACGAAGAACGTGCCGCAAGCGGGGATGACACCACCATGCAGCGCCATACCGATGCAGCAGCAGGCCATGGTGAGCTCGGCCACACCAGCCTGGAAGAAGGCACCGCTGAAGTCGCCCTTCACCAGGTTGTGAGTCTTCTTCAGGAAACCGTCAGTCTTGTCAGAGTTGCTCAGGTCGGCAGAAGCGCAAATCATGTTGGGCACCTGCTCAGCCAGCGCACCCAGTACGGTAGCCGATGCACCACGCGTAGCGGCACCGGCCTTCTGCTCCACCTTCGACCAGTCAATCTTAGGAGCCTTGCCAGAGAACCACTCCTCCAGCTGCTTAGCCTGTACGGGGTGTCCCTTGGCCCACTCAGCCTTCTCGGCGTAGCGCTCGGCACAAATCTTCTTCAGCTCCTCGCGGCGCTTGGCATACATTTCTGCTACTTCGGGGAAGATGACAAACGGGTTCTCGGGGTCAGCGCCCAGATTCTTCATGGTCTGCACGAAGTTGTCGCCGCCGAGTGGAGCACCGTGCGTGGCGCAGTTGCTCTCGTAGCTGCTGCCGTCAGCCTTGCGGGCACCCTTGCCCATGACGCAATGGCCGATGATGAGACTCGGGCGCTCCTTCTCGGCCTGAGCCTTCTTGATGGCCTCACGAATCTGGTCAACGTCGTTACCGTCAATCTTCTGCACGTACCATCCCCAGGCCTCGTACTTCTTGGCGGTGTCCTCAGAGGTCACCACCTCGGTCTTCGTAGAGAGCTGGATGTCGTTGGCATCGTAGAACATGATGAGGTTGTCCAGTCCCAGGTTGCCGGCAATACGGCCTGCACCCTGCGAAATCTCCTCCTGTACGCCACCGTCAGAGATATAGGCGTATATGGTCTGGTTCATGACGTTGCCTAAGCGGGCCTTCAGGAACTTGGCGGCAATGGCGGCACCAACGGCGAAGGTGTGGCCCTGTCCCAGGGGACCTGAGGTGTTCTCAATGCCGCGCTCCAGCTCACGCTCGGGGTGGCCGGGGGTTACGGAGCCCCACTGGCGCAGGTTCTTCAGGTCCTCCAGGTCGTACTTGCCGATGAGGGCCAACTGCGAGTAGAGCATGGGAGCCATGTGACCGGGGTCGAGGAAGAAGCGGTCGCGTCCTTCCCATGCGGGGTTCTCGGGGTCATAGACCAGGAATTCGCTGTAAAGCGTGTTGATGAAATCTGCGCCGCCCATAGCACCTCCGGGGTGACCAGACTTTGCTTTTTCTACCATAGCAGCAGCCAGGATACGAATGTTATCGGCTGCACGATTCATAATTTTGTTGTCGTTCATAATAGTTAATTAATAGATATTTATTTCCTTGTTAGTTGAATCTTCCTGCAAATTTACTCATTTATTTTCATATCTCCATGATTTCTTTTGATTATTTAGCATATTTTTATTGGTAGAGTAGGTTGGAGGGACGGCAACAAGAGAGGCCGGGCAGCCAGGGTGTCCCCTAAACTGTCCAGCCTTTCCATTCGCTCCTGGGCTTTAAGCCTTCATCCGTACTCCATCATCCGTAATCCAACTACGGCTCGGGCTGCGGCTTGGTCTGCTGCACGTAGTTCTCGTAGCGCTTCAGCTTGCGCTCGGGCATGAGCGTCTGGATGGTGCCGCTGCTGGTCTTCTTGCGCTCGGCGCGGAACAGCACGCCCACGGACTTCACGTTCTCCTCGACGTCGTAGGGTTCCGCGTCGGTCACCGCTTGGTACTTGGCGCGCATGCGGGGCGAGAAGCTGCCGATGCCGTCCAGTTTGACTGCGAAGCCAGCCTCCAGCTGGTCGGTGATGACCTCTGCCAGTTCCGCGAGCACGGCCTTCACGTCCGACCGTTTCACCGAGGCGTTGCGCTGGATGATTTCCGCCACCTTGTCGGTGTCGA
>Ga0310697_10001114_pt1 | contig 32843 bp, 29 predicted proteins | sample 172DNAGHGlowgp2_FD_203883 | JGI IMG/M metagenome (GOLD analysis project Ga0310697, IMG submission 203883) | Sheep rumen microbial communities from Palmerston North, Manawatu-Wanganui, New Zealand - 1728 DNA GHGlow gp2 (v2) (version 2) | ecosystem: Host-associated > Mammals > Digestive system >... | reverse complement strand
CTCCTCCCATTACTTGTTCCTGGTCCTGGCGACGGAAAACCTGCTCGGGCGCTAGATCCGCTTCCCCTTTCATTTCCGGTGCAAATTGCGTAAATTTGCACCGGAAATTGTTTTGCAATGAGCAAGAAGAAGGTTGATTTGACGCTGGAGAACGTGACGATCGAGTCCGTGGCGGCTGAAGGGAAAGCCCTCGCCCGCGTGGACGGAATGGTTGTCTTTGTCGATTTCGCCGTTCCCGGAGACATCGTGGACATCCGGGTCTATAAGAAAAAGAAGAATTACATGGAAGGTTTCGTCACCCGGATGGTGAAGCCTTCACCGGACCGGGAAGAGGCTTTCTGCGAGCATTTCGGCGTATGCGGCGGGTGCCGGTGGCAGCCGCTCCCTTACCGGATGCAGCTGGAAGCCAAGCGGCAGCAGGTCTATGACCAGCTCGTGCGGATCGGCCATCTGGAAGTTCCCGAAATCCGGCCTACGCTTCCTTCCCTCCGGACTCGTTATTATCGTAACAAACTGGAATTCAGCGCATCGGCGCGCCGCTGGCTGCTTCGCGGCGAGGATCCGGAAAGCATCCCGGAGAGCGACCGCCCCGGCCTTGGATTCCACGTAGGCAAGTTCTTTGACAAGGTCCTGGACATCCGGCAGTGCCACCTGCAGCCGGAACCGTCCAATGCCATCCGCCTGTTCATCAAGCGCTTCTGCATCGAGAACGGCTACGAATTCTACAACATCCGTGAGAACCACGGCTTCTTCCGGAACATGTTCGTCCGCACGACGGAAGCGGGCGAAGTCATGCTCATCGTCTGCTTCGCCCGGGAGGATGCCCCGAAACGGAAAGCCCTCCTGGACGCCGTCGCAGCCGCTTTCCCGCAGATTTCGTCCCTTTATTACGTCATCAACGAAAAACTGAACGACTCCATCGCGGACCAGTCCCCGATCCTGTACAAAGGGGACGAAGCCATCTACGAACAGATGGAGGGACTGCGTTTCAAGATCGGCCCCAAGTCCTTCTACCAGACCAATTCCCTGCAGGCGGAACGCCTGTATGGCGTGGCCCGGGAATTCGCGGCCCTGACCGGAAAAGAGGTCGTCTATGACCTGTACACCGGCACGGGAACCATCGCCCAGTTCGTCTCCCGGCAGGCCTCCAAAGTCATTGGCATCGAATATGTTCCGGAGGCGATTGAGGATGCGCGGATCAATGCGGCCGCAAACGGGATCCCCAACTGCGAATTCTTCGCCGGTGACATGAAGGACGTCCTGGTGGATTCCTTCATCGCGGAGCACGGGCATCCGGATGTCATCATCCTGGACCCGCCGCGGGCCGGCATCCATCCCGACGTCGCCGAGGTCATTCTCCGGGCCGCCCCCGACCGGATTGTCTATGTCAGCTGCAACCCGGCCTCCCAGGCAAGGGACCTGGCCATCCTCTCCCGCGACTATGATATTACGGCGGTCCAGCCCGTCGATATGTTCCCGCACACGATGCATGTGGAGAACGTGTGCGCCTTGAAAAGAAAGACTCTGCTATGATCCTTACCGTCGTCTTACTGCTCGCCGGCCTGGCCCTCATCGTCTTCGGGGCCGACGCCCTCGTGGACGGAGCCTCCTCCGTCGCCCGCCGCTTCGGCCTGAGCGAATTCGTCATCGGCCTCACGATCGTAGGCATGGGCACCTCCGCCCCCGAAATGGTCGTCAGTTTCATCGGCGCCTTCCACGGCAATGCCGATATCGCCATCGGCAACGTAGTGGGTTCCAATATCTTCAATACGCTTTTGATCCTGGGCCTCACGGCTCTCATCCTTCCGATGACCGTCACCCCGTCCAACAAGAAAAGGGATATCCCGGTGAATATCTTCGTCACCGCCCTCCTGGTCGTCCTGGGCCTGGAAAAGACTTTCTTCGGCATCGGGAACGACGGATTGAGCCGGATCGACGGCGCCATCCTCATGACCGTGTTCATCCTGTACATGGTCATGTCCTTCAAGGGAAACCATCCGGACGAGGAGGAGAATCCCGCCCCGATGAAAAGCATCTGGCTCTCCCTTCTGATGATCGCGGGCGGCCTCGCGGGCCTCATCTTCGGCGGCAACCTGTTCGTGGACAATGCGACGGCCATCGCCAAGGCGCTCGGAATCAGCGACAAATTCATCGCCATCACGATCCTGGCCGGCGGCACCTCGATGCCGGAACTGGCCACCTGTGTGGTCGCCGCGGCCAAGAAGAAAGGCCAGCTTGCCCTCGGAAACATCATCGGTTCGAACGTGTTCAACATCCTCCTGATCCTGGGCGGTTCGGCCCTGATTCATCCCCTTTCCTTTGTTGGAATGAACTACGTGGACCTGGGCGTTCTGATGCTCAGCGCCATCGTCCTGTACACGGCGACTTTCGTCGGCAGGAAAGACAAGATCGACCGCCTGGACGGCAGTCTCTTCCTGGTCATCTTTGCTGCCTACATGGCTTATCTGATATACAATCTGTAACGACCTATGCCCATCCGCCTTCTTCAGACCGTAACCCCGGAAGCCGAACAAATCGCCCAGAAGTTTTCCGCGGATTCCCTCAGCACCAAGGGTGCGGAGATCATGGAGATTCTCCGGAACACGCCGCCCCGTGAACTGGTGGAAGAGATGATCACCTCTTTCATCAAGTTCGGGATCAAGGTCCTCATAGCCCTGGTCATCTACTTCATCGGCGCCTGGCTTATCCGGAAGTTCAAGCATGTCATTGCCAGGGCCTTCACCAGGCGCGGGGCTGACGCGACGCTGACCTCCTTCATCCAGAGCCTCGTGACGGCTGTCCTGTGGATCATCCTCATCATGGTGATGATCGGCACCCTGGGCATCAACACGACCTCCCTCGCCGCCCTGCTGGCTGCTGGCGGCATGGCCATCGGCATGGCGATGAGCGGGACGGTCCAGAATTTCGCCGGCGGCATCATGCTGCTGGCCTTCAAGCCTTTCAAGGCCGGGGATTATATCGAGGCCCAGGGGTACGCCGGTACGGTGAAGGAAATCAATATCGTCAGCACAAAGATCACGACCTTCGACAACAAGCTCATCATCCTGCCCAACGGCGCCCTGTCCAACGGGACCATCAACAACTACAGCGCGAATCCTGTCCGGCGCATCGACCTGCGCGTGGATGTCGCATACGGCTGCGATGCCGTGGCCGTCAAGGAAAAACTGATGGCGGTCATCGGAACCCAGGAGAAGATCCTGGATACGAAGACACCCGGGGCCCAGGATCCGACGGTCGTCCTGAGCGCCATGAAAGAGAGTTCCGTGGAATTCTTCATCCGCGTCTGGGTGAAGGCCTCCGATTATTTCGACGTGTCATTCTGGCTGAACGAGGCCGTCTATACGCGGCTGCCGGAAGAAGGAATCTCATTCCCGTTCCCGCAGATGGACGTCCACATCAAGCAGGATTGATCTCCACCTTCTCCTTCATCAGTACCGGATTGCCATAGATCCTGAGGAAGATGTCGCGGAGTGCGTCGCGGTCCAGCGTGGGTTCCACCTGGTCCAGTTGATACTCCGTATAGGCCTTGAACGCATCTGCTTCTTCCGGCGTATATTTCCCGGCGTACTTGAAGGACTTGTTGAACAGGTCGTAAGCGATGTAATTGGTGTTCCAGAGCCGGTAACCGCCGATAATCCGTTTGTCCAAAGCCTGGCGGATGAGCTGGTAGCGGTCGTTCTTGTCGCACAGCGAGGCGGCGCAGATTTCGTCGTCGTTCAGCGGCGTTCCGAAATTCAGGTGTACGTTGCCCTTCTTCTGTTTGATGCCGATCATGATGCTGTGCAGGTCCTCGTTCTCTGTCTTGACATACTTCTGCGTCCGGGAAATCAGGACCTCCCGTGCTTTCAGGATGTCGCAGGGCTCGTATTCGTAGGAAATGGAGATCGGCACGATGTTCAGTTCCCGGAAGTTCTGCACGAAATCCCCGGTGCCGCTCATGTCGAACATCTTCAGGAGTCCCTGTTCGGTTACGTCGATTCCGTCCTTGGTCCGTCCCGCCCGCTGGGCTATCCAGACGGATCCCTTTCCGGAAGTGATCGTTTCCCGGATATACTTGGACAGGATCTGGGAGGACAGGTACAGTTCCCGGGCGGAGATGCCGCGGATGACCTTGATCATCCGGTTGGAGCGGATCAGATACTCGATGGTACGGCTTTTCAGAAGGTTGTCTCCCACGCAGATTTCGGTCATCGGCATCTGGTTCCAGTGCAGGATGATCTGCGTGAAAGCCGGGTCCAGGATGATGTCCCGGTGGTTGGACATGGCCAGATACCGGCCCTGGATGGCCTTGAGCTTGTCCAGGCCGTCATAGGTGAACTGGTTGACCGAAGTCTTGATCACCCATTCGATGGCATAGGACATGACAGCCTTCTGGAACTCATCGACAGAATGGATGCTCTTCAGAATGTCCCGCAGATAGGTTTCCGGCTGGTTGGAGAAAATGAATTTGGAGATCCAGGGGACATTGGGATGATTGGCAACCCGCGCCAGCGCGGCGGCCGCTTCTTCGTCGTTGTAGGGAGCAATGTCCTCGAAAGGGTTCGTATCCATGGCAAGTCGGTTTCAGTCCGGTACAAAGGTAGGGAAAAAAGCAGATTCAGTCAAGCCTTTCACGGCATGCCCCTTTCAAGAGCGAACTGTCCCCGTAGCTGAGAAAGCGGAAACCATGGGCGAGCGCGTAGTCGTAAATGGTTCGCCAGTCGCCGCCTACGAAAGCGGAGACCAGCAGGATGAGCGTACTCTCCGGCTGATGGAAATTCGTCACCATCTGTTTCACGAGCCGGAAACGGAAACCGGGAACGATGATGATCCGGGTACCGGCCTGCAGCTCCGTCTTTCCCTCTTTTTCCAGGTACCCGATAATGGCATCGAGAGCCTCTGTCGTCGTATAGGGGTATTCACGCTCATAGGGAGCCCACTGGGGCACATCGGCGGGAGCGCCGTTCTCCAGGCAGGAAACGCCCACGTAATAGAGGGATTCAAGGGTACGCACCGAGGTGGTTCCAACTGCTACCAACTCTCTGTTTGAATGCCTGATAAGCTTAAGCAGATCAAGTGATACTGTAAAAGGTTCACGATGCATGGGATGCTCCGAGACCAAAGAACTCTTCACCGGGAGGAAAGTGCCAGCCCCGACGTGGAGACAAACCGTCCTGCGCACGATTCCCCGGGCATCGATCCGCCGGAGCACATCGTCCGTAAAGTGGAGGCCTGCCGTAGGTGCCGCCACGGAACCGCGGATGCGGGCATAGAGCGTCTGGTAACGCTCCAGGTCGATGGATTCGGATTCGCGGTTCAGATACGGGGGAATCGGAATGGTCCCGCAGACTTCCAGGACACGGGAGAAAGGCGATCCGTCCGTCCAGGTGAATTCCACTTCACCGGTCTGCCCGTTCCGGTGTAAAAGCCTGGCTTCCAACCCCATATCAGGCGTATTCTCTGTTCTGAAAAGCGTGAGCACATCATCTTTCCAGCGCTTCGCATTGCCGATGACGCACTTCCAGACACAACGGCTTGTAGAAGCGAAGGCGAGATTATACTCGACCGGTTCCACGGGTTCCAGGCAGAAGATCTCGATATGCGCGCCCGTCGCACGTTGGAAATGCATCCGCGCCGGAACGACCTTGGTGTCGTTAAAAACCATCAGGGCATTATCCGGGAGTAGATCCGGGAGGTCCCGGAAAACAAACGCATCGACCCGGCCGTCGGCATAGCGCAGAAGTTTCGAGGAATCTCGCTCCGGAAGCGGATATTTGGCTATCCGGTCATCCGGAAGCTCGTAATTGTAATCTTCGATATGGATTTCGGGAATCATAGGCGTCCTTTCTATTTTGTCGCGAAGTTACACATTCCGGACCGAATTCTGAAATATCTCGCTTCCCGAAATGCTCCCTTCGGTCTCCCGTGTATATTATTCATTAAGGCTGTTTACAAATGTAAACAATAAACCATACGCCGCAGTGTTTTCCACAAACCGAACACTTTTTGGCATAAGTAATCATTATTGTAAATTATTTAATATCTGTTATTATTAATAATCAAATGATTAGATTATATATACTAAAGTAACGCTTGCATTCATTTATCAACAAGGCGAATTGAGGCCTGTGAATCTTGTTGTTTTATCTCATATTCCTAATTGCACAACATTGTTAATCAGTTATTTATTGCATTTTATTTAATTCTTTATTTAATATGACCAACAGGGGTATCCAACCTCATCACTCCCCTATTTCTCATCAAACTGATTTGGCATTTCAACGTACATTGATTACTTTTGTAAAAAGAATATTCCTTCCGATGAACAAACGACTTCAACAGTTCCTGGATGCCGAAAACATCTCGCAGTCCCAGCTTGCGGATACGCTCGGTGTCGCCCGCGCCGGGATTTCCCACATCCTTTCCGGTAGGAATCGTCCGGGATTCGATTTCCTGGAAGCCATGGCCCTCCATTTCCCGCAAGTCAGCATGGACTGGCTGCTGACCGGGAAAGGCCGCATGTACAAGGACGCCCTTCCGCCGGCCCCTGAGAATCCGTTATCTGTCCCCAAGCTTTCTCCCCGGCGTGTTTCCAAGATTCTCGTCTTCTACGATGACAATACTTTCGAAGAGTTCCAATAAGAATTGCTATCTTTGTAGAATCAGAGTTGTCGCTGCAACCGATGAGTAATCTCCAGCAAATCGCCAGGACGCTGGCATGGAAACGGCATATTCCCGGAATCAAGACTTGGAACCGCCTGTGTTTCAAGCGGGATCATCCGGCCCTGGAACGGACGGTATTCGGAATTGACTTCCCGCATCCCGTCGGGGTCGCCCCTGTGCTGGAACGGCAGTCGGACCTGCTGGACGAACTTCGTGACATCGGATTTGCCTTCACGGGGATCATCCCCGGCCAGACCCCCCTTCATGTCATCGCAGAACGCCTTCAGGCACGTGAAACCGACATCAAGGCCGGAATCGAGCTGCGGGCGGAAGGTGATGACGAACTGCTGGCCCGCAAACAGATTATCCGCAATTTTTCGCTTCTGTACGATTTCGCGGACTGTTTCGTCGTGGATATCAACAAGGAAACCGGCCTTTCTTCCCTGGACGATTTTTCGGACTGGGTGGATCTCCTGGATGAACTGCTGAACCTGAGGCTCTGCTACGAGCGATACCTCCCCATTCTCGTCCGTTTTTCCCCGAGTCATGCCGGTGAGCAAATGAACCGGATCCTGGATTTCTGCCTGCTGTCGGGCGTTGACGGGGTCATCGCCCCCGGTATCCAGATGGTCAGACAGGCCAGGGAGTACACCAAGGGCCGGTTGCCCGTCATCGGCTCCGGCGCCATCACGACACCCGAGGCGGCCGTCGCCCTTCTCCAATCAGGAGCTTGCCTGGTGGAAGTGGCCCAAGGTCTCAAGAAAAACACGTGGTCCACCGCAAAACGCCTTCTGGAGGCCATCGACAATCCTTACCAATCCTTATGATTCACGCATCCATCTGCACGATCGGCAATGAAATACTCATCGGCCAGGTCGTGGACACCAATTCATCCCGTCTGGCGGCCGCCCTGGAAGAGGCAGGCATTCGCGTCACCCGCATGCTATCCATCGGCGATGACCGGAAGGAAATCCTCGACAATCTCCGGAATGAACTCAGCCTGAGTGATATCGTCATCACTACCGGAGGACTCGGACCCACGAAGGATGATATCACGAAGGGCGTTCTCGCTGAACTGTCCGGAAGCACCGGATTCGTGGAACATGCCGGTCAGCTTTCCATCATCCATGACATCCTGCATCGCCGCGGGCTGGACATGCTGGAGGCCAACCGCGCCCAAGCCCAGGTTCCCGACCGATGCGAAGTGATTGAAAACCGGCTGGGAACGGCTCCCGTCATGGTTTTCCGTTTTCCGGAAAACAGTTTCGGGGCTACGCTGTACGCCCTCCCCGGCGTGCCTTTCGAAGCGGTCGGAGCCATTCCGGATATCATGCGGGATATCCGCAACCACTATCCCCTTGAGCCGATCATGCACCACAGCCTGATGGTGTATGGACTTGCAGAATCAGCTCTTTCTGAACAGATTGCGCCTTGGGAAGACGCCTTGCCCGAGGAAATGCACCTGGCATATCTGCCGCACCCGCTGACCGGAATCCGCCTTCGTCTCTCCATTTACGGCGGAATTCGGGAAGATCAGAAAAAAAAGGTGGAGGAGCAGATTCTGCGCTTGAAGGAAATCCTGGGAAACAAGGTCTATTCCGAGGAAGACGACACGCTGGAAGCGACCGTAGGCCGCCTGCTGAAGGGGGCGGGAAAGACGCTGAGCGCCGCGGAATCCTGCACGGGCGGTGAGATCTCCCACCTCATCACCTTGGTTCCGGGCTCATCCGCCTACTACCTGGGGTCTGTCACATCCTATGCGGTTTCTGTCAAGGAAAGAGTACTTGGAGTCCCTCCCGAAACCATAGAAAAAGCGGGCGTCGTCAGCAGTGAGGTCGCTGCGGCCATGGCGGAAGGAGTCCGGAAACTGACCGGGAGCGATTATGCCGTTTCCACGACCGGCCTGGCCGGTCCGGACGGCGATGCGTTCAATCCTGTCGGCACCGTATGGATCGGAGTAGCCGGACCCAAGGGGACGAAGACGCTGAAAAGACAGTTCCGAAACGACCGGGAACGCAATATCCAGCGGTTTGCGGCAGAGGCTCTCAATTTTTTGCGGCTTACCTTACTTGATGATTTAAAAGGCTGATTAAAAGCAAGTAAAACAAAAGTGTTTTAACTTATAACATTTTTGTTTGCCTCTGAATTCGCCTGAAAGCAGCCATCAGGTTTTCTCCAGCGACCTTGTCAATGTCCGATTCGTCATACCCTCTCCGGCGCATCTCGGCAAAGACTTTCCCGATCATGGAAACATCCTCCAGACCTTCCGGCGGAACCAGGATTCCGTCAAAGTCTGAACCGATTCCGACATGGTCGATACCGGCGATTTCCACGGCATGGTCGATATGGTCCACAATCTCCCGGACACCTGGACGCCACAGGGACCTGAGCCTGTCCTGCATCAGATTCCACTCCCGGACGCGGACCGGATCGGAAGGATCGGCAATGAATGCAGCCTCCACCCTTTCCCCTTCATCGAACAAAGCCGCATCGGCCGGATCGGAGAGGAACCGCTCCGACAGGAAACCCGGATAGAAGTTAATCCCGACGTAACCGTCCTTGTCGGCCAAAGCCTTGAGCATATCGTCCGTCAGATTGCGGCGGTGACGGCAAAGGGACCGGCAGCAGGAATGGCTCGCAATGACCGGAGAGCGGGAAAACCGGATGCAGTCCCAGAAAGTTTCGTCCGAAGCATGGGACAGGTCCACCATCATTCCCAGGGCATTCATCTCGGCCAGCACTTTTTTTCCAAAGGGGCTCAGACCGTGCCAACGCTTCCCTTCAGCCGCGCTGTCCGCAATCGCATTATCCCCATTGTGTGTCAGTGTGACATACCGCACGCCCAGCCGGAAGAAGGTCCTCAGAAGCGGAAGAGATTCCTGGAGGGGCGATCCGTTCTCCATTCCCAGGAAAATGGACACCCGACCCTCAGGGCCGTTCCGGAGCGCATCTTCCGGGGAAAAGGCCATGGCCGCCATTTCCGGATATCGCTCCACGCTGTCATAAACGGCGGACAGCATCTCCAGGGCATACCTCGTCGCGCCGTCCGGCGACATCTCCGCCGGCGTATAAAGGGCGAAAAAGGAGCCGCCGACTCCCCCGCGCCGAAGCTTGGGAAAATCGACGTGACCATACGCATTGTCCGCACCCGGATCGCGCAGCCGGATCAGCTGGGACGGGGTATCGACATGGCTGTCAAAAAAAAGCATTACTTGGTTCCGTAAGGTGCCAGCGTGGACTTCACGATCTTGTCAATCTGGAAAACCGGCGTTCCGCTGTAGTACAGGGAGGCACCGCTGACCAGGGTAACTTTGACCTCCTTGTCCACATTCACCGTGGCTGAAGCGCCGGACAGGTTGACATCGACCGTCTTGACGGGCATCGAATAGGCATCCACGGAGGAGGAACGGGTCCCCTTGACCGTCATGGTTTCTCCCCGGCCGGTCAGGACCACCCTGGAACTGCCTTCCGTCGTCAAGTCCACCCGGTCGGCGTCGGCCGTGACACTCACCTGGGCGGAGCCGGCCGAAAAGATGTTCATCACGGAACAGGGACCGCCGCTCGCGACCAGGACAGAGGAACCTTCCGAATTGACTGCCAGCTCATTCCCCGTGAAGGTAAGTTTCAGGTTGGAATTGTTGTCCGTATTCACTTCTACGCCGCGTTCGCTCCGGACGGACACAACCGCCTGGGCGTTTTTCTTCAGGATGATCTTGGCGGTGGAAGCGGACACGGAAAGATTCTTGACCTGGGACTTTCCGATGGCCGTCAGCTCGAACTGAGAAGAGAGGAACTCTTCCACGCCGATGAAAGTGGCGTTGTCGGAGAGGGAAATGGACTGGATTTCAGGCGTATAGGCGGTGACTCGGAAAACGGGAGTAAGTCCGTTGCGCCCTTTATACAGTTTCCTGAGCTCCTTCGGGACCGATTTCTCATCATAGGAGAGGAAAAGCGTCTTTGCTTTCACATACACTTCCACATAGGGAGCCAGCTGCTCATCGACAGTCAACCGGACCCCATAAGCACCCCGGGCCAGCGTCACCTCGAAATCGTCGGAGACATTGAGGCTGTTGAACTCGGAGACGGGAATCTGCTTGTCCGTCAGTTTCGCAGAGAGGGACTGAGCTTGCAGCGAGGGGGACGCAAGCACGGCCATAGCAACGAAAGCAATTATTCCGATAATTGCACTCAAAAATTTGTCAGTCAAACGTTTCATATTCGTTTTACTTTAGTTTTCCAATTTTTCCATCTGGCTGCTCCACTCCTCGGTAAAGACATCCAGGCTGCGTTTGTTCTCCAGGTACTCCCGGGTGAGTTCCATCACGTCGTCCTCCTTTCCGGGGGCTGAAAGGATCTTTTCGATGGCGTGCTGCCGCTTTTCCAGCTTTCCGATCTCTTTCTCCAGGTAGTCCACCCGGTTTTGGATCTTCCGGATCTCCCTGGAAACGGTCTTCCGCGCCTGGAAATCTTCCTGCCCCGGGGATTTCCGGTCCTCCACCGGCACCTTCACGGCCGGCGTGAATCTCCTTTCGAGCTCCTGAAGGCTTTCCAGCTTCCGTTTCTCCAGGAACTCCGTCACGCCGCCCAGGTGTTCCTTGACCTTTCCGTCGCGGAACTCGTAAAGCTTGTCCACGAGCCCGTCCAGGAAATCCCGGTCATGGGACACTACAATGAGCGTGCCGTCAAAGGCCTGCAGGGCCTGTTTCAGCCGGTCCTTGGAACGGATATCCATGTGGTTCGTGGGTTCGTCCAGCGCCAGCACGTTGTACGGGGAGAGCATCAACTTCGCCATCCCCAGCCGGGAACGCTCCCCGCCGCTGAGAACAGAGACTTTCTTGTCGATGTCTTCTCCCTTGAACAGGAAAGCCCCCAGCAGGTCCCTGAGCCGGGTGCGGATCTCCCCCACGGCAATCCGGTCCAAAGTTCCGAAGACGGTCTCGTTCTTGTCCAGGACATCTTCCTGGTTCTGGGCATAATAGCCGATGTGGACATTATGCCCGACCTTCGCCTCGCCCGAAACCGGATCCAACTCGCCCATGATCACCCGCATCAGCGTCGTCTTCCCTTCTCCGTTGCGGCCGATCAGGGCGACCTTTTCGCCGCGTTTGATTTCGATTTCCGCATCGCGGAACACGATTTTCTGCGGGTAACCCACGGTCAGGTCCGTTCCCTTGAACACGACGTCGCCGGAACGCTGCGCTGGCGGGAAGCGGAGATTCAGTTTCGCATCGTCGGTTTCATCAATCTCGATCCGGTCCAGTTTCTCGAGCGCTTTGATCCGGGACTGGACCTGGTTGGACTTCGTGGGCTTGTACCGGAACTTGTTGATGAAATCCTCCGTCTTCTCGATCATCCGCTGCTGGTTCTCGTAGGCGGCCGTCTGCTGGGCGATCCTTTCAGCGCGAAGGGTAACGTACTGGCTGTACGGGACCTTATAATCATGGATATGCCCCAGCAGGATTTCCACGGTCCGGCTCGTGACATTGTCGAGGAACTTCCGGTCGTGGGAAACCAGCAGGACGGCGCCCCGGAAGGATTTCAGGTAATCCTCGAACCATTCGATAGACTCGATGTCCAGGTGGTTGGTGGGCTCGTCCAGGAGCAGGATATCCGGACGGGAGAGGAGGACTTTCGCCAGTTCGATGCGCATGTTCCATCCCTGGCTGAAGGTTTCCGTCTTCCGGTCCAGTTCATCCTCCTTGAATCCCAGGCCGAAGAGGGTCTTTTCCGCCTGCACCCGGGGGGACTCCCCCGATTCGAGCGCCAGACGGTCATTGATCTCATTCAACCGGTCAATTAACCGTGCATAATCAGCTGATTCATAATCCGTCCGCTCAGCGAGCTGAGTATTAATCCGCTCCAGTTCCCGCTCCATTTCGTGGAGATGGTCGAAGACGGTCATCACCTCATCGATGACACTCCGCCCCCGGTGATGCTCCATGATCTGGGGCAGATAACCGATTTCCAGGTCCGAGGGCATTTCAATATGGCCCGAGGTCGGTGACTGCTCCCCGATGATCAGCTTCATCAGCGTGGATTTACCGGCACCGTTCTTCCCGACGAGTCCCACCTTGTCGGTCTCGCTGATGTGGAAATCGATGTTGTCCAGCAGGGTGAACCCGCCGTAGGACACGGTGACGTTATTGACTGATATCATCGGTTTCGGGTTTGCACACCAGGATGGAGAATTCGTAAAGTCCGTACAGCGGAATCGCCAGCACGAACATCGAGAAGGGGTCGCTCGGGGTGATCAGGGCTGCCAGGATCAGGATGACGACGAAAGCCTGCTTCCGGAAACCCTTCAAGTGGCTCCGGGTCAGGATACCCATGTTTGAGAGGACCAGCACGACGGTCGGGAACTCGAACAGCAGGCCGATCAGGAACACCATCGAGGTGAACAGCGAGACGTAGGAATTCAGGGAGATCGTATTCTGGACCGCGTCGCTCACCTGGTAGTTCATGAAGAACATCAGGCACACCGGGAGGACGACGAAATAACCGACGGCCACACCCAGGTAAAACAGGAAAGATGACATCCCGAAGGCCTTCCGGACCGCTTTCTTCTCATTGTCATACAGGGCCGGCGCAATGAACTTCCAGATCTCGTAGACAATAAAGGGAAAAGCGACCACGACGGCCACGAGGACGGACATCTTCAAGTGGACGAAGAACTGCGCGGAGACGTCGATGTTGATCAGTTCCATCGAGAAATCCAACCCGAGCCACTTGTACAGGACAAAATTCTGGGTCGTGGGCCAGAGAACGGCTTTGAAAAGATGCTTCGGGATGGCCAGGAATACGACGGCGACCACGGCAATGGCAACCACTGAGCGGAACAGAGTTCCCCTCAGTACGTCCAAATGGTCCCAGAAGGACATTTCACCTTCCTGGACAGCCACTACTTTTTCTGTTCGATGTCCTTGTCGATGTCCTTGATCTCCTTCTCCACCTCGTTCATGCCCTGCTTGAAACTCTTGACGCCCTGTCCGAGGCCCTTCATGAGTTCAGGAATTTTCTTGCCGCCGAAAAGGAGGAGGATCACCGCGACGATGGCGACAATCTCCCAGGCGCCAAATGCCAGAGGATAAATCATAATCATATCACTTGTCGTTTAAATGGTTTTCAATAATGGTCGCCAGGATTTCCGGACAACGGACCGGATGGAAAGTCTTGGAATCGATGAAGCCCAGGGTAACCGAACCGTCAGCACAGACTTCTCCATCCTGGTTGTAAACCGCCTGCCGGACCACGAGTTTCGCCAGGGGGACCCTGTCGATTTCCGCGACGGCCGTCAGGACATCCCCCATCCGGGCCGGATGCTTGAAGCGGCACTCGACCGACACGATGGGAATCATCACGCCATACTCCTTTTCGCACCGTTCGATGGGAAATCCCCACTCCACCATCATCCGGTTCCGGGCGATCTCGAAATAGCGGATGTAATTGGAGTGATGGACCACGGCCATCTGGTCGGTTTCGTAGTAACGGACGGGGAATGTTTCCTCAAAATGGGTCATAACAAAAATGTTAACTACTTAAACAAATTTGTTTTATCTGCTATTTCTTAACGCTTTAAGCTGCGATTCCAGACTTTCAATCTTAGAAAGGGAATCGGCCTCTTTCTTGCGCTCGTTCTCGATGACAGCAGCAGGCGCATGGGCGACAAAGCGCTCGTTGGAGAGTTTTCCGCGCACGCCGGAGAGGAATTTCTGCTGGTAAGCCAGTTCCTTTTCGAGCTTCGCGATTTCTTCTTCCACATTCACCAGGCCATCCAGGGCGACGAACATCTCATAGGTGCGGACCATGAATCCGACCCCCTGCTTTTCGCTGAAATCAGGCACCGTTTCCACGGTGACGTTGCCCATCTTTTCGATCACGGGGATCACATCGGCCGGGAAATCTCCCTTGACCTTGAGTTCAAGCGTCTCCTTCGGCGCGATGTTCTTCTGGTTCCGGATGCCGCGGGCTCCGTTGACAGCTTCCTCGGCCAGTTCGAAGTTCAAGAGGACCGACGGGTCGAAGGGCTTCGCCGCCGGGGTGCGGGCATACATGATGGTCTCCCCTTCCTTCCTTTCCTCCATATTCTGCCAAAGCTCCTCGGTAATGAACGGCATCACCGGATGGATGAGCTTGAGGAGGGCCTCAAAATAGCCCAGCGTAGCATCATAGGTGGCCCTGTCCACAGGCTGGCCGAAGGCCGGCTTGATCGCTTCGAGGTACCAGGCGCAGTAATCATCCCAGAAAAGCTTGTAAATGGCCATCAGGGCATCGGAGATACGGAACTTGCGGTAGTGGTCCTCCACCTGGGCGACCGTGTCGCTGAGCTTGGCGTCGAACCAGCGGATCGCGGCAGCCGCTGCAGGGGTCTGGGCAACGGATTCGTCCACCGTAAAGCCCTTCACGAGCCGGTAAGAGTTCCAGATCTTGTTGCAGAACGCGGCGCCCTGCTTGATCTGCGCCTCGTCATAGAAGATATCGTTGCCGGCGGAGGAGCAGAGGAGCATGCCGATGCGGACGGCGTCGGCCCCGTAGGTCTCGATGAGGTCCAGCGGGTTCGGCGAGTTGCCGAGGGTCTTGCTCATCTTCCTGCCGATCTTGTCACGGACGATGCCGGTGAAATAAACGTTGGAAAAGGGTTCGCGGCCCATGAACTCCTCGCCCGCCATGATCATGCGCGCCACCCAGAAGAAGATGATGTCCGGGCCGGTCACGAGGTCGCTCGTCGGATAATAGTACGCGAGGTCCTTGTTGGGCTGATGGTCCGGATGGCCGGGCAGCTCCGGATCGAACACCGAGATGGGCCAGAGCCAGGAGCTGAACCAGGTGTCCAGCACATCCTCATCTTGACGAAGATCTTCCTTCTTGATATCCGGGCAGATAGCCTTTGCAGCTTCAAGCTCCGCTTCCGGTGTGGCTTCCACCACGTAACGACCGTCCGGCAGGTAATAGGCCGGAATCCGCTGTCCCCACCAGAGCTGGCGGGAGATGCACCAGTCGCGCGCGTTCTCCATCCAGTGGCGGTAGGTGTTGACATACTTCTCGGGAATGAACTTCGTGCGGCCGCTCTCTACGGTTTCGAGCGCCATCCTGGCCAGGGTGTCCATCTTGAGGAACCACTGGGCGGAAAGGCGCGGCTCGATCACCGCATTGGTCCGTTCGGAGTAGCCCACCGGCGAGGTGTATTCCTCCACTTTCTCCAGGTTGCCGGCTTCCTCGAGCATCCTGACGATCTTCTTCCGGGCCACGAAACGGTCCTCGCCCACGAGGATGCGGGCCTTCTCATTCAGTTTTCCGTGCTCGTCGATGATGTCCAGGACCTCCAGATTGTGCCGGAGACCGATTTCGTAGTCGTGCACATCGTGCGCCGGGGTCACCTTCAGGCAGCCGGTACCGAAGTCCATCTCCACGTAATCGTCCTCGATCACCGGGATTTCCCGGTTGATGAGCGGGATGAGGACCTTCTTGCCGCGCAGCCAGTGGTGGCGCTCGTCATTCGGGTTCACGCAGATGGCGGCATCGGCCATGATGGTCTCCGGACGGGTGGTTGCGATCACGAGATACTTGTCGGTGGGATTCCCCTGCCCGTCGGAGATATAGTAACGGAGATGATAGAAATGGCTCTTGGTGTCCTTGTGGATGACTTCGTCGTCACTCACGGCGGTCAGGGCCTCGGGATCCCAGTTGACCATCCGGACCCCCTTGTAGATCCATCCCTTCTTGTAGAAATAGACGAACGTATTGATAACCGCCTCGGAAAGAGCCGGTTCCATGGTAAAACGGGTACGGTCCCAGTCGCAGGAGGCCCCGAGTTTCCGAAGCTGTTTCAGGATGATGCCGCCGTGCTCCTCCTTCCATTCCCAGGCGTATTTCAGGAACTCCTCGCGCGTGAGGTCGTCCTTGGAGATGCCCATCGCCTTGAGTTTCGCCACCACCTTGGACTCGGTAGCGATGGAAGCGTGGTCCGTACCCGGCACCCAGCAGGCGTTCTTGCCATGCATGCGGGCGTTGCGGATCAGGACGTCGTTCAGGGTGTTGTTGAGCACGTGACCCATATGGAGAATCCCCGTCACGTTGGGCGGCGGAATCACGATCGTATAAGGTTCCCTTTCATCGGGTTCGGAGTGGAAAAACTTGTGTTTGAGCCAATAGGCATACCATTTGTCTTCCACCTGCGCGGCATTGTACTTCGCTGCTAATTCCATAATCATGTCGTTTATCTTACAAAAGTACGGATTTTTTATTAATTTTGCGTAACAGAAAACACTTAAAGGACCTATATTATGGATAACAATAACGCCAAGCCCCAGCAGAACCAGCTGAGCATCGAGCTCAACCCCCAGACCACGAAGGTCTCCTACTCGAACCTCGCCATCATTTCCCATTCCCGGAGCGAATTCGTCCTGGACTTCGCCGCCACCCTTCCCGGCCTCCCCAAGGCCCAGGTGGGCGACCGCATCATCATGACCCCCGAGCACGCCAAACGCCTGATGAACGCCCTGTTCGACAACATCTCCAAGTACGAGGCCCAGTTCGGCGTCATCGACCTCACCGGAAACGGTGGCACGCCCAAACCGGGCAGCACCTTCGACCTCGGTTCCTTCGGCCCCTCCGGCAACAAGTCCTGACCTGTCATTTCCTGCTTGTCGAGAAATCTCATGGACCTCAAGGGCAAACGCATCATCCTCGGAAGCAACTCCCCCAGACGGCGTGAGTTGCTTTCCGGTTTAAATATTGAATTCGAAGTCGATACCGGAAACAACTTCGAGGAGTACTTCAATCCGGATACGCCCTTTGAGGAGGTTCCGCGCCTGATGTCCGTGGGCAAGTCCCACGGCTTCCACAGACCGCTGGAAAAGGAGGAAATCCTCATCACGGCCGACACGATGGTCATCCTCCCCCCTTCCGGCAGCCGACCGGGTGAGATCCTGGGAAAACCCCGCGACCGGGAGGATGCCGTCCGCATGCTGCATGATCTCTCCGGCCGGGAGCATCATGTCACCACCGCCGTCACCCTCCGTACCCCGGATCGGGAGGAAACGTTCTCCACCACGACGGAAGTCTGGTTCAAACGGCTCACCGATGACGAAATCGCTTATTATGTGGACACGTTCAAGCCGTTCGACAAGGCGGGGGCCTATGCCATCCAGGAATGGATCGGCTATGCCGGAATCACCCGGATCGAGGGCTCTTATTTCAACGTGGTCGGTTTCCCGGTACAAAGGGTTTATGAAGCCCTGCAGCGGTTCCTCTGACCCCCGGGAAACATTTCCGCCCCATTCCTGCGACAAACATACTCCGTCAGTGCCTCATAACTGACGGTTTTTCCGTATATTTGCAAAAAAGAATAACACCCTGTCTATGAAGAGAATCCTGACATCCGCCCTTCTCCTGCTGTGGGCCCTGGCCGCCCTGGCCCAGCAGGTTCCCGCCCTGGAACAGATCCAGTCGGATCCGAAAAAAGCCTATGGGACTGATTATCCCTACCTGTTCCAGGACACGCAGCTCACGGCCGCTCCCCGCGGGTACAAGCCCTTCTACATCAGCCACTATGCCCGGCACGGCTCCCGCTACTACTGGAACGACCGCCTGTACAAGGAACTGGACACGCTCCTGGCCGCCGCCAGCAGCAAGGACCTCCTTACGGAAGAAGGCCGGAAGTTCTACGGGAAGTTCCTCGATGCCAAGGAGGAACTGATGACCGGCATCAGCGAACTCACCGACCTGGGCTGGGAGCAGCACCAGCGGATCGCCCGGACCCTGTACGAGCGTTTCCCGGACGTGTTCTGGAAAGGCGGGAACGTCCTGGCGATTTCCTCCCTCTCCGGCCGCTGCGTGATGAGCATGTCGGCCTTCTGCCAGGAACTGGTCCAGTGCAATCCGAAGATCGAGATCCGCGAGCAGTCCTCCCGCTTCACGCTGGACGGCGTCGTTCCGGGCGACAAGCAGAATCCGGCCTATCGCGAGTGGCCCAAAGCAAAGCCCCGTTACGAGCAGAACCGCGATGCCTTCGAGCGGGACACCACCCTGCACCACAAGGTCATTTCCCGCGTGTTCAAGTCCACGGCAGGCCTTCCGGGCAACATGCGGCAGATCGCCGACAACCTGGTGAGCCTGTACACATCCCTGCCCAATATCGCCCATGAAGGAATGATGGGCGACATCCTGACCGATGCCGATATCGTCAAGAACTGGGAAACCGCCAACCTGGGCTCTTATTCCTGGGTTTTCGGCGACCAGTACCGGACCATCCCGATCCTGCGTGACATCCTGAAGAAAGCCGACGCCGTCCTGGACGGCACCAGCGACCGGATTGCCGATTTCCGCTTCGGACACGATTCCTACATCGGCCCGCTGACCGTCCTGATGGGCATCAACGGAGCCGACCTGGATCCGGAAGATCCGTATGCCGTGAAAGACGTGTACCAGAACTGGGAGACCTGCAAGGCCAGCAACATCCAGCTCATCTTCTACCGGAGCCGCAAGGACCGGGACGACATCCTCGTGAAATGCCTGATGAACGGAATGGAGGCGACCCTCCCGGTCCAGACAGACAACTTCCCGTATTACAAGTGGTCCGACTTGCGTAACTTCTACATCGCGCGCTGCGACTCCGTCGAGTAATCGTCCGGACGACAGAAAAGAAGGCGCCGGCTCAGGAATGGGCCGGCGTCATGCGTATAAAAAAAAGAGAGTCGGCCTGTCACAGGCGGACGCTCTCACTAACCACATAATTAATAACACTAAAACTAATAACCAATAGAATGATTCCGCGAGGAGAACCCTGCTTCCTCATTCCGGATACAAAGGTACGGCAATTTTTTGAATTCGCAAATTTTTTTCAAAACTTTTTTTTGAAATATTTTTACAAATAACATAATTGACTGATTATCAGCACTATTATTCGAACATATTTTTCTCCTTACAGAAAGCAAGAACAAAAATAAAACGGGAAAAAGCATCTGTTGCCTCTTCCCGTGTCCGTTCACGGAAAAACGTGATTACAAATCGCAACGTTTAGAGTAACTTTTTGCGAAGGCAGGCGATCATGTCCACCGTCATGGAATCCAGGTCGTAAACAGGTTTCCAGTCCCACTCGGCCCGGGCGCAGCTGTCGTCCATGCTGTCCGGCCAGGAATTCGCAATGGCCTGGCGGACCGGATCCACTTCGTACCGGACTTTCAGGCCGGGGATATACTCGCGGATCTTGGCGAAAAGCTGCTCCGGTTCAAAGCTCATGGAAGCGATGTTGAAGGAATTGCGGTGCACCAGGCGGGCAGGATCGGCCTCCATCAGATGGACGGCGGCTCCCAGGGCGTCCGGCATATACATCATGTCCATATAGGTACCCGGGGCGATCGGGCAGACGAACTCCTCCCCTTTCACGGCGGAATAATAGACTTCCACCGCGTAGTCGGTGGTCCCGCCGCCCGGAAGCGTCACATTGGAGATCAGGCCCGGAAAACGGACGGAACGGGTGTCCACGCCGTATTTGTGGAAGTAATAGTCGGACAGGAGTTCGGTGGCCACCTTGGTGACACCGTACATGGAACGGGGACGCTGGATCGTATCCTGCGGGGTTCCCACGTGCGGGGTTTCCGGGCCGAAGGAGCCGATGGAACTCGGCGTGAACACGGCACACTTCTTCTCACGCGCCACCTCCAGGATATTCAGGAGTCCGTTCATCTGGATGTCCCAGGCCAGCAGGGGCTTCTTCTCCGCCACGGCGGAGAGCAGGGCGGCGAGATTATAGATGGTATCGATCCGATACTTTTCCACGATCCCGGCGAGCTGGGCGGCATTCCTGACGTCCGCCAGTTCGGCCGGACCGCTTTCCAGCAGGATGCCTTTGGGTTCGGCGCCGGGAATGTATCCGGCGACAACGGTGCTGCCGGGAATCTCCCGGCGGATTTTCATAGTAAGTTCGGAGCCGATCTGGCCGGTGGAACCTATGACAAGGACATTTTTCATGACTTCGGTTTTAGCAGTACAAATTTATGAGTTTTTCGTAAAATATGGTACATTTTCCCGAGAAAAACCATAAATTTGAAATCGGAAACACAAATACTCCTTTATATCATGTACGGTACATTCCAAAAACACCTCCAGGACGAGCTCAAAGCCATCGAGGAGGCCGGACTCTACAAGAAAGAACGCAACATCGCATCGGCCCAGAGCGCCGAGATCACCCTCCAGGACGGCAGCAAGGCGCTGAATTTCTGTGCCAACAACTACCTGGGCCTGGCCGACAGTCCCCGGCTTGTCGCCGCAGCGGAGAAAGCCATGAAAGAGCGTGGCTACGGCATGTCTTCCGTCCGCTTCATCTGCGGGACCCAGGACATCCACAAGGAACTGGAAAAGGCCATCGCAGACTACTTCCATACCGATGACGCCATCCTTTATGCCGCCTGCTTCGACGCGAACGGCGGCGTATTCGAGCCCCTGCTGACCGCGGAGGATGCCATCATCTCCGATTCGCTGAACCACGCCTCCATCATCGACGGCGTCCGCCTGTGCAAGGCCCAGCGCTTCCGCTATGCCAACGCCGACATGGCCGACCTTGAAGAGAAGCTGAAAGAGGCGCAGGCCTGCCGCTTCCGCATCATCGTCACCGACGGCGTGTTCTCGATGGACGGCAATGTCGCCCCGATGGACAAGATCTGCGACCTCGCGGAGAAATACGACGCCATGGTGATGGTGGACGAGAGCCATTCCGCCGGCGTCGTGGGACCGACCGGCCACGGTGTGGCCGAACAGTTCGGCTGCTACGGCCGGATCGACATCTTCACCGGCACCCTCGGCAAGGCCTTCGGCGGCGCCGTGGGCGGATTCACCACCGGCCGGCAGGAAATCATCGACATGCTCCGCCAGCGTTCCCGCCCGTACCTGTTCTCGAATTCCATTCCGCCGATGATCGCCGGAGCCGGCATCGAGATGTTCAGGATGCTCAAGGAGTCCAACGAACTCCATGACCGCCTCCAGGCCAACGTGGATTACTTCCGTGACAGGATGATGGCCGCCGGCTTTGACATCAAGCCCACCCAGAGCGCCATCTGCGCCGTCATGCTCTATGACGCCCCGCTGAGCCAGAAATTCGCCGCCAAGATGGCGGAGGAAGGCATTTTCGTCACCGGTTTCTACTATCCGGTCGTCCCGAAAGGGCAGGCCCGCATCCGTGTGCAGCTGTCGGCGGCCCACAGGAAAGAACACCTGGACAAGGCCATTGCGGCCTTCATCAAGGTGGGCAAGGAACTCGGGGTGCTGAAATAAACCCTTCAGGCGGCGGTCCGGAAACGGTCCGCCGCTTTCATTCCTTGACCTTGCGGAAGATCACGAACTCGTTCACGAAGAAGTTGATCAGGCCCGAGACGCAAAGGGCCAGCATATTGCACAGGACCGGCTCGAAAGAGGCGTCCTGGAACCAGTCCAGACAGACAAACAGGAAGTGAAGCCCTTGCATGACGGCCAGCTTGACGAAAAAGACGCCGGTGTTGGTCGCATTGTAGGCGGCGAAATGGCGGAAAAAAGACCGTCTCCCCCGCCGGGAAATGCGCTCCCGCCACACATAGTTATAGGCGATGAGGAAATTGACGAGGACCGCCACTTCAAAGGAAATGAACGGGGAAATCCAGAGCCCCCACCAGTAACTGTCCGGAAAGAACCGGGCGGACAGGAGCCAGTGAAGCCCCAGGTCCACGAGCGTCCCGACACCGCTGGTAACCGAGAAGACGATGAACTTGGTCAGGATTTCGACGAAACGGGGTCTGATTTCCTTTCGCATGCCGCAAATATACGAACTAAATATTCCCCGAGAAAAGTTTTTGCCCTAAAAATTGCGAAAGTCCCTGGAATGCATTAATTTTACTTTTTGATAAACTATGGAACAAGCCAAGTCTTTCACGATTGACATCGGCCGGATCATCCAAAAGAAATTCGGCGGAAAAGCACCGCGCTGGCTCATCTCCCTGGCGCGGAAACTGCTCCACGAGGATTTCCTCAACGACATCCTGCGCCAGGGATACACCGGCATAGAATTCTGCGAGAAGGCATTGGAATACATGGACATCACCCTGCAGGTGGAAGGAATGGAGAAAGTCCCGGATGAGGGACTCCTCACCGTAGCCTCCAACCACCCGCTCGGCGGACATGACGCCCTGGCCATCGTCGCCCTTTTCGGAAGGAAATACGGCGGGAACGTCCGTATTCTTGTGAATGACTTCCTGATGGTCCTGGAGCCGCTCAAAGGGATTTTCGTACCGGTGAACAAGGTAGGAGGAACGCAGTCGCGCGGACTGGCCGCCCAGACGGACGGCATTTTCCATTCCGATGCGCAGATCCTTTTCTTCCCCGCCGGCAAGTGCGCCCGGCGCATCGGGGGAAGGATCCAGGATCCGGCCTGGAAGAAAACCTTCATCACCAAGAGCGTGGAAACGCACCGGGACATCGTCCCCATGCATTTCTACGGAAGGAATTCGTGGCGGTTCTACTTTTTGGACTGGATCGGCAAGGTGACCGGAATCAACCGGAAGTTCCCGCTCGCCATGATCCTGCTGGTGGACGAGATGTACCGCGCCCGGGGACGCAACTACCGGATCGTCATCGGAGACCCGGTCCCCTGGGAGACCTTCGACGGGTCCAGACGCCCCGCCGAGTGGGCGGCCTGGATGAAAGAGAAAGTGGAAAACCTTTGACCGACACTATTTTGCACTAAAACCTGACCTGATATGAGAAAGATTATTGACCCCGTGGACAAGGAACTCCTGAAGGCGGAGCTCAATGAGGACCATCACCTGCGTCAGACCAACCGCGCCGGCAACGAACTGTATGTCGTCGGCCCGGAAAGCACGAACGTGCTGCGGGAGATCGGACGGCTCCGGGAAATCGCCTTCCGCAATGACGGAGGCGGCACCGGCGAGCCGCTGGATATCGACAAGTTCGACACGGACCCCGCTTACGGATACCGCCAGCTCGTCCTCTGGGACCCACAGGAAGAGAAGATCATCGGCGGATACCGGTTCTGCCTGTGCGACGAGGCTGTCTATGACCGCTTCGGCCAGCCGATCCTGACCTCCTCCCACATGTTCGAGTTCTCCAGGAAATTCCTCAGGGATTACCTGCCATACACCCTGGAGCTCGGCCGGTCCTTCGTCTCGGTCGAATACCAGAGCTCCAAGTCCGGGGCCAAGAGCCTGTACGCCCTGGACAATCTCTTTGACGGCATCGCTGCCTTGGGGGTGCTGTACAAGGACCGGATCAAGTATTTCTTCGGAAAGATGACCATCTACCCCACTTACACAAAGGAAGCCCTTGACATGATCATGTATTTCCTGAACAAGTATTTCGGGGAGAAGGCGGACCTCATCAAGATCCGCAAACAGGTCAAGGTGGAAAAACCCCGCCGGTTCCACAAGGTCTTCACCGGACTGGATTACAAGGAGAACTATAAGATTCTCAAGGCAGAGGTGGGGAAAAAAGGGGTCAGCATCCCGCCGCTCGTGAACACCTACATGAACCTCTCCCCTTCCATGATCTATTTCGGAACGGGCATCAACGACGAATTTGCCGACGTCCTGGACTCCGGCATCCTCATCACGTTCGAAGACATGTATCCCGAGAAGATCGACCGCCACTCCAAAACGTTCTCCAAGATCGGCTGGCGGGCGATCAAGGCCATGCTAAAGCGCTTCCAGCGCAGCCGCTAACTTATTGACCATCACGGTCCCGAGCATCACTTTGCCCTCCGGGTCCACCAGATACATCGAAGGAATCCACCGGATGCGGAACGCATCGCCCACGGCGGATTCCTTCTTTGCGACAAAGTCGCTGAGCTGCATCCAACCGATGCCGTTCTCCGCCACATAGGCATCCAGCTTCTCCGGATCCGTGTCGAAGGAGACTCCGACGAACACGGCCTTCTCCCCGTACCGGGCGTACAGCTCTTTCATCGCCGGCAGATCCGCCCGGCAGTCCGGGCACCAGGTCGCCCAGAAGTCATATACGACATACTTTCCGGCGAAATCGGCCTGGGTATGCAGGATACCGGACCGGTCCTTCAGGGAAAAGGCGGGGATGGCTTCCCCTTTCTTAAGCATGTCAGCGGCGTATTCGCTGTCGGCATCCTTCGGTCCCCGGCAGGAAACAAGCGCGGCAATCACTGATACAATCAGCCAGAATTTGGTGTTCAATATCCGTTTCATCGTATAAAGATACGCAATATTTCCGGAACGGCGCCTTTTTCGGTCAAAAAAGTGCATATTTGCAGAATCCGGATTTTTATTGCTATTTTTGCATCGCAAAAAAATTCAAGAATGGAAGATAAGAAGCAAGCAAACCGGATACAGACCTCAATCCTGAACCCATACGAGAAAAAAATCCTCGTTTGGCTCGCCGAAAGGATGCCCGCCTGGGTGACATCGGACATGCTGACATTCGTAGGATTCATCGGCGCCTGCGTCGTTGCAGCCGGCTACTGCCTTTCCAATCTCGGACTGGGCTGGCTCTGGCTCTCCTGCCTGGGATTTGCCATCAACTGGTTCGGAGACTCCCTGGACGGGAGCCTGGCCCGGGTGCGCGGTACCCAGCGGAAGATATACGGTTTTTTCATCGACCACAACGTGGACGTCATCAATGAGACCATCATGTTCATCGGCGTGGGTGCTTCCCCGCTTGTGAACCTGACTTTCATGATGGCTGTCCTCGTCGCTTACCTGATGCTCAGCGTGTATGTGTACATCGACTGCCATCTCAAAGGCGAGATGCGCCTGACCTACGGCGGGCTCGGCCCCACCGAATTCCGGATCCTGGCGATTCTGGTGAACCTGATGTTCATCTACATCCCGGCCCTGTCCTCCTGGAAAACCCGTGTGGTCCTGTTCCACAACGAGTTCGATTTCGGTGTCCTGGACGCCATCGCCATCATCGTCGCCTTCATCCTGTTCGTCTTCTATCTGAGAGGGTTCTTCAAGGATTTGAAGTATTTCTCCCGCATCGACCCTCCCAAGAAACAGGACTGATGCCCGTCATTACTGCACCGGAAGCCGCGGAGCGGATTTCCCCCATATTCAAAGGAAAATGGGGCAAGCTTCTCTTTGAGGCAGGTCTCCGCTTGACAGGCCTCGACAAGGTCAACGCGATCCACGACCGGGTGGAAGGAGCCGGAATTCCATACGGGCCTTCTTTCGCCAAGGGAATCCTGGATGATGTAGGCGTGGACTTCCGCATCGGCAACCCGGAACGTCTGGATTCCTTGCCCGAAGGACCCTTCATCACGGTATCCAACCATATTTACGGCCATCTGGACGGAATCTGCCTGGTGGATATCATCGGCCACATCCGGCCGGACATGAAGGTGATGGTCAACGAGATGCTGATGTGGATCAAGGGACTCACCCCGAATTTCATCGCCGTGAATCCCAAAACCAATGACAGCAGGAACGCCTCAACCACCAGCATCAACGGCATCAAGCAGTGCATCGGGCAGCTTAGGGGCGGCCATCCCCTCAGTCTCTTCCCGTCGGGTGCCGTAGCCGACATCAAGCCCCGGGAACACTGGATCATCCGGGAGAGGGAGTGGCAGGACGCCGCCGTCCGGCTGATCAAGAAAGCCCGGGTCCCGGTCATCCCCATCCGGTTCTTCGACCGGAACACTCTCTTCTATTACGGACTGGAACTCATTGATTACAAAATCCGTTTCATCCGTCTTTTCCATGAACTGACCAACAAGCGCGGCACCTTCCCGCGGGTCGGGATCGGCCCGGTCATCTCCGTAGAGGAACAAGACCGGTATCCGGATCTCAATGCCTACCGGGACTTTCTCCGCGCAGGCGTGGACGGGATGGCGGAACCTGCCAACTATATCAAACGCTCCGAACTATGGAAGTAAAAGTCGTCCTCCTGACCGGCGGCAGCAGCGGCATCGGCGCCGCTACGGCCCGCCTCCTGGCCGAATCCGGCATTACCGTCTATGCCGGTTCCCGCCGCGGAACCGTCGAGAAACCGGCACCTCGGATCATCCCCATCCGCCTGGACGTGAACCAGGAAGGTTCTCCCGAGGCAGCCGTCGAACGGATCCTCTCCGAGCAGGGCCGCCTGGACGCCGTCATCTGCAATGCCGGAAACGGTATCTACGGTCCGGTGGAAGGAGCTACCGACGCCGAAGCGCGCTACCAGTTCGAGACCTGCTATTTCGGATCTCTCAGGACGATCCAGGCCTGTCTGCCCGTCTTCCGCCGCCAGGGATTCGGCCGAATCATCACCGTCACATCCGTCATGGCCGTGCTCCAGCTCCCCTTCCAGGGTTTCTACTCTGCCGCGAAGGCCGCCCTGCTTTCCATCAGCGAGTCCCTGTCCATGGAGTTGAAAGGCAGCGGCATCGAATGCTGCAGCGTCCTGCCCGGTGACGTTGCGACGGGTTTCACGGCCGCACGCACCTTCACCGCCGCTGCCAAAGACCCCGGATCCCCCTACCGGGAAAAGATGGACCGGAACCTCCGGAAAATCGAGAAAGACGAATTGGGAGGGATGCAGCCGGAGGTCATCGGAAGGGCCATCCTCCGCCAGCTCCGCCGCAGACACATGTGCGTCCGCGTGATTCCCCGGATCGATTACGGCGCCGTGGGATTCCTGGTCCGGATCCTTCCGGAGCGGGCGAAACTGACCCTGCTGGACTTTCTGTACAGCTAGGCTGTTGCTCAATTGAATAAAAAACCGTATATTTGACGGATTATGCCGCGAATCCGTCATATAATGCTGGCCTTCTGGTTGCTGCTCGTTTCCACCTGGGTTTCCGCCCAGGTGACCCGAGTACAGGGCAAGGTGACGGATGCAGTCACCGGCGAGCCCATTCCCTATGTCACCGTTTATTTCGAGGGAACCCTGATCGGCACTTCCGCCGATGCCTTCGGTCTCTACGCCCTGGAAGCAGCCGGGAATGAAGTACGCGCCGTGACAGCGGAAATCGGCGGATACATCCCCTGCACCCTCCCGGTCTCTTCAGGGACCGGACAGAACCTGGATTTCCAGCTCATCCCGGACGGTACCAGCGACCAGAGCACCCTCAGGGACGGCCGATACGTCCGTTCCATCCTGTACAATCTCGGACAGAACCGCAGCCGGCACGATCCGGAAGGGCTTCCTTCCTGGAAAGCCCGCCTGTACAGCAAAGCGGAACTTGCCGTCGCCCATGCCGACAATTTCGCCGGCCGGGCCCTTTTCCGCAAGCGGAACGACCTGATCCCGGAGTTGCAGGACACGACCTTCAACGGCTACATCCCCGTCCTCTTCTCGGAAGCCGTCCTGCGACGGTATCACGCCATGGATCCTCCCGTGGACAAGGAAGTCTTCGAAGCCAGCCGGATTTCCGGCCTGGAGCAGCAGAATGTCCTCAGGCAGTTCACCGGTTCCTCCACGCTCCGGTTGAACTTCTACCGGGACATCCTCCCGGTTTTCAACCTGAGCGTTCCCTCCCCTGCCAGTTCCGTCGGACACCTGTTTTACCATTATACCCTCGTGGACAGTCTCTCCGTGGGCGGTCGAAAGTGCTATTCCATCAGCTTCATTCCCAAAAAGATGATCACCTCCCCCACGATGGAGGGCAGGTTAGAGGTCGATGCGGAGGACTACGCCATCCGGAGCGTGTACGCCCGGCTGTCCCCGAGCGCCAACATCAACTGGATCCGCCAGCTGTACGTGGACAGCGAGAACGTACGCCGGGACGACGGCACCTGGTTCCTGGACCGGGAGAAACTGTTCCTGGACGCATCCGTACACCTGAATGACCGGGTGACGGTCATTTCCCTGCAGATGAAGCGGGACATCGACTACACGGAGGTCGTCTTCGGTCCTTTCGAAGGCGTGGAGGGCCTCACCGGCGGCGACAAGGTGGCGGTGGACGAGAATCCGGAAAAGGATCTTTCCTGGTGGGATGCGGCCCGCCCTGAGCCCCTGTCCGCCCGCGAACTGGCCATTTTCACGACGGCGGAACGCTTCAAGGAACGGCCTTCCTTCAAATGGATTTCAGCCCTCAGCAACATGTTCGTCACCGGTTTCCTGGAAAATACGAAGTACGGGATCGGATATGGCCCCTGGGACCGGACCGTCACCTTCAACGGCACCGAAGGCGTCCGGGTCCAGGGCGGCCTGAGGACGACCAAGGAATTCAGCACGAAGGTCCGTCTCGGTGCCTCCCTGGGTTACGGATTCAAGGACAAGGAGATCAAGTGGAGCGCCTCCTCCGAGTTCATGCTGGGCGACAACCAGGTCCGCACGAACAAGATCACCCTGGCCGCCAACCGCGACTACCAGAACCTGGGACGGGGATCCGGCGTCGTCACGGAACGCAACATCGTCAACTCCCTCCTTGCCCCCGGCGGGTTTGACAAGCAAGGGATCATGTTCCAGGCGCATCTGAGGCATGACTACGAATTCAGCCCGTCCTTCAATTCGTCGCTGGTCCTCCAGCACATGCGGATCTACGGGAACCACGATATCCCCCTCATCCGCCCGGACGGGACCGAGGCCCCGAGTTTTTCCGTGAACCAGATCCACTGGACCGGCCGCTTTTCCTGGGACGAACGGGTGAACCGCGGTATCTTTGACAAGTCCTACATCTTCACCCGGTATCCCATCCTGTCGGTGGACCTGCTGGGCGGCGTGAAAGGCATTACGGCCGACGACTGCTCTTTCCTGCGCGGAGAACTTACCCTGGACTGGCGGATTCCGGCCGGGATCCTGGGTTTCGGGCGCATCCACCTGAATGGCGGCGCCATCCTGGGAAGCGTTCCTTACCCGCTGCTCAAGCTCCACGAAGGCAACCAGAGCCAGCTTTTCGGAAGTCCTGTCATAGGCCTGCTGGACAAGTCGGCCTTCTCCATGATGAATTTCTACGAGTTTGGTTCCGACCGCTGGGTGACCGGCTTCTATGAACACAATTTCAACGGGCTCCTCCTTGGAATCCTCCCGCTGGTGAAGCGGCTGGACCTGCGGGAGGTCGTCACCGTCCGGGGCGCCTGGGGCACCCTTTCCGAGCAGAACCGGAGCCAGGCACCCTTCCGCCTCCTGGACGGACTCCAGTCGCTGGAAACGCCCTACGTGGAGGCCGGCGTGGGCATCGCCAACATCTTCCACCTCCTCCGGGTGGACTGCTTCTGGAAGCTGACGCACCGCAACGGCCGCGATTTCGCGGTGAACGTCGGCCTGGACATCGACTTTTAACCGTGAAAAGGTATTTCCTCCTCCTTTCCCTCTTCCTGACCTTCGCCGCCGCGGCCCAGACCACCAAAGTCAGAGGTTCCGTCCGGGACGCCGATACGGGAGAGCCCGTCCCCTTCGCCAGCGTCTATTTCGACGGGACCGTCATCGGCATCTCGTCGGACCTGGACGGAAACTTCTCCCTCGAAACCCGTTCCAGGGAGATCACGACCCTGACGGCGCACCTGATCGGGTACGAGCCCCAGACGGTGACGGTCGCGAAAGGATCATTTTCTGAAGTCCATTTCCTTTTGCACAAGGACTTGCGACAGCTTCAGGCAGCCCTGGTAAAGCCCGATGACCGTTACCTGCGGTCCATCCTGGACCGGATCGACCAGGCCCGGAAACGGCACGACCCCGAACTGGCGGAAGCCTGGCAGACCCGCCTGTACAGCAAGATCGAACTGGATGCCACCCATGCCGAAGATATCATCGACAAGACCTTCCTCAGGAACACGCTGGGATTCGTCCTGGATTACCGCGACACCTCGGCCGTCACCGGGACGTCCTACATTCCGATCATGATTTCGGAGACGACCGCCCGGAAATACCATGCGCTGGAGCCTGCCGTGGACAAGGAAATCATCGAAGGAAGCCGGATCTCCGGCCTGGAACAGGACAACATCCTCCGGCAGTTCTCGGGCTCCTACCTCCTGAAAACCAACTTCTACCGCAGCCAGATCAGCGTCTTCAACCTGGACCTTCCTTCGCCGGCCAGTGCGGCGGGTCATGCGTTCTACAACTACTTCCTGGTGGATTCCCTGCAAGTGGACGGAAGGAAGACCTATACGCTGCGTTTCCATCCCAAACGGCTCGTGACCTCCCCGGTCCTGGACGGCGAGATGAACATCGACGCCGAAGACTTCGCGATCCGGTCCGTCCATGCCAGCCTCGCCTCCAAGTCCAACGTGAACTGGATCCGGCACATCAACGTGGACATCGAGAACCAGCGGCTGGAAGACGGGAGATGGTTCGGCAAGGAGGAGCGCCTTTTCATCGACTTCTCCATTTCGGTCAGTGACAAATCCAAGGTGATCTCCTTCCTGGGAAACCGCACCATCGTCTATTCCGACAGTTCTTTCGGCCCTTTCCCCGATATGGATGTCCTGTCCACCGGGGACCGGGTCCAGATTGCCGAAGCCCCGGAAAAGGATGCAGCCTACTGGGAGGGCGCGCGCCCCTATGAGCTGACGGAGCGCGAGCAGGGCATCTTCCGGATGACCGACGAACTGAAAGGTACGCCGGCCTTCAAATGGACTTACGGCATCGCCAACATGCTCATTACCGGCTTCGCCGAGAGCAAAAGATTCGGAATCGGCTATGGCCCTTGGGCGCGGACCGTCACGTTCAATGACGTGGAAGGTTTGCGGCTGCAGGCCGGATTCCGCACCACGAAGGAGTTCAGTGAGAAAGTGCGTCTGCGGGGAGCGCTGGGCTACGGTTTCAAGGACCGGGAATTCAAGGGAGACGCCTCGGTGGAAATCATGTTCAACCGGGCGAAGACACAGAAACTGACCGTCTTTGCCTCCAGGGGATTCGAACAGCTCGGACGCGGCTCCGGAGTCCTGAGCGAACAGAATGTTTTCAATTCCCTGCTCGCCAAGGGCGGATTCAACAAGCAGAGCATGATGTTCAAGGCATCGGCCCTGTACCAGCACGAGTTCTCCCCGAACTTCAACGCCACCCTGGAAGCGCGGCATCTGGGACTGTACGGAAACGACGTCGTTCCGCTCATACGTCCGGACGGCTCCGTCTGCAGCAGTTTCTCCGTCAACCAGATCCACTGGACGGGACGTTTCTCCTGGGAAGAGCGCGTGAACCGCGGTTTCTTCGACAAGGTGTATATTTTCACCCGCTATCCGGTCATTTCCGTGGATCTCGTAGCCGGCCTGAAAGGGATCACGCCTGACGATTGTTCCTTCTACCGGGGTGAACTCACGCTGGACTGGCGCGTTCCGGCCGGGGCTGTCGGTTTCGGCAGGCTGCACCTGAACGGCGGCGCCATCCTGGGCAGCGTTCCCTATCCCCTGCTGAAACTCCACGAAGGCAACCAGACCTATTTCATGGACCGGTCGGCCTTCTCCTGCATGAACTACTACGAGTTCGCCTCCGACCGCTGGGTGACGGGTTTCTACGAGCACAACCTGAACGGCTTCCTCTTCGGGAAGATTCCCCTCGTCCGCCTGCTGGACCTGCGGGAAGTCTTCACGGTCCGGGCGGCCTGGGGTACCATCTCCGACCAGAACCGTCTTAACGCCCCCTACCGCCTCCTGGACGGGATGGGGTCATTGGACAAGCCTTACGTGGAGGCCGGCGTCGGTATCGCCAACATTTTCAGGATTTTCCGCATCGACGGGTTCTGGCGCTTGACACATTTGGAAAATAATCATAACTTTGTGATTAATCTGTCATTAGACCTTGATTTCTAACGTTATGAGACCCTTTGTCCTAACCTTCATAGCAGCGCTTTCCCTGGCCGGCGCAGCCAGCGCACAGACCATCCCCGTCAACCACAGATTCGGTTCCGTTTCGGACCGGGAGATCGACATGACCGTCTATGAACCGGACACATCGGCCGTCGCCGTCGTCCTGTACCGGGATTATAAACTGGACCTGGTCTTTGACCCCAAACTGGAGATTGTCCAGATCATCCAGGTCCACGAACGCATCAAGATCCTCAAGGAAGCCGGCAAGGAGTACGCCGACTACAGTTTCCTTTATTCCCATTCCAACAACTTGCGGGAATCCTTTTCCAAGGTCAAGGTAGAGACGTATAACCGCGAGGATGGAAAGATCGTCAAGACGAAGATGAACAGGAAGTACCTGTTCGACGAAAAGTTTTCCGACTCCGCCCGCCGTCTGTCCTTCACGGCCGAGAACGTGAAAGTGGGTTCGGTCATCGAAGTCTCCTACGAGTTCACTTCTCCGCAGTTCTG
>Ga0310697_10001109_pt1 | contig 32878 bp, 20 predicted proteins | sample 172DNAGHGlowgp2_FD_203883 | JGI IMG/M metagenome (GOLD analysis project Ga0310697, IMG submission 203883) | Sheep rumen microbial communities from Palmerston North, Manawatu-Wanganui, New Zealand - 1728 DNA GHGlow gp2 (v2) (version 2) | ecosystem: Host-associated > Mammals > Digestive system >... | reverse complement strand
TCTTGCTCGACTCCACCAATGTCGCTTGGTTGAACGAGGCGGGTGAGTTTGCCGAGGGCTATCTTGCCAACTATCCCTTGGCGCTCGAGTATTTCGGCAAGGCACTGTCTCATGCCCTTGAGCAGGGTGGTAATGAGAACGGCATGGCCGCTATGGTCTATAACAACCTAGGCATGGTTTATCGCAAGCAGGGAAAATATGACCTGGCGATGGATTGTTACCGCAAGGCGATTGCCGTGTGTGAGAAATCCTTTACCGAGGACAACGACATTACAGCAGCGACCCATAACAACATCGGTCTGCTGTTCGATAAGATGGGTGATGCCACTCAAGCACTCGAGCATTATCTCAAGGCGGTAGCTATCGAGGAACAGGTGCTGGGAACCGATCACCCCATCACGGCGACCTGCTATAATAACGTCGGCGCACTCTACTACTCGACTGGCGATTATGACCGTGCGATGGACTATTTCAACAAGTCGTTGGCAATCAGGGAAAAAGTTCTTGGAAACGACCATCCCGACTTGGCGATGTCCTATAGTAATATCGGTTCGATATGTCATGCCAGGGGCGACAATGCAAGTGCGCTGGACTACTTTAACCGAGCTTTGGCGATTCGCAGGCAGGTGCTTGGAGATACTCACCCCGATGTGGCAGTGACGCTCAACAACATCGGTTCGGCCTACATAAGCCAGGGCAATTTCCAGCAGGCATTGGAATCGTTTACCCGTTCGTTGGCCATCAATGAGAAAGTATTCGGTAACGACCATCCTGATGTTGCCATATCCTACAATAACATCGGTATGGTCTATGAGAATCAGAAAGACTATGCTCGGGCACTGGAATGGTACGGCAAGTCATTAGCTGTCAAGAACAAATCATTGGGCGAGACCCACCCCTCTACCATCAACACGCTAGAGAATATGGGCAGAATCCATTTCGTCCTGAAGGATTATACCAGTGCGCTTGATTGTTACTCCCGTGCAATGCAGGCTAGAGAAGCCGCTCATAGCGATGACAAGGCAGGGCTGGCTGCGGCATGTGATAACATGGGTACTGCTCTTTATAGGAAAGCTGAATATGCCCAGTCCCTGGAATACCTGCTGAAGGGCGCTGCCATTCGTGAGCAGATCCAGGGCAAGACCCATCCAGCCACAGCCCAGACCTATCATAATATTGCCGCTGCTTACGGCCGATTAAATGATTTCACCCATGCTCTGGAGTACTACCAGAAGACCATTGATATCTTGTCACCCCTCAATGGCGAAAGTGACAGGACTGTGGTGAGCTTGAAGAAGGACCTGATCAAGACGCAGTATCAACTGGCCCTGTCCAAGGGCAAACTGAAAGGGTTCCTTGCTGACCACTGCTTCATCGGTACGGTCAATGGCGGCAGCAATCCTGCAGCCGACCAGGGTATGGCAGGCGAATATGTCCTGCTGGAGTTTGCCGATTGGAACCAGGACAGCGACATCTCATTGTTTGACAGGGCTGATGCTTTGAGGCAGTCACCCAAGGATATTGTCGTCTTGAAAGATGGTGTCGTCTCCCGTCATCATTTTGAGAACAAGTTGGGCATCACCTTCGGCGTGAAACAGGTCACTAAAGAAGAGAAACAACAAATCAATCAAGCATATCAACAATGGAAGCAACAACAGTAGAACCAATGATGAACGAGCAAGATTTCAAATATTTTGCGTTCATTAGTTATAACTCTAAGGACACCGAGTGGGGCAAGAAGATACAGCGCAAGCTGGAGCATTACCGCATGCCGGCGACGTTGTGCAGCGAGCGTGGATGGAAGCGCACCCCCATCCGGCCTGTCTTCTTTGCACCGACCGATATCCAGCCCGGCGGGTTGAGTGAAGAGCTCCAGGAAAGGCTTAGGGCCTCACGCAACCTCATTGTTATCTGTTCGCCTAATTCGGCAAAGTCTGATTGGGTCGGCAAGGAAATCGAGTTTTTCCACCAGCTGGGGAGAACCGATAAGATTCATTTTTTCATCGTTGATGGCTCTCCTCATAGCGGCAACCCCGACACCGAGTGCTTTAACCCTGTCATCGACAAGCTGGGACTTCCCGAAATTCTGGGAGCAAACATTCATGAGCAAGTTTACCGCTGGCCGTGGCTGAACAAGGAGCGTGCCTACGTCCAACTGGTTTCCAAACTCTTGGGTGTTGAGTTTGATTCCATCTGGCAGCGACACAAGCGCCAGCTCATCAGGAAGGCGATTGCCTGGGTAGTTGCTGTGACTGCTGTTCTTGGAGCTTTGATTTGGGTTTGGGTCACTAATCAGCCTTTTGATGCTCGGGTCAACCTAAACGAGGCTTCGGTCCATAATGAGGAATTGCCTCCCTTGCATGATGCGGTCATCACCTTGTCGCTTGACAACGAACTCAAGGATGATACTGTTGCAACGATTGATGAGTGCGGCACGTTCACCAACATTCCGCACCGTTTCCTGGACAAACAGGTGCATGTGACCTGTACCTGCCCCGACTTCTTGCCCATCGACACGACGCTGCTGTTGACGCGTGATGTGACGTTGAACCTCTATCGTGACCCTAAGGTGTACGGTGAAGTCAGGTTCAGTCTATGGGATCCTGAGACCGAGAGGTTCATCCCGGGTTCAAAGGTTGAAGTAGCGGGCCAATCGGCAGTCTCTGATAAGGATGGACTTGTCGTCCTCTCTGTCCCACTGGCGGAGCAGCGCAAGACCTATCGTGTGAAAGCAGCTTTCCCGCTCTACAATGATATCATCACTATGCCGAGTGGCGAGAGTGATGTCGTAGAAAAATTATAGGCATGAAACAGATGAAGACTAACAACGGTTACATTCCGCATCCCGTTGACACGAGCGAGATCCACCTCACCCCAGACATGGAGGAACTGGTCGAGGAGATTGCGCACAACGTTCATGAAGTGTGGGCTCAATCTCGTTTGGCACAGGGTTGGGTATATGGCCCCGCGAGGAGTGATGAACTGAAGACGCACCCTTGTCTGGTGCCCTATGAAGACCTGCCCGAGGTGGAAAAACAATATGACCGTGACACTGCAGTGGGCACGCTCAAGCTCATGATGAAGCTAGGCTTCAAGATTTCAAAATGACTTGATATTCTAGAGAGTATATATGATGAAGCGTTTGTTGATATGTGTGGCGGCGATGCTGACGTTGTCGCTGGCTGTGCAGGGTGGGGTGGTCAGGCTGGCCATCCTCAGTGACGTGCATGTGACTCCGGGTAATGCCAACGAGGGCAAGCTGCGTGAGGCTGTTGCCGAAATCAACGCTGCCGATGTCGATGCCGTGATGCTCACGGGCGACCTCACCAATGAAGGCAGCGACGAGCAGCTACTCAACATCAAGGGCATTCTGGACGATATCACGCACCCATTCTATATCATCCCTGGCAATCACGAGAACAACTGGAGCCAGAGCGCCTGCAAGACCTTCAATGACCTGTGGGGTAGTGACCGCTTTGTCTTCACGGTCGGCGATCTGGTGGTCGTGGGCATGAACTGCGGACCGTTCATGAAGATGGGCGACGGTCACATCAAGCAAGAAGACCTCCTGTGGCTCGACAGCACCCTCACAGCGATGGTCAAGCCGGGCATGCAGGTGCTGAGCGTGAACCATTATCCCATCCTTGATGACCTGGACAATTACCGCGCCTATGTTGATATCCTCAAGAAGTATCCTGTCGTCACTCACCAGTGTGGCCATTACCACCGCTGGCGCCTCTATGAGACCGACGGCATCAACGGTGTGATGGTGCGTGCCCTCGACATGGGCGGTGACAATTATGGCTACACCCTGATGACTGTCGACCTCGACCGCCAGTGGATCTATGTTTATGATAAGGTCATAGGCAAGAATCCCGAGCAGATGTATGCCTACCGCATCAACCTGGACTACTATTCGCCCCAACTCGCCGAGGAACACTACACGGTGCCTAAAGAAGATATAGTTATCGAGCGTGTCGTGGCCGACAACGCCTCCATCTTTACCCGCGTGGGCATTGATGCGAAGAATCTGTACTTCGGCAATTCACTGGGTTATTGCAAGGCTGTGGACAAGAAGACGGGCCAACTGCGCTGGCAATACAAGACTGATGCCATGCTGTTCTCGCGCCCTGCCGTGGGTGACAAGTATGTCATTCTGCCCACGAGTGACAAGCGTCTCGTTTGGCTCGACAAGAAAACGGGCAAGGCCGTGTGGCAATACAATGCCGATGGTCCCTATGTGGCCGATGGCGTTGTCAAGGACGGCGTCCTCTATCAAGGCGGCTACAAGACTTTCCAAGCGTGGGACGTGAAGCGGCACCGCCTGATGTGGCACTATGACAGCATCAACAACTACTGCCAGGCGGCACCTGTTGTGGACGGCAATGACGTCATCTTCGGCGCTTGGGATACCTATCTGCGCTCTCTCAATCGTCGCACCGGCGCCCTGCAGTGGAAGTGGAACAATGGCCGTAATGTCAACCTCTATAGCCCCGGCAATGTTGTGCCTGTCGTGACACCAGAGCGGGTGGTCGTCGTCGCCCCCGACCGTGTGACCACCGCCATTGACCGCAAGAGTGGCGAGCAACTGTGGCGCGAGAAGAACGATAACAAGGTGCGCGAGAGCCTGGGACGTAGTGCCGATGGCGAGGTGGCCTATGCCAAGACGATGGATGGCACGCTGGTCGCCATGAGCACAGGTGAACAATATCAGTTCTTGTGGATGGTCGATTTGGGCTTCGGTTACGAGCATGCCCCCTGCATTGTCCTGGAGCATAACGGTTACATCTATTGCGGTTCCCGCCGCGGCATGCTGGCCGTCGTCAATGCCGGCACCCATCAACTGGAGTTCACTTATCGCCTGGGAACCAGCGAGGTCAACGGCTTTGAACTTGATCCCGCGACCGGCGACATCTATTGCTCTCTCATCGAGGGCACCATCTGGCGCATCTCCAACCCCTGGAAAACGAGCTCCTGCGATTAACGCGCGGGTGTGTCATTATTGCGACATGGTATTATAACCGTGCTATCGCACTGGTAATTAAACAAATAGCAAGAGGTTGCATTACGCAGCCTCTTGCTATTTGTTCAGTGGACTCGAATAGTGGGAATTATTCAGTCTCGGTTGTCAGTAGGATGTTGATAAGGGCCGAAACATCGTTAATCGTGATTTTGCTGTCTTCGTTGACATCGGCATTCACGGCGTTGAAAGGATCAGTGAATTCACCGCCGTCACTCAGCAGATAGTTGATCAGGGTAACGACATCGTTGATGGACAGTTTGCCGTCGTCATTGACATCACCCAGCATGACTGTCACGGGAACCTCGATGATATACTCGGCGGTAACAACCTCACTATTGTTGTACAGGCCCTCTTTAACGGCGATGGCCTTGACTGTCGTCGTCTCGCTTATCGTGAAGGGCTCGCTATAGACTGCACTAGCCGTGGTGGGCTCGCTACCGTCGGTCGTATAATAGATAGTGGTGCCCTCTTCGGCCATGATGGTCACAGTCTGTGCCTCGGTAAAGGTGCCTGCAGTAGGTGTGATGGTCGGATTTACAGCGCTGGGGAACAGCCCGTCGGCAGTGAGTACGAGCCATGCTTTGTTGGCAGGCATGGCAGTGACGTTGGCCTTGATGAAACCGAGTTTGCCGGCCTCGTTGAAGCCAATGACATACTTCTGTGGATCGGCTGGTTCGGTGAAGTGGTTGCCATTAAGACTGGCCGTGGTAACAGTGCCGTTGGTGTTGTATTTTGAATAAGAAATCTGGCCATCGGTATTGCAGTAGTAAGTTCCGTCCAGCAGATTTGTGCCACTATAGGACGAGGCTTCGGTAGCACCCGGAGCTCCACTTGTGGTAACAGAGGAGTTGGGGGTGGTAAAGGTGGGAGATTCCGTCGGGATCAGCTGGCAGTCGACGGCATCAGGTGATCCACACTGCAGGATAACGGGTGTGCCGGCGGGAACGGTCTCTCCTGTAACGGCGATTTCCTTATAACTCAAGATGCCGTCAGCAACGGTCTCGATGACGTATGCCTTCTCGACTTGTCCGCTTAAAATAAATGAGAAGGGCACTTTAATGGTCGTGTAATACTTGCCGTTGAGGGCTACCTCGGGCATCACGTTGAAGTGAGTGACCGGCTCAATGTACCATTTGGCATTGGTTGCCGAACTCGTCTCACTGATTGCAAAAGTACCATCATTATCCACAAAATAGCGCACTCCTAATGAATAGTTACCCAAAAAATACGAACCTGTCAATTCTACCTTTGCTGTATATAGTGTGTTCGCACCGCTACCGCTCACCTGATTGATGGTAACATAACGGTCCGAGAAGGTGACAGTGAAGGTGCCTGCATAGGTTCCAGATACTAGGGTGAGCAGACTTGTGCCTTGCCCGATCAGGTTATATTCGTAGTTTGTGGGTTTGTCATTTCTCTTTTTGGCATAGATCACCGTCGCAGGGTTGATGATTTCCTGATCATCGACCAGGTGGATATCATTCTGCAGGTATCTGGCTGTGCATTCAAAGGCATAAGGCTTTCCTGATCCCGTGATATTACTCAGGTTTCCACCGGCTGCAACGACTGTATAGAAGTTGAATCTGTCGTTGGCTAGCGAGATGTAATCAGTGGTCTGTTGAGCGTTGCGGATACGGTAGTATCCCGTTCCATTGAGCTGTGCCCTGGCAGGCAGAGTGCACAACGCCATCATAGCCATAGCACATGCAATACGAAAGGTTTTTTTCATGATGAATTGATTTTTTCGAGAATAAAAAGTGAGCAATTCATGATAACTCTTTGAATAGATGAATCATCACAAATTGCTCACTAAATAGATTGAATTAATTAGTTGTTCAAGAGGTAGTTGATCAGCTCAACAACATCACTGATCTTAATCGTGCCGTTCTCGTCAAAGTCGGCAGCCTCATAGTCATACTTATCAATGTAGGGTGTCTGGGGAAGCGTGAGCAGGATATCAATCTGGGCGGCAACATCTTGGATGTTGACCTTGCCGTCACGATTCACGTCATGCTTGAGCGACAGCTTGATGGGATTGAACTCCTTGCTGACGAGGAACGCCTTGTTGGTGCTGACGGTCCAGTTGTTGTAGAAGCCAATGCCCTGGTCGCCACATTCCAGACTGCGTACCTCAAGTCGTTCGGTACCTTCCTCGTCAAGATATGTACAGCTATCCAGATCGGCATCAGTCAAGCCCCAGAAGTAGCGGTTGTTGACGGTGCCTGCGGTCTTGAGCATCAGATGCTCATACTGAGCAACATTGTTGTTGTAGAAACTCTCACCGAAGATCTGCTTAGCCAGGTTGAAGATACCCTGAACTTGCGGAGTCTTGATCTCATACTTCTTGATCAGGTAGTCCGGGCCATAGAGCAGGTTGCCTGTCGTGTCGGCAACTGCCTCGGGAGTAAGCTTCAGCGTCAAGGCCTGAGCGCCAGCCTCAGTAGAGATGAGCAGCACGGGAGTCTGAGCGGGAATTGTACCCTTCAGAGCCGTCATGACACCATTGCCAGCCTCATTGATATTGCTGATCTTATAGGCAGTGATTGTACTGGGCAGATCATAAGCAAAATCGGTGTAGAGCGTGGTGGCGAAGTTTGCACCGTAGGTGTTTTCAGCAGGGAAGTTCACGCTGAACTCAGTGCGAGGCTCAACGTTCCAGAATGTTCTAGGATCATTGTTCTTGATGTCGGCATTACCCTCGCTGATGTAGTCCACCTTGTTGTTGTTCTGTACGATGAAGTACTTCATGTCGGGTCTGATCTGCTCCAGCTTGTCAATGTACTGGCCGAACTCGCCCAGCTGCTCCTTCATCTCTTCATACCTCGGATGGTCTTTCACCTTCTCGAGATAGAAGGTGGCAGTCTGGTAAGCGAAGTCCCAAACATACTGCTTGTTGGTCAGCACCTGATGGTAGAACGCCATGGTCGATTCCTCGTCAGTGGGACGGATCAGAGTTCCACCCATGCGTTCCCAGATGGTCTCCAGACTGAAGGGTACCAGGATGCTTGCACCGTGACCCTCTGTCTTGTTCAGAACCTTCTGGATAGCATCGTTGATGAAGCCTTCGAGCATCGGCAACTTCTCATCAACCTTGGACTGGTTCTCCAGATAGAAGTCAACAACGGGCTGCATACTCGGCGTCTTGCCATAGATGCGGCAGTTGTCAAGTTCACCTTCTACATACAGGTGGTAGTCGAAGCTCTCATTGAACTTCTTCATGATGGCGTCGAGGCCATCCTCACCCAGGATTTCACCAGAGCCCTCGGCATGGAGCTTGTTGGCAACCATTTGTACCACCTCGGGAACATACCTCATGGCACGGTTGGCATAGCCCTGGAGGTCGGCGGCCTGTGAGCGCAGCACCTTAACCTGGCCGTTATCGGCGGTCTGTACGCGGATTACGGTACCAGCCTGCTCGTCAATGGCGTTGGTAAACGTCAAGGTCTTGCGGCCCTGGATGTTGGCATACTTCTCGTTACCATTGTTCTTGATCTGATAGTAACCATCGGTGATCTCAACAGGATTCAGCGTGTTGATGGTGTAGGTAGCGCTGGCTTGGCTGTCGGTCCAGATGGTTCTGCCGTCCTTGGTAGCCTTAGCTGTTACGGTGCAGCTGTGATCTACCACGAAGGGCTTGGTGTAAGGCTGGAATTCGCCGTCACCAATCTTGTAAGAGATCGTGACACCAGGAGTAGCGCAAGCGATAGCCACTTCCTTGGCCTCGGTGTAATAGCCGCTGCCAGGCATGAAGGTCAGACCAGCAATCTGAACGGGCAGGTCGATGGTGTATTTGGCCTCGGCAACCTCGCTGTTGGTGTAGCCTTCCTTCACGGCGATGGCCTTGATGGTCATGTTCTCGCCTACGGCGATGGCTGCGGTGTACTTCGTGCTCTCGGTAGTGGGTACGGTACCGTCGGCGGTGTAGTAGATGTCAGCACCAGCGGTCTCACAAGCGATAGTCACGTTCTGAACGCTGTTGTAATAGCCAGCGGCAGGCGTGAACGTCGGAGCGGCAACAACGGGCTTGGCCTCTACAGTGATGGTGTAGGTGGCGGTAGTGCCGTTGTAGTTGTCATTAGCAGCACCGGTAGCGGTGATGGTGGTCTCACCAACGCCAATGATGGTCACGTTACCGTTGTTATCAACGGTGGCAACGGCCACGTTGCTGCTACTATAGGTAACAGTCAGACCGGCCTCGTTGGTCAGGGTAGGAGCGGTGAACTCTTGGCCCTCAACGATGGTGACAGCACCGGGAGCGAAGCTCATGGTGGCATTAGCCTTGGCCACAACGATGGTATAGGTAGCCACACCGCCATTGTAGTTGTCATTGCCCTCGGTGGTAGCGGTAACGGTAGCGGTACCAGCGCCGTTGATGGTCACTGCACCGGTGGTGGGATCAACGGTGGCCACGCTTGCAGGTTCGCAGCTGTAGGTAACAGTCAGACCGGCAGGCTTGGTGAGCTCGGGCTCGTTGAACTCGGTGTCGCCATAGGTGGCGGCAACGGGCTCGTTCACGCCGAAGCTCATGGTAGCGTCAGCCTTGGCCACAACGATGGTGTAGCTGGCCGAACCTGCAGCATGTGATTCGTCGCCCTCGGTGGTAGCGGTAACGGTAGCGGTACCAGCACCGACGATGGTCACTGCACCGGTGGCGGGGTCAACGGTGGCCACGGTTTTGGGTTCGCAGCTGTAGGTAACAGTCAGACCGGCAGGCTTGGTGAGCTCGGGCTCGTTGAACTCGGTGTCGCCATAGGTTGCGGTAACAGGCTCGTTCACGCCGAAGCTCAGGCCGGCAGCCTCCTTGGCCTTGATCTCAACGTCATAGGTTACGGTGCCTGAGAGATAATAGTCATTCTCGGCAGTCGTAGCAGTGATGACGGCAGTGCCGACACCAACGATGGTCACCTTGCCCTCGTTGTTAACAGTGACAACGTCGGGATTGCTGCTCTGGTAGCTCTGTACAGTAACACCCTCGGGAGCGGTCAGTGCGGGCTCGGGGAAGTCCTGAACACCCTCATAGACCGAAACGCTTGCCGGGTTGAATGCCAACTCAGGTTCCTGCTTAACCAGGGTGACCTTGGTGAGGTTCAACTGAGGTGCAGCATTATAGACAGCAACAACACCCTCAACATTGTAAACCTTGCCAACTTCAAGCTCGTTAACCAGGTTGGTATAAGCCCTGCGCAGGCAGATCTCCTGCTCACCGACAGTGATGTAATAGTTCTGACCATTGTTTCTCGTGATGGTCACATTGCTCATCGATGCATACTTGTTGACATCGGCCAGCTCGATGGTCTCCAGAGCATAAGGAGTTACGCCACCATTGTTGGTGGTTGAAGCAACATTCTTGGGGTTGGAGAATTCGGGAGTATGGGTCTGATACTTGATATACTTTGCGGTCCAACCCGGGGTCAACATGTCACCATTCTTGAACGCCTGTTCAGGAAGGGCATTTGAGTCATAATAAATCATACCGCTTGCTGCCTCGCCATCACGAGTAACAGCATCGCGGATGTACAGATGGCCGTTGCCGTCATAGAAGGTCACTACAGCATCGCCGGTAAAGGTGAAGCGGGTGTTAACATCCAGTTCATAGGCCTGAGGAATGTTCTCGACGGCCTGTGGCATGGTGTAGGTTGCAGTAGCCATGACACTGTTGGTCATGCCGTCCTTCATGGCGATGGCATTGATTGTTGTTGTTGCTGCTACGGCAATAGGATTCTCATAAACAGCGCTGGCTTCAGTGGGCTCGGTACCGTCGATGGTATAATAGATGGTAGCGCCCCCAGTATTGCAGCTGATAGCCACCTCGATCGGGGCATCATAGTTGCCACTAGGATACGAGAAGGTGGGGATGGCTACCTGATCAATAACGGGACCTTCTCCACACTCGTGCATAATGGTGATGGACTTCACATAGATGCGCTTGGTGGCAGCAATAGTAATGGAACTGAGTTCTTCCTCATTAAAGGTCAATTCATAGTCGGCAAATTCACTTGTTGTCGAGAAGGGGCCAGAACCATTGATAGTGAAACTAGCTTCATCAGGAACACCATTGGAATTAATCCAACTCTTGGCATTGACGATGACCTTGGTCGTCTTCCACGAGCCACCATTGGGCAGCGTTGCCAGATTGATGGTCAACGAACCGTTAACGCTGCCTGAGGAGAACTTGATGCCGGTTGCTCCCTGATAAACTTTGTTGGATGAAATGCCAGAAACAAAACCTGAACCCGAGCTTACCGCTTCAACAAAAGTGGACAGCTCATTATCGAATGCACTGGTTCCATCCTTGTCGGCATCCTTAAACTCGATGACTGCAGGGCATGCTACAATCGGGTCGGGGATGTCTACGCGGCTAATCGTGAAGGTCTTATCTGTAGCGTTAATCGTGATGGTATATCGACCCTCCTGATTAATCTTGATGGGGTGATATTGATTACCAACATTGGCATTTACATCAAGATCATCTTCGGTGTCTGATACATACAGCCAGTCCTGACCATCGGTCACTGCACCGAAGAACAAGCGGTCATTATTCCAATGATAAGGCTCGTTCCCTTCCACCAGTTTCCTGGCAAACAGGATGTAGCCCGTAGAGTTAATATCTATTGTTTTGGAATATATGCCGCCGTTATAGTCCATCTTGGAATCCTCGGGGAATCCCCAACCAGAGCCTAGATTTCCATATAAGTAAATGTCGGGGCAATAGGTTACCGCAAGGGTCTCAGTGATATCCTCTTGAGAGGTAGCAGACTCATCCGTGCCCATCGTGATGGTGCCTTCGGCATATAGATCTCGGCCATTATAGGTTACAGTTACAGTACTGCTAGCCGAGCCCTCATTATTAGTGATGCTCGTAGGATTAGTCACGAAGCCAGTTGATGGCGTCACTCCGATGTTGTCTACCAGGTTACTTCCCGTCACTGTAAATGAGCCACCATCTTCATTGATAGTCAACGATTCTTCATCAACAGTAATCAAGGGGTTAGGAGTAGGCTGATCGCCACTGGTCTCATAAGTGATTTCAATTTTGGTCCAATAAGCAGCATTGGAGCCTCTTGTGATTTTAAAATACTTATAACCATTTTTGCTAAAGTCTCCAGTAATGGAACCGCTGCCTGTAGTCACTTGAGACCAGTTAGATCCGTCGGAACTACCTGATATGGTTGTAGGTCTCGCGGTTCCAGAATGGGTAATAGCAACACGGGTGATGTTACCGGGATAAGCAGTCGTATTAAAGATAACACCAGTACTTGCTTTGGCTTGAATGTTATCATTATTTTTCATCAAGTCAGTGTACTGGTAAGTTATACCATCCACAGTTTTTTGTGTGTTAGTCGTATAGCTACCCGTAAGTCCAAGAACTGATTGAGTTAATGTTACTGTCACTGTTTCGGCCCAGGCTGGCGGTATGGCCATGGCAAGGGCCGCTAAGAAGAATAGTAGTTTAAAATTTAGATACTTCATAAGCGTAAAATTTAATAGTTAATAAAGAGTTAATAAAAGGTATAATTATTTGATTTACAGCATTCTAAAGGATAAAATTAATCACAACAGCATGCACTATGCATCACTATCAAGAATATTTTGCCGCAAATGTACTAAATTGTACCGAAAATAGCAATTTTATTAAGGAAAAATCTAGAATATTTTTACTCAATTAATTGAAGGGCAGCAATAAAAAAACAGTCGCTTCTCGCGACTGTATAATATCTTGTTGTCAATGTATTGTGGGCTACTGGCCCCTAATACATTGACAGCACAGCCCCGCTAGTCATGGGGACCATGCTGTTGTGGTATTGCGAGCTGCCAGCTCGCAGTTAGCGCGGTAATCAATCGAAATGCTTCCTCCTGAAGATGAAGTTGTGGCCCAGGTACTTGTCGCGGACGGTCGGGTTGTCGGCGAGCTCCTCGCTGGTGCCCTGGAACAGGATCTTGCCCTCGAACAGCAGGTAGGCCCTGTCGGTGATGCTGAGCGTCTCGGGGGCGTTGTGGTCGGTGATAAGAATGCCGATGTTCTTGCTCTTGAGGCTATAGACGATACTCTGGATGTCCTCTACCGCGATGGGGTCCACACCGGCGAACGGTTCGTCGAGCATGATGAAACGCGGGTTGATGGCTAGGCCACGGGCAATCTCGGTGCGGCGGCGCTCGCCACCCGACAGGCGGTTACCCAGGTTCTTGCGCACCTTCTGCAGGTGGAACTCGCTGATGAGTTGCTCGAGGCGGTCTTTCTGCTCGGCAGGTGTGAGGTTTGTCATCTCCAGCACGGTGCGGATATTGTCCTCCACGCTCAGTGTGCGGAACACCGAGGCCTCCTGCGGCAGGTAGCCGATGCCCAGTTGGGCGCGCTTGTAGACGGGTAGGGTGGTGATGTCCACATCGTTGAGGAACACGCGCCCCTCGTTGGGGGTGACAAGGCCTGTTGTCATATAGAATGTGGTGGTCTTGCCGGCGCCATTGGGCCCCAGCAGACCGACGATCTCGCCCTGGTGCACGTTGATCGAGACGTGGTTGACCACCGTGCGCTGGCGATATTTCTTCACCAGGTTGTCGGTGCTCAAGACCAGCGTGCCAGCCTCGCCCGAGGCGTTCAGGCGTGCCGCGGTCTCCTTGTCATTACGCTTGGCTGTCGGTTTGTCCCCCTCGGCGGGTTTGCCGTTGTGTTGCCAGGGCAGCTTCATTTCTTCTTATTGGTGGTCAGGCGGCCCTTGATGTAGTCGGTAATCAGGTTGATGGCGACCTCGTTGTTGCCACCCTCGGGGATGATGATGTTAGCAAATTTCTTGGTCGGTTCGATGTGCAGCTGGTGCATGGGCTTGAGCACTTTCTGATAGCGGTCGATGACAGCTTGGGCAGTGCGGCCACGCTCAATGCAGTCACGCGAGATGACGCGGATCAGGCGGTCGTCACCATCGGCGTCGACAAACACCTTGATGTCCATCATCTTCCTCAGGCGGGCATCGCTCAGCGCCATAATGCCCTCGATAAGTACCACGTCGTGCGGACCCATGGGGACGGTCTCTTTCTGGCGTGAGCAGGTCAGGTAGCTATAGGTCGGCATCTCAATTGACTCGCCGCGCTTCAACATCTTGACATGTTCCAGCAGCAGGTTCCAGTCAAAAGCGGCAGGTTCGTCAAAGTTGATGTTCTGGCGCTCCTCGACGGGAACATGGCTTGAGTCCTTATAATATGAATCCTGGGAAATCACACCCACTTCGCCTTCGGGAAGGCGTTCCATAATTTTGCGAACTACTGTGGTTTTACCTGAGCCGGTTCCGCCGGCAATACCGATGATAATCATAATATTAACTTGGTTTTAGAGATCATTGAAAATGTCGCATTGCAGTCCTTCGCCACAATTCAAACACACAAAGGTAGTGTAAGTCGAACACAATGGCAAGAAAAACCACATTTTTTCTTGCATGATGACGGCATCGACATCCCTTGTTAGTGGGCAAAGATAGCAAAAGTGTGGCAAATGATAGTTCTTTTCGGGAGAAAACTTTTGAAAAATTGCTCAAAACTCCTGAAAATCACTCAAAGACTGCTGCCGAGAAACCATGCAATGTGACCTGGTCTCCCTTTTTGCCCTTGTGATAGGATGCTTTGCCTGTCATGATGAGGGGCCTGCCATTGATGTGTTGACTGTCGATGGTCGCCTTAACTTTCTTGGCGCTGGGGTTGATGGCGACAACCAGCCGTTTGCCGTTGGCTTCCCTCATGTAGATGAACGGATAGGGCCGGTCGACCGAGCTGAGCATTTGCCAGTCCCCGTCATTGCCCAGGGCGGGCAGGCCGTGCCTCAGTCGCAGCAGTTTCCTGGTAAAGTTGAGCAGCGAGTTCATGTCGCCATCTTGCGCTTCGACAGTGAGACTGCCGTTTTCGGTATCAACGGGCAGATAAAGGTTGCGGGGGTCGCATAACGAGAATCCCGCATTCCAGCTGTCGCTCCACTGCATGGGTGTGCGGGAACCGGCACGACGGCCCGAGCCTTCCTTGCTGCTCAGTCCCATCGTGTATTTCATGCCAATCTCGTCGCCGTAGTAGATGCAGGGCACACCGGGCATAGTCAGATGGAAGAGCATGCACACCTTGAGCTGGTCCATGGTGTTGCGGGTGCCATAGTTATGGCGGATGATGTCATGATTGCCGGTGGGAATAGAGATATAGCCGATGCCGCGCGTGGCATTGTAGGCTTGTGAGAAATTCTTGACAAATGCCTCGATACCCCCCTTGCCACTAGCGTCAAAGTAGCAGTAGTCATAATTCCCGCTGTCAGGGGCACCATTAGGGAAAAACAAGGAGTCATATCCCCTCAGGTTGAAATGAATCATGAAATCGACATGGAATCCGGCAACCAGTGACTGTTGGGGATAGCTCCACTCGGCAATGAGAATACATCTTGGATATCGTTCGTCCATCCATTTTCTGATCCCTTGCCACAACTTGATGTTCTCCTGCTTGTCGTTATCATTCTTGATCAGCGACGATGCCATGTCAATACGGAAACCGTCGGCACCCATATCCATCCAGTAGGACATGATGTTTTTCAGTTCCTGCCTTACGGCGCACGGGCCGGGAGCATTAATGGCTTGCTGAACAGGGTCATTAGGGTCTGAGTTGACATAGCCGTAATTCAATGCAGGCTGGAATTCAAAGTAGTTTTTGCGGTAGTATTTTGCACGGGGAGCATTCGCCATTCCATAGCTGCCCCAAGTGGCGATGGCAGGGTCATGGGTGCGGTGTCGCCGTTCCACGGTCCTGCGCTCGTTATCGGGGATGGAGTCGGTCCACATGTAGTAGTCGCTATACTTGTTGCGTTCGCGCTGTGACGATGCCTTGAACCATGGGTGCTGGTCGCTAGTGTGCCCCGCGACCAGATCCAGGCACACTTTCAGCCCTCTCTGGTGGGCCTCATTGATGAGGAGCCGCATGTCCTCGTTGGTGCCGAAGCGCGGATCGATGCTGTAGAAGTCTGTCACGTCATATCCTCCATCCTGCCATGCTGACTTGAACATGGGACAGAACCAGAGGGTGTTCACTCCGAGGCTTTGCACATAATCTAACCGTGAAATGATCCCCTTGATGTCACCGATGCCATCGTCGTCGCTGTCCATAAAGGTTGACGGGTAAATCTGATAGATCACCGCATCAGACAACCATGACGGACCACTAGATATGGCATTTATATTAAGATGTATGCTCAGTACGAGCAGCAGCATTAAATAACGATTCATGTCGATGATAGATTTTTTGTTCTGACAAAGGTAGGTTAAAAACATGAGAAATCACACATCAGGACCTGTCAGTTTTGCTGACAATGTGTCAGCCTGTCTGTTTTGGCACACGGTTTGCATCAACTTGGGCGGTGACCTGTGTCAAGAGGTCGCCACCGAAGATTGAATTTAACAACATTAAAAACATAAAAAAGAAAGAGAGATTTTATTATGGGAAAGATTATTGGTATCGATTTAGGAACAACTAACTCGTGCGTTTCGGTTCTGGAAGGATCCAAACCTGTTGTGATTCCCAACAGCGAAGGCCGCAATACGACGCCTTCGGTAGTAGCCTTCAAGGATGGTGGCGAGCGCATTGTGGGCGATCCCGCTAAGCGCCAGGCTATCATGAACCCCACGGGTACCGTATTTTCTATCAAGCGTTTCATGGGTGAGCAGTATGACCATGTCTTGAAGGATGTGGAGCGCATGCCCTACAAGGTGGTGAACAACGGCAGCAACCAGCCCCGCGTGGAGATTGCCGGCCGCCAGTACACCCCGCAAGAGATTTCGGCTATGATTCTTCAGAAGATGAAGAAGACCGCCGAGGATTACCTGGGAACCACCGTTGATGAGGCTGTCATCACTGTGCCTGCCTACTTCAACGACGCTCAGCGCAAGGCCACCAAGGAAGCCGGTGAGGTTGCCGGACTGAAGGTGCAGCGCATCGTGAACGAGCCCACCGCAGCAGCCCTGGCCTATGGCCTTGACAAGGACAACAGCGACAAGAAGATCGCCGTGTTTGACCTGGGTGGCGGTACATTTGATATTTCAATCCTTGAACTCGGTGACGGTGTGTTTGAGGTAAAGGCCACCAATGGTGATACCCACCTGGGTGGTGACGACTTCGACCAGCGCATCATTACCTGGCTTGCCGAGGAGTTCCAGCAGGAGAACGGTATGGACCTGCGCAAGGATCCCATGGCGCTGCAGCGTCTGAAAGAGGCTGCCGAGAAGGCCAAGATTGAGCTCTCAAGCTCGACCAGCACCGAGATCAACCTGCCTTATATCACCCAGCTTGACGGTATGCCCAAGCACTTGGTAAAGACCTTGTCACGTGCCAAGTTTGAGCAGCTGTGCGACGACCTGATCCAGAGCACCATCGAGCCCTGCCGCAAGGCACTTGCCGATGCAGGTCTGAATACCAGCGATATCAACGAGGTTATCCTCGTGGGCGGTTCGACCCGTATCCCCGCCGTTCAGCAGATTGTCGAGAAATTCTTCGGCAAGGCTCCTTCCAAGGGCGTCAACCCCGATGAGGTGGTAGCTGTGGGTGCCGCTATTCAGGGCGGTGTTCTCACCGGCGACGTTAAGGACGTGCTGCTGCTCGACGTGGTGCCCCTGAGTGTGGGCATCGAGACGCTGGGTGGCGTGATGACTAAGCTCATCGAGGCCAATACCACCATCCCCGCTCGTCGCAGCCAAGTCTTCTCGACCGCTGCCGACAATCAGCCCGAGGTGGAAATCCACGTGCTCCAGGGCGAACGTCCCATGGCTAAAGACTGCAAGACCCTGGGTCGCTTCCACCTGGATGGCATCGCACCCGCTCCCCGTGGCATTCCGCAGATCGAAGTGACCTTTGAGGTTGATGCCAACGGTATCATGAACGTCAGCGCCAAGGATAAGGCTACCGGCAAGGAGCAGAGCATCCGCATCGAGGCCTCCAGTGGCCTGAGCGACGCCGAGATCCAGCGCATGAAGGACGAGGCCGAGGCCAACGCCGCCGCCGATGCCGCCGAGAAGCAGCGCATCGACAAGATCAACGGTGCAGACGCCCTCATCTTCCAAACCGAGAAGGTCCTCAAGGACAGTGGCGACAAGCTGCCCGCCGACGTTAAGGGTCAGATCGAGACTGCCCTGGGTAAGCTCAAGGATGCACACAAGAATCAGGATCTCGCCGCCATCGACACGGCAACGGCTGAACTGAACTCCCTGTTCGAGAAGATGTATCAGCAGGCCGGCGGTGCTCAGGGACAGCCTGGCGCAGGTTTCGATCCTAATAACATGGGTGGCGCCGGATTCAACGGCGGTCCTACCGGTGGAGCCCCCAACCAGGGCGGCGACAACGTCGAGGATACCACCTACGAAGAAGTGAAGTAATAGTTTTATGGGTTAATAATTAGCGAACATGGCGTGGAGCAGTGATTGCCCCGCGCCATGTCATTTCTATCTGTTAATAGGAAGGACAAGAATAACCGTCCCCTTGATGCTGACAGGCTCGAGGGGACGGCATTGTTCTATTAGGATGCTTCTCAATTAATTAGTTGAGAAGATAATTGATGAGCGTGGTGACGTCGTTGATGTTCAGGATGGGATAGCTGTCATTCAGCAAGTAGTTGATGGTCTCGGTGACATCTTGGATGCCGAACGGCTCATTATACTTAGCGAGATGTCCTACGACTTGTAACTGGCCTACCGATGTGTCGACGAGCTGTGGGCGACCTGAGTTGGGGATGGCGTAGAACAGGGCAATCTTGTAGCTGCCTGATTCCAGAGTCGAGGGCAGGCTAAGATTGCCATTAACGGTGCAGCCCTGCTCAAATGTGTTCTTGTCAAATGGAATCAAGTCGCTGTTGCTGACTCTGTTGTTGTTCTCATCGAGCAGACTGAATAACAGGTTAACGTTGTTGTAGCTGGTATTCATTCTGACATTGAGTGCCTCGGTGTTCATCGACTCGCCCAGAACGAGCAGGCCGCTGGCGGCATCAACGCTCTCGACATTGATGACACAATAGGTGGGAGGCTCAACACCGATAAGCATCTCGTGACCTGAGTTGAAATGGAGCTCATCACCATCGCGGTGAATCATGTTCAGGGCAGTGGATACATACCAGCCGTCGCAGGTGCCATACCAGCCGAAGTTGAAGTGATACTTGTTGTCGCTGTTGTAACCGTCGCAGATGAAGGCGTGGCCACCGGCACTCGGGTCATTGGCAGCATACAGGATGGGACGTCTGGCGTCCAACTCGGTGCGGATCATGGATTCCCACTGTGCGGTAGTGTAGGTGTTGCTGTACCAACCGTTCTTCTGTACATACTGTGCCGACTGGCTGAAGCCGAAGTCCTTCATGGCTTGGAGCTGGTCGCTGGTATAGGCACCGCTGCCCTCAGGACTATAGTCCATTTGCACCGCCTGGCCGCAGTAACGACCCAATTTAGCTACCTCTTGGGCTTGTTCATCTGTGTAAGTGTCCTGGACGAGCACGCTGTTGTCCCAATCCCAGTGGCAGTAGGAGAGGAGCATCAGGTTATAGTTAAATGTGGTGGCAGGCAAGCCTGGTATAGTTGTGCCTCCTCCCCACCATCCACCAAGGCTGTACGAATTGATACTGTTGCTGCTGGTGGGGAATTTCCAGTAATACATCACCTGGGCCATCGCGGTGGCTACACAGCCCACGACACAATACTCACCGTTCTCGGTCGGGCACTGCCAGTCATAGGGATCCTCCTGGCCCCAAGTGGTCTTGATGAGCGGTTCAACACCACTTGATGCATTAAACGAGGGTGCGGGCACGAGGTCATTGTCCTTGTAGGTCTGCAGGAACTCGATTTCCTTCTTGAAGCCGTTCAGCAGGTCCTGGAGCGGAGCGGGCAGGTTGTTGAAGTCGATGCGGCCCTTGTCGCTGTAGCCCAGCACGCTGGTGGCTCGGTCCTCACCGGCAACGATGATGAAGCCGCCGCCCTTCACGTTAAAGGCATAAAAATCGTTGGCACCAGAAACAGCCTTCGATGCCTCGGCATGAACCAGAGTCAGGTCGGATGGTGAAGTTGACATGAAAGATCTGCTTCCTGTCTGATGTTTGAGGTAGTTACAGGCCACCGACTTGGCTGAGTTGGCGCTGATGTTCTCGGCACTGGCTTGGAGCGATACCATCGTGAGTGCAGCCAGCACTAATGAACTCATAATTCTTGTTGTAATGTTCATTGTAAAAAAATATGGTTAGATGGTTAAATATAAATGATTATTATTTGGATGCCAAAAGTAATGTGTTTTTGATAAATTGACAAGAAAATGGGCTGATTTCTTGAAAAATCTTATGAATTTGGACTCCAGCTTGCCTTTTTCTTGCTGGTGGCGCGTTTGCAGAAACAAATGTATACTTTATGATAATCCATTGAGGTTCTGTGTCGGATGGATTACCTATGGTTGTCATTTACTGCAATTTGGGTAATAATCTCGGTTAAAATGGTATAGCTTGTTCAGCAGAAGGTAAGTAATTTTGCATATTGAAAAAAATAGGCTTAATGTCTTAAATATTCAATGAAATGAAAAGATTAGTATTGTTATTGATTTCTGTGTTGCTGTTGACGCAACTTCATGTGATGGCTAAAACCGAACCCGTTAGTAACATCCGTTGCTTGGTGGTTTATTACAGCTATAGTGGTGTTACCAAGTCGCTTGCCGAGTACATTGCCGATGACTGCAACGGCACCCTGCTTGAGGTCGTGGACCACGGCAACTATCCTCGCCCTGAGAGTTCGACGACTTATAACTATGCCAACAATGAGCGTAGCCAGATTGATGCCGGCAACTGGCCCGAGATCAATACCAGTGTTGAGGGTTTTAATGAATGGGATGTTGTATTCATCTGCACGCCGTTGTGGAACGGCAAGATGGCCAACCCGATGCTCACTTTCCTGCACAACCATGCCGATAAACTTGCCGGCAAGCAGGTGGCTTTGGCAGTGACCAGCTGGAGCAGCGGTATCTCGGGCGTCGTTGCGGATGCTCACAACTACCTGCCCGAGAGCACCTTTGTGGGAAATCCGTTGCACATTAATTATAATAACCGCCCTAACATGAATGTGATGGCTAGCGAGTGGGTAAACAATCTGGAAGTTGAAGTGGAGCCGGCTGCCAGCAAGATGCGTGTCGTTGTGGGTGACAAGTCTTTCACGGCGACGCTGGCCGACAATGCCACGGGCGAAGCCTTCGCTGACCAGCTACCGCTCACGCTGGACATGAACGAGCTCAATGGCAACGAGAAATACTATTACTTGAATGGCACTCTGCCTAACAGCCCTGTAAATCCCGGTACCATCCACGCTGGTGATATCATGCTCTATGGCTCTTCGTGTGTGGTGCTGTTCTACAAGACCTTTGAGACCAGTTACTCCTATACTCGTATTGGCAGCATTGACGATCCGACAGGTCTGGCCGAGGCTGTGGGCTCGGGTCAAGTGACCGTGAAGTTTGTCCTGCCTGTCACTGGTGATGTGAACTGTGATGGTGAGTTGTCGATCGGGGACGTGACCGCCTTGATTACCGTGCTGCTTTCAGGAAATGCCGCAGGCAATACCTTGGCCGATGTAAACGGTGATGGAGAAACTAGTATCGGTGATGTTTCCGATTTAATTAATATGCTATTAAATAAATGAGAATCAACAGACTACTATCAATCTTTATGGTCGCTTGCCTGGCATTCAGTGCCATGGCAGGCGTCCATGTTTTAAACAATGATGAAGTGATGAACAACAACACAAAGACGCTGGTCGCCTACTTCAGTGCGACAGGCACCACGATGGAGGCGGCGACACGCCTCGCCCAGGTGGCAGGCGCTGACCTGCACGAAATCGTTCCCGAGAGGCTTTATACTGCTGCTGACCTGAACTGGAATGACAAGTCTAGCCGTAGCAGCGTCGAGATGGCAGACAAGAGCAGCCGTCCCGCCATCGCCAACCGCGTCGAGAACATGGCGCAGTACGATACCATATTCGTCGGTTTCCCCATCTGGTGGTATATCGCTCCGACCATTATCAATACCTTCCTGGAGCAGTATGACCTGGCAGGAAAGACAATCATTCCGTTCTTTACCTCTGGCGGCAGCGGGGCAGGGGAGACGTTGAAGTATCTCAAGCCCTCGGCTCCTGATGCACATTGGGTCAACCCCAAGAGTGTCAACTACATGAGCGATGCCGAGATGAAGGCTTGGGTGGAATCTCTCAAGTAACCTGCAACGCGTTAAGTCTTGCTCATATCGGCAAAAAGCCGTATATTTGCACGTCAAACCATTTTATTTGAAAGGATTATGAATACCAAAAAGACTTTGATTCTGCTGACTCTTGCACTAGCAGCTTTCATGGCAAGTGCCCAGAGTACAGTGTATTACATTCAAGACATCACGCCCGAGTCGCTTGTCAAGATTTACAAGGCGCTCGGCGTTGAGCCCACCGGGCGCGTGGCCGTGAAAATCAGCACTGGTGAGGCGGGCAACAACCATTATCTGAAACCCACACTTATCCGCAACCTGGTGGACGAGGTGAACGGCACGATCGTTGAGTGTTGCACTGCCTACGGCGGTTCGCGCCAGGACGTGTCCAAGCATTGGCAGACCATTCACGAGCACGGTTTTGATTCTATCTTTGCCGTTGATATCATGGACGAGTTCGGTCAGATGCGCATTCCCGTCAAGGACCGCACCCACATCAAGTATGACATCGTGGGTGACCACCTGGCAAATTATGATTGGATGATCAATCTGGCACACTTCAAGGGTCATGCCATGGGCGGCTACGGTGGTGTGTTGAAGAACGCTTCCATCGGAGTGGCCAGCACTGCTGGTAAGGCCTATATCCACTCGGCAGGTTACACCGATGATGCCGGTGACGCATGGAACCACATCGAGGATCAGGACGGTTTCCTCGAGTCGATGGCTGCCGCAGCCCAGGCAGTGCACAACTACATGGGTGGCCATGTCATTTATATTAATGTGATGAACAACATGTCGGTCGATTGTGACTGTGACGGCTCCCCCGAGGAACCCAAGCTCAAGGATATGGGCATCATGGCTAGCCTGGATCCCGTGGCTCTGGACTGGGCCTGTGTAGAGATGGTGTTCAACCACAAGGCTAAGGCAGGCGATGACAATGCGCCCCTCATTGAGCGCATTAATAGTCGTCACGGCACCCACACCATCGACTGGGCCGAGCATATCGGTCTCGGTTCCAAGAATTATGTGATTGTTAAACTCTAACTTTTAACCTATAACCCAAAAATAAGATGAACAACTTCGTTTATAATATTCCTGTCAAGGTGTATTTCGGTGAGAATCAGTTATCTCACTTGAGTGAAGAATTGGCCAAGTTCGGCAAGCGCGTCCTGCTCACCTACGGTGGAGGCTCGATTAAGCGCACTGGCCTGTATGACGCCGTTGTGGCCGAGGTCAAGAAGGCAGGCATGGAACTGTTTGAACTCTCGGGCATTGAACCCAATCCCCGCATCGACAGTGTTCGCCGCGGTGCTCAGATGTGCAAGGATCACAACATTGATGTGCTGCTCGCCGTGGGCGGTGGCTCGACCATTGATGCTACTAAGTTTATGGCAGCAGGTGCCAAGGTGGACCATGACCCATGGGACTTCTTCAACGAGAAGTGGGCTCCTATCAAGGAAACTTTGCCCATCATCAGCGTGTTGACTCTTTCTGCTACCGGCAGTGAGATGGACGCCGGCGGTGTGATCAGCAACCCCGAGACTAACGATAAGATCGGTCGCGTAGAGCATCCCACCTTGTTGCCCAAGGTGTCTTTCCTGGACCCCACTGTGACCTATACCGTGAGTCCTTACCAGACCGCTTGTGGTGCTGCCGACATGATGTCTCACATCTTTGAGGTCTATTTCAATATGAACCAGGACCTCTATATGCTCGATTGCTTCATGGAGGGCATGTTGAAGACGATTATCAAGTACGCACCCATCGCGATGAAGGAGCCCGAGAATTACGAGGCACGCGCCAATCTGATGTGGACTTCGTCATGGGCAATCAACGGCTTTGTCGATGGCGGCAAGCGCCAGGCATGGAGTTGCCACCCAATGGAGCATGAGGTGTCGGCCTACTATGATATCACTCACGGACTAGGACTGGCGATTATCACTCCGCGCTGGATGGAATATTGCTTGAGTGACAAAACGGTGAGCAAGTATGTGCAATTCGGTGTGAACGTCTTCGGCATCGATGCTAATCTGCCTGATATGGAGATTGCTCGTCAGGCGATTGAGAAGGTGAAAGAATTCCTCTTCGTCACGCTTGGCCTCAAGAGCACGTTTACTGCCCTGGGTATTGGCGACGAGCACATCCCCACGATGGCCCGCAAGGCATGTTATGGTGATGTGTTGCCTGGTTTTGTCCCCTTGAATCAGCAGGACATTGAGACCATTTTCCGCAATTGTCTGTGACTCTGAAATGTAAACATATTCTTTTGCTAAGAAAAATGGGCATTTTATAGTAAAATTCCGTTTTTTTACAGAAAAAGAGATATAAAAAATTTGTATTAAAAAAAATTGTTGTATATTTGCAGTCTAGAAAATGCTATACTATTCTACTGAATCATGATAGTGATACTGGAGATGTTATGGCATGAAAAATAAAGTATGACTCTTTTCATAATTAAATAAAAGTATTTCCAGCTTTTTTGCATCAATTCTATTCAAGTTAAAAGTTAATAAATTTGGAGAAATGTTATTTGCAGGAGGTTCGCCACGCGGGAGCGCAGCGAACCTTTTTTTGTAGCACTATCTTGCTCTGATTGGAGAAAATGCCTAATTTTGCCGCCATGATGAAAAAAGCAGTTGTAATACTTGCGGCGTTGCTGGCAATGACCACCGTCGCCCATTCACGTGATATGAGTAATGACCAATTGATCCGCAGCATCGATGAGGTGTTCGGCACTGTGTACAACAATCCTGACGAGCCCGGAGCAGCCGTGCTGATCATGCAAGGTAATGACACGATCTACAGCCGCTGCTTTGGTGTCGCTGATATGGTTACCAAGGAGCCTGTCACCTTTGCGACCAACTTCTGCATCGCGTCGGTGTCCAAGCAGTTCTCGGCAGTGGCGTTGTTGCAACTGGCCGAGCAGGGGATTTTGTCCCTGGACGATCCGTTGTCGAAGTTCTTCCCTGAGTTTCAGGCGCCATTTTTCAACGACATCACTTTGCATCACATCATGAGCCACACGTCGGGTATTCCTGACGCGCGCCCCCGTGATGACCGCAATTTCGTCCTTTACAGCAACGATGTGACCTCGGTGCAATATATGCGCACACTCGACCATCTGAACTTCAAGCCTGGAACACAATATGAGTACATTAACCCCACCTTCCAGTTGATCTATCAGATTGTGGAGCGCGTTACAGGTACTCCCTTCGAGGACTATATGCACAAGAATGTGTTCGGCAAGGCTGGGATGTTTTCTTGCCGCTACTATGAGCCCGACCGCGACATCTCATGCATGGCTCATGGCTATGACCGTGACAAGAAAGGTGTTTGGCAGGAGTATGACTATGGCGAGGAAAGTTTCTTTGGCACCAAGGCCGATGGCGCCCTCTATTGTTCTATCAACGACTTCGTTAGCTGGGAGCGTGCCCTGCGTGACAACCGCGTGTGGACGGCCGCCAGCAAGCGTCTGGCTTATCAGCCGTGGATACAGATTCCTGCCGATGCCGAGTATGGCTATCAGCCTGGCACGGGTTATGGTTATGGATTTTTTGTGCAAGACAGACCGGGTTATCCTACCCATGTCTACCACTTGGGAGACAATGGCGGCTTTACGATCTATGCCGGTAAAATACCTGAGCGTGACCTTATATTCCTGTTTTTCTCAACTCGTCCCGACATTGACCGACTGGCTATGGTCAATAAGGTGTATCACCTGTTAGGCTTCAACTTTTAGAGAAGCGCTATAGGCTATCAGTTCGAGAAGATTGAGAACAGGTCCTTGGCGTTCATGCGTCGGTAATTGTTAGGGACATCCAGGTCGATTTTTACCTTGCCGTTCCACTCGATATCTTTGTAACTGAGCGAGAAAGCGATCTTCTTCTTTTCGACTGTGGCATCCACATTGATGGCATGGGCGATATTGCCCGCCTTGGTGCTGTTCACGTCGCTGTATTTGACTTGGTAAGCCGCTGTGGAACTGCCCTCAGGGGTGATGTTGAGCGCCTTGATACGGAGAGACTTATCAAATGAGAAGGCATATCCGTATCCCTTGTATTTCTCGATGGGTGCTAGGACAATGGAGCCGCTCTCGGTTTCGAGAGTCATCTCAGGCTTGAGTTGCTCGTTGTAGGTGCCATTGCCTATGATGAACGGCCTGCCCAGGAACATGTCCTGCACGTCGCTCACGGTGACAGGGACGCCAGAGGTGAGGATAGAGACCTTCTCGGCAACGTAGCGCTTGTGAACCTTGTCCACTGCGTAGAGGCTGTCGGCAGTGATAATCAGTTTGCCCACCTCGATGCCCAGCACCGGGCGCAACGAGATGAAGATGGCCTGGTCTCGCACCATGCGCATCTGGATAGCCGATGAGAAACTGCTGCCGGCATTCAGTTTGATGTTGCCGCCCGTCTGCATCGTCTGCCAGTCACCGAGGGTTGCGATAATGCCGTCACGTGAGTCGGTGGCGACTGTATTGGGGATTGTCGGGTTTGTTGTAGTGGTGTCGGGTTGAGCCTGTACCTTCTTGAACACGCCGCACGACGACATGATGGTAGCCAGGGCAATAACGGTGGCTAATGCGAGTCTATTTCTCATAATATGTCTTGTTTTTTACTTTGCGTTGCAATAATTCGTTGTCGGGATCTGCCTCTAGGGCTTTGGTCCATTGCTCGACGGCGGCTTCCTTCTCGTCGTTAAACCACAGGATGTCACCGTAGTGCTCCAGCAGGTGGTTGTCTTCGTCTTTTTCCACAGCGCTCTTGATGTAGAGTAGGGCCTTACTGTAATCCTTCTTGGCAAAATAGACCCAGGCATAGGTGTCGATGAAGTTGGCGTTCTCGGGATCATCCTTGAGTGCGAGAGCCGCCATGCGCTCGGCGCGGTCCAGGTCCTGACTGCGTTGCGCCAGGAAGTAGGCGTAGTTGTTGAGTGCGCCCGAGTTGATGGGGTCAAGTTCCAGCGCGCGCTCGTAGCACTCGACGGTCTTGACACTGTCTTTCATTTCACTGTAAGTGTCTCCCATGGCGGTAATGACATCGGCGCGTCGTTCCAGGTCGGTGGAGTCGGTCATGGTAAGGATCCGCTCATAGAGCTCAAGAGTCTTGCCGTATTCTTTCATCTGGTGGTAGCAGCCCGCGACATAGCCAAGGAGGTCCAGGTTGTCGGGATTATATTCCAGTGCCTTTTCCGACGCTTTGATGGCATCGGCATAGTTGTCATCCATCATGTTGAGGATGACCATATTGCGCCAGCTCTCGGCATCGGTTGGATTCACGTCAAGGCTGTAGCTTAACTGCTCGATAGCACCCTTGATATCCTTTCGGGCATAGAAATACTCGCTGTAGAGTTGGTGGATCTTTGCCTCGTGTGGATGCTGTTGGATAAGAACAGTGAATAGATTGTTGATACGTTGGGTGGTATCCTCATTGGCGAGCTGCTCGCGGATGTAGCTAAGCAACACCGACAATTTGGTGTCCACGTCAAGCTGTTCGGCAGTGAGTGCGTTGTAGATTTGTTGCTCGTAGCCCGCACTGTCACCTGCTTGGCTGCAATACTGGGCGCGGGTGAGGTAGATGAGTCCGTTGTCAGGAGCATATTCTTGGGCACGGTCAAGATAGTACATGGCGCTGTCGGTCATGCCATAGTGCTGGAAGAGTCCGCTCATGGCGAGGTTATAGGTGTCGTTCTTGGGGGCGGTGGCAAGTAGGCCTCGCATCTCGTGAATGGCACCGGCACTATCGTTCATGGCCATATAGTTGTCTATCTTGCTCGATGTGATCTGGATAGCTTCGCCGAAGAGCGCCGCGATGCTGTCATAGGTGGCATTGCTCTGGGCATAGTCGCCCGAGCGGGAATAGGCCTCGGCAAGCCGCACCTGCAATTCCAGGCGGTTAGGGTTGTGCTCGTTGAGCAGTTTGATGGCTCGCAAGGCTTCTTCGGGATGTCCCAGCTGCATATTGGCATCACCATAGAATGTGGTCTCGTACAAGTCCTCGGGCTGAGCCTCAAAGTGTTCCTTCATGAGGGCCAGTCCCTGTTCACATCGCTCCTTGGTTGTGTTGTTCATCCTCAGCAGGCACATGCCCATATAGAAGGATATGGCGGTGTTGCCGGGATCAATCTCATGCGCATGGGCCAGCAATTCATAGAAGGCGTCGGGATGACCTTCCATATTCTGGTTTTGAGCCTGCAAGAAGATATATTCAGCTTTACGTTGGTCGGCAAGGCTGACAATAGGCTTGCCTGCCTGCTCTTTCTTGCCGGCCACTGCCGTCAACGCCAGCAACGCTATAGTGGTGATAATGAAATATCGTTTCATCGTTCTGTTTTTTTTGATGATTATAGTTGTTATAGTAACTATAGATACTATAGGGTTCCCGTGTGCCCGAAGCCGCCGGCTCCGCGTTCTGTCTCGTCGAGGTCCTCGACCACGGTCCATTCCACCGTGCTGTGGCGGGCAACCACCATCTGGCAGATGCGCTCGCCGTTCTCGATGGTCTGCGGCTCATTGCTCAGGTTCACGAGAATGACTCCAATCTCGCCGCGGTAATCGGCATCGATGGTGCCGGGCGTGTTCAGTACCGTCAATCCTCGTTTCAGCGCCAATCCGCTGCGGGGTCTGATTTGGCACTCATAGCCCTCGGGCAGGGCGATATAGATACCCGTGTGTACCAATGCACGCTGCAATGGCTGCAGCGTTAACGGCTCCTCCAGCCAGGCGCGCAGGTCCATTCCCGCACTCAACGCTGTCCCATACTGCGGCACCTCATGGGGCCCACGGTTCACAATCTTCACATTAATCTTCTCCATAAATCCAGGATTGGTTACAAACTGCAAAAATACATCAAAATCGTTTACGACCGTCATTTGAAACCTTTTTTAATGTCTATGTTAAGTAATCACTATAGATGTAACCTGAATAGTGTTGACCAAATTTGGTCAACTGTCCAAAATTTTGACACTTTTTCGTGTTATTTACTGCTTTCGGTTATTTTTTTATGGAAATCGCTTGATTAGAATGTATAGTGTCGATAAATTTGCAGCAGAAAAACCAATGATTGAAGAATCATGAAAAAAGTATTGAATATATTTTTGTGCCTCTTTATGGGACTGATGTCTTGGGCTCAGTTGCCCGAACTGACGGTTGAGCAGCACCTTGAGGACTATGACTTCGCTGTGAAATATATCGAGGACAACTACTCGGGATTCTCGTTTTGGGTCGTGGACAGTACAAGAGCCGATTATGAAGCGACCAAGGCTCGCTTGAGAAGTGAGATTGAGCGAGGTGAACGCTCAGGATGGGACGCAGTTGCTGCCTATACTGGTTGGTTTAATGATCTTCACCTCTATCTTTCAGTGCACTATAATGGTTTAAATCAGCATTCCTATCATCAACGGCACATGACTTCATATGCTTCACTCATGGAAGAGTATGAGCCCATGCCCGTTGCCATTAAAGTTACCGACAAAACGTTTTTGGTTCGTTTCCCTTCATGTGGTGGAGATCCTGACATGAAATGGATCAAAAAATCAATAAAGCAATATAAGAAATCTCATTGCAAGAACTTGATTATTGATTTACGCGGAAACACGGGAGGCAATAATGCTTTTTTTGATCCATATTTTCAACTTCTATATGACCACGAAGCCATACTTCCAGGAATTGAATTCCGTAACACGCCTCAAAATATGGATTTCTTAAGGAGGAAAGGATGGTTTCCTAATATTTTGAGGGTGGCTGCTGATCATCCTGAGGCTGAATATGTCTCGTATGGAAATGGATTGATTAAAAGTAAGAAAATAAATAGGTCGGTTGTCAAGGCTGCATTAATCATCGACAACCATGTTGCGAGTTCAGGTGAAGCTATTGTGAGATTGGTGAAATGCTGTAGCTCAAGAACTACAGTTTATGGAAAGGACAATACCCTTGGAGCCCTTGATTTCGCTAATTTGTCGAGTATAGTGTTGCCACATTGCCAACTCTCGTTGCATGTCCCCATGTCTCGTACGATAGGTCTTCCTGAAAACTCGATAGACAAGAACGGCATCGCCCCCGACGTGCGCATCGACCTGCCGCTGCCTGCCCGCTTGACCGACAACATCGACGAGTGGGTCATTTGGGTAGCCGAGCAACTTGAAAAATAGCTTTACATTGCAATTTTGGACTTAATTATAAAGTGATTATCAATTTTCGATTATCACTTTTTGATAATTCATGGGATTGTTGTTACTTTTGTGCAAAATTTGGAAACGAAATGTCACAACAACGCATGGATTGGGACCGATTGATTTCGGACAAACGACTGGGACTGGAACATTACCACGATGACAAGGGTGGAGGAGTCAGGAGCGACTTTGAGCGCGACTACGACCGCCTGGTGTTCTCGTCACCTTTCCGCCGCCTGCAGAACAAGACGCAGGTGTTTCCGCTGCCCGACAGCATCTTTGTACACAACCGCTTGACACATAGCCTTGAGGTGTCCAGTGTCGGCAAGTCGATGGCTCGCGAGATTGTCATCCGCCTCATGCCGCGCTATGCGGGACAGCCGTGGGTTGACAAACTGCGCGACATCGGCGAAATCGTCGCTGCCGCCTGTCTGGCGCACGACTTGGGCAACCCGCCTTTCGGCCATTCTGGCGAAAAGACCATTGGGGCCTACTTCAGCGAGGGTAAGGGCTTGGAATTCAAGGATAAGTTCACCGTGGAGCAGTGGAATGACCTCATCCACTTTGAGGGCAATGCCAACTCGTTCCGTACTCTTGTTCACCAGTTCAAGGGCCGTCGTCCCGGTGGCTTTGCCATGACCTACTCGACGCTGGCTGCCATCGTCAAGTATCCTTACTCGTCGATGCATGCCGGAGAAAAAGGCAAGTTCGGTTTTTTCACTACCGAGAAAGACATCTTTGTGCGTATCGCCGACGAGTTGGGACTTATCCGTCTGGAGGAGGACCGCTATTGCCGCCATCCCCTCGTCTATATCGTTGAGGCTGCCGATGACATCTGCTACCAGATCATGGACATCGAGGATGGTCACAAGCTGCGAATCATCAGCACCGACGAGACCATTGACCTGCTGCTGGGATTCTTTGACGATGACAGAAAGAATCATTTGCGTGAGCACATGGCGCGTGTGGCCGACCCTAATGAGAAAATCGCCTACTTGCGCTCCTGTATCGTCGGCTTGCTGGTTGAGCAGTGTGCTGCCGCCTTTGCAGCGCATGAGGACGAGATCATGGAGGGCCGCTTCGAGGGCAGTCTCATTGACTGCATCGACCTGTTGCCCGCCATGGCCTATCAGGCTTGCAGCGAGTTGGCCCAGCAGCGTCTCTATCGTGCTGGCTATGTCGTGGATGTAGACCTTGCCGGTAACCGCATCATCAACCTGTTGCTCGAGAAACTCATCGAGGCGGTCATGCACCCAGAGCGCAACTACTCGCAGCTGCTGATGAACAAGTTCCCGGAGCAGTACGACGTCCACGCCCCGACGCTGTTTGAGCAGGTACAGGCCGTACTCGACCACATCAGCGCGATGACCGACGTGTACGCCCTCAACCTCTACCGCCAGCTCGACGGCATCTCCATACCAACAGTATAAAAACTAAGGACTACGAAGGCCTAGGGGCGCCTCTCACTCATGACAAATTCCAGAGTTCCACCTGCCATGATGTCTTGATGCTTGAGTTTGAAACCTTCAAGCCGCTTGCCGTGGAGGCGGATTTCCTTGACGTATATACCCTTGTTGCCCTTGCGGATGATGGTAAACTCCTTGTCGCCAGCCAAGTGAAGTGTGGCACGCTGGAACAGTGGTGTGCCGGTGACATATTCGGCTGCACCCGCATTGAAGGGATAGAAGCCTAATGCCGAGAAAATGTACCACGCCGACATCTGTCCGCAGTCATCGTTGCCGGCATAGCCTGCGGGAGTGGCATTATAGAACTCGGTGCGCACTTGGTTGATCAGTTCTTGAGTGCGCCAGGGGCGATCGGCGAAGTTGTAGAAATAGACGGTGTGGTGGCTGGGTTCGTTGCCGTGGGCATACTGGCCGATAAACGCCGAGGCATTGCCGTTGGTCTCACGGTTGACGCTAGTGAGGCTGAAATTCTCATCTAATTTTTTCAGAAATGCTTTCTTCCCGCCCATGAGCCCGATGAATTGCTCGGGTGCATGAGGTACAAACCACAGGTATTGCCAGGCGTTCCCCTCAATAAAGCTATTGTCCTCATAGCTGAGCGGGTCAAATGGCTCTGCCCACCGTCCGTTGTCATCACGTGCTCTGAAGAACCCCGTTTTTTCATCAAACAGGTTTTTATAGTAAGTTGCCCTCTGGGCAAAGTGATGATAGTCGTCATTGTGTCCCAGACGCGCGGCAACGGCAGCGACGCACCAGTCGTCAAAGGCCTGCTCCAGCGTGATGGAAACCGAAGATCCTTGTTTGTTGCAGGGCATGTAGCCCAATTTTTCCCACAGGTCAAACGGCGAGTTGGTGTGCGGCCTTGTGCTACTCTCGACCATCGCTCGATAGGCTTTCTCAACATCGATTCCGGGCAGGTCGGCGAGAATGGCGTCGGCGATGACCGGGATGGCATGGTTGCCTATCATGCAGTAGTTCTCTTGTCCCCACAGGTCCCAGATGGGCAGG
>Ga0310697_10001107_pt1 | contig 32899 bp, 21 predicted proteins | sample 172DNAGHGlowgp2_FD_203883 | JGI IMG/M metagenome (GOLD analysis project Ga0310697, IMG submission 203883) | Sheep rumen microbial communities from Palmerston North, Manawatu-Wanganui, New Zealand - 1728 DNA GHGlow gp2 (v2) (version 2) | ecosystem: Host-associated > Mammals > Digestive system >... | reverse complement strand
CTCATCATGTGGGTCCTCCGCAAGACCACCGATGACAAGAAACTCCTTGAGCAGATGGAAGCCTACAAAGCCAAGAACGCCAACAATCCCAAGAAAGCATCAGGCATGGCCGCCCGCCTCGAAGCCTTGCAGAAGATGGCAGAGGAGCAACAAAGACAACAACAAAAACGATAATACGATGAAACGACTCGCCCTTTTCCTTTTGGTCATCGCCACTATGAGCGCCTGCAAACAAGACACCAAGGTCATCATCACGCGCAGCAACATACAGCTTGCCAGCGACACCCTAACGCCCGAAGCCCTTTGGGCCATGGGACGCATAGGCTCCTATGCCGTCTCACCCGACGGCCAGCGCGTTGCCTACCAAGTCACCTATTACAGCGTTGCCGAGAACCGCAGCAACACCATCCTCTACATCCGTCCAGTATGTAGCGACTCTGCCGCAACAGCCAACGAAGAGGTATTCCTCGGCCCCGGCAGCGACCCCGTATGGCTCGACAACAACAAGCTGGCCTTCGCCTCCAAGGGCGAGATATGGACGATGAATGCCAAGGGTAAGTCGCGCAAGCAGCTCACCAAGACCGATGGCGCCGTCGAGGGTTTCCTCTTCTCGCCTGACCAGCAGAAAGTCATCATCATCAAGGCCGTTCCCTTCCACGACATCATCAAGGAGCGTCCTGCCGACCTGCCTCTCTCGCAAGGCCGCGTCATCACCGACCTCATGTATCGCCACTGGGATCACTACGTCGAGAGCATTCCGCACCCCTTCGTCCTGGACATCAAGAGCGGCAAGGAATTCGATATCCTCGAAGGATTCCCTTACGAATGCCCCATGGAGCCTTTCGGCGGCATCGAGCAGTTGGCATGGTCGCCCGACTCGAAGTTCATCGCCTTCACCTGCCGTTGCAAGACAGGTCTCAACTACAGCATCAGCACCGACTCCGACATCTTCCTCTATGACGTGGAAAGCGGCGATATGAACAATACCCGGAACCTCTGCAAGAACGGTTGCGAGTTTGACGTCGTGCCCGACGAGGGCTTGGCCTACCACACCGACAACCTACTCAATCCGACCAAGACGCTCAAGAACCAAGCCATCAATAAGAAAGACGACGGCTTAGATCGGCAAGTAGGCTACGACCAGAACCCCAAGTTCTCGCCCGACGGCCGTTACGTGGCCTGGCTCTCGATGGAGCGCGACGGCTACGAGGCCGACCGCCAGCGGCTCTGCGTCTATGACCTCCAGCAGTTGGACAAGGAGCCTTCGGCAGAAGCCAAAATCTATGTAACAGAGGCATTCGACTCCAACGTCGACGACTTCGTTTGGGGCGATGACAGCAACACCTTATATTTTATAGGTGTATGGCACGCCACCGTCAACCTCTATCGCACCAACCTCAAGGGTGAAGTGAAGCAGCTCACCAACGACCAAGCCGACTGGGGCAGCCTCCAGCTCATCCCCTCCGCGGCCTCGGCTTCCTCTGCCACTATGCCCTCGGCATCAGCCGAGGGTTCCCCCACCCGCCTCCTCATGGAGCGCCACGACTTCTTCCATCCCGCAGACCTCTATCTCGTCAGTGTGCTCGACGGTTCTCCCGTCGAGATCACCCAGCTCACCCACGAGAACGACCACATCCTCTCGCAGCTCGCACCAGGCAGCTCCGAGCCCCGCTGGTGCCCCACCACCGACGGGCAGCAGCTCCTCTACTGGGTCATCAAGCCCCCTCACTTCGACCCCTCGAAGAAGTACCCCACCCTGCTCTTCTGCGAAGGTGGCCCACAGTCGCCCGTATCGCAGTTCTGGAGCTACCGCTGGAACTTCTACATCATGGCTTCGCAAGGCTATGTCATCATAGCTCCTAACCGCCGCGGCCTGCCCGGCTTCGGACAGGAGTGGCTTGAGGAAATATCAGGCGACTGGACTGGCCAGTGCATGCACGATTACCTCTCTGCCATCGACGATGCCTGCGACAACCTGCCCTACGTTGACCGCGACCGCCTCGGCTGTGTCGGAGCCTCCTTCGGCGGCTTCAGCGTTTACTACCTCGCCGGCCACCACGACAAGCGCTTCAAGTGCTTCATCTCCCACGACGGAGCCTTCAACCTCGAAGCTATGTACACCGAAACCGAGGAGAACTGGTTCAGCAACTGGGAGTACGACGACGCTTTCTGGAACAAGGACATGACAGCCAACGCCAAGAAAACTTACGACAACTCACCCCATCGCTTCGTTGACCAGTGGGACACGCCCATCCTCTGCATCCACGGCGAGAAGGACTATCGCATCAATGCCACACAGGGCATGAGTGCCTTCAACGCAGCCCGCATGCGCGGCATCGAGGCCGAACTGCTCCTCTACCCTGACGAGAACCACTGGGTGCTCAAGCCCCAGAACGGCATCCTCTGGCAACGCACATATTTCGATTGGCTCGCACGTTGGCTGAAACAATGATCATCTACAAAGCACATATCCTTTTCACCCGTCAGCAGGACCGTTTCGAGGTCTTCGAGAATGGTTACGTGGCAGTTGACGACGGCCGAGTCGTAGGCGTTGCCAATGATGTGAAACAGCTGGGCGGCAACGAAGCCGATGTCATCGACCTGGGCGACCGCTTGCTCATTCCTGCTATGAACGACATCCACGTTCATGCCCCTCAGTATCGCAACCTCGGCCTGGCGATGGATCTGGAGCTGCTCGAATGGCTCGACAACTACACGTTCCCTGAAGAATCACGCTTTGCCGACATCCATTATGCCGAACGTATGTATCGCCGTTTTGTCCACGACCTGTGGCGCCACGGAACGATGCGCACCGTTTGCTTTGCCACCACTCATCTCCCTGCCACCCGTCTGTTGATGAACCTCTTCCGCGAAGCTGGCATGGGTGCCTTCGTGGGTAAGGTCAACATGAATCGCAACTGCCCTGACGCGCTTTGCGAGACCTTGGAAGCAGCCGAGTTGGCATGCGAGACGCTGGTTCGCGAGTTTGGCGATGCCGACAGCCTTGTGCGACCCATCATCACCCCTCGCTTCATACCGTCATGCACACCTGAGATGCTTCACTTATGTGGAAAACTGGCGCAGCAATACCACCTTCCCGTCCAATCCCATCTCTCCGAGAACAAGTCGGAGATCGAACTGGTCAAGACCTTAGAACCCGAAAGCAGTTGCTACGGCGACGCCTACGACCGCTATGGGCTATTCGGACAGACACCTACCATCATGGCGCATTGCGTCTGGACCGAAAGCGACGAGCTGGAACTGATCAGGAAGAACGATGTCATGGTGGCCCATTGCCCTACGTCCAACCTCAACCTTGCCTCTGGCATGGCCCCCATACGCACGTTCCTCGACGCTGGCATCAGCGTGGGATTGGGCAGCGACATCAGTGGAGGCCACGACCTCAGCATCTTCCGCATGATGGTCTATGCTATTCAGGTAAGCAAGATGCACTACCAGCGCGACAAGAGCAAGCATTTCCTCACGTTGTCTGAAGCCTTCTGGCTGGCCACCAAGTCCGCCGGCCGTTTCTTCGGACACGTAGGCAGCTTCGAACCCGGCTATGATTTCGATGCACTCGTCATCGACGACAGCGACCTCAACCACGACCATTACTCCCTCCTCCACCGCCTCGAGCGCTTCATCTACGTTGGCGACGACCGCAACATCGTGCATCGCTTCTGCCGAGGACGCGAGATAGCTGAACCTGCTGTCGTTGCATAAAAAAACGACGGCCAATGGGTCACATCATCATTTACCTACCATAAAGAGACAAATAACCTCTTTTAAACACATTTAGTTATGGAAACGAAAGAATTTGCTTACAAAGGAACCACATTGAACGGTTTCCTCATGCTGTTCCTGAATCTGGCGCTGACCATTGCCGCCATTGTCCTGTTTGTATTCGCTGTCGAGAACGAGTCGTGGCAGCTGGGTGTCTGCTGTGGCGTCACACTACTCGTATCGTTGTTCCTTTGGGCCGGTTTCATGATGCTCGAACCGGGCGAAGCGCGCGTCGTGATGTTCTTCGGCAAATATGTCGGCACTTTCACTCGCACTGGCTACTATTGGATCAACCCCTTCACCACGACGAAGAAACTATCGTTGCGTGCTCGCAACCTCGATGCCGAACCCATCAAGGTCAACGACAAGGAAGGCAACCCCGTGATGATTGGTCTCGTACTCGTTTGGCGCCTCAAGGACACCTACAAGGCGATGTTCGAGATTGACTCGCAGACCATGGCTGCCGGCAACGCACAAGTAGGCACCGATGTCAAGTCGATGATGGCTGCCTTCGAGCGTTTCGTTCGCGTGCAGAGCGATGCAGCCCTGCGTCAGGTGGCAGGTCAGTATGCCTACGACGACACCGAGTCGCGCTCCGAAGACATCACCCTGCGCAGCGGCGGCGAGGAAATCAACGACCAGCTCGAAGCCAAGCTCACCGAGCGTCTCGCTATGGCTGGCATCGAAGTTGTGGAAGCACGCATCAACTACCTCGCCTATGCACCTGAGATTGCCGCTGTGATGCTGCGTCGCCAGCAGGCCACTGCCATCATCGCTGCCCGCGAGAAGATCGTGGAAGGTGCCGTTTCGATGGTGAAGATGGCCCTTGATCAACTTAAGGAGCAGGACATCGTACGCCTCGACGACGACAAAAAGGCGCAGATGGTCTCGAACCTCCTCGTCGTGCTCTGTGGCGAAGACAACGCCCAGCCCATCGTCAACACAGGCAGCATCTAAAAGGCAGACCACAGCAACGGATGAAAAAAGGATTAGTCTTAGAAGGCGGTGCCTTACGCGGATTATTCACCGCCGGCATCATGGACATGCTCATGGAGCACGGCATCACCTTCGACGGACTGGTCGGCGTGTCAGCCGGTGCCTGTTTCGGCTGCAACTACAAAAGCCAGCAGATTGGACGTGTACTACGCTACAACCTGCGTTATGCCCACGACCCACGCTATTGCAGCCTATGGTCGCTCCTGACCACGGGTGGCATTTTCGGCCCACGCTTTGCTTACTACACACTTCCGCAACGGCTCGACCCGTTTGACATCGACGCCTTCGACTTGAATCCTATGGAGTTTCATCTCGTGGCAACGGATGTGCAGACGGGTCGTGCCGTGTATCGTCGTTTCGACCGTTTCTCCGAGGATATGTATGCGTGGATCCTGGCCTCCTCTTCGATGCCTATCGTCTCGCGCGTTGTTGACATCGACGGTCAACTCCTCCTCGATGGTGGCATCACAGATTCCATCCCGTTACGCTATTTCCAGGATCTTGGATTCGAGCGCAACCTCGTCATCCTCACCCAACCTGCCGACTACAGGAAACAACCGCTAAGGTTTCAACCGGCCATACGTCGTCTCCTACATCACTACCCTGCCCTCGTCGAAGCTTGGGTGCAACGCCATGAGATGTACAACGCTGAACTGCAATACATCGCCGAGCAGACAGACACAGGCAACACCCTCGTTCTCTGCCCTGAACATCCGCTCGCCATCGGCCATATCTCACACGACCGCAGCCTTATGCGCGAAACCTATCAACTTGGACGCGATGCTGCCACATCCCGACTTGAACAAATAAAAACATTCATACAGTCATGAAACGCTATCCTTTATTATTCAGCCTTTGCTGTTTATTATTCAGCCTCAGCGCCTACGCCCAGCTGTCCTCCAACCCCGACAAATTCCTGGGCAATATCACCACCAGCGGACAAGTGGACTACGGTGCTGAGAAGTTCTACCAACTGTGGAACCAAATCACACCCGAGAACGAGTCGAAATGGTCGTCGATTGAAGGCTCACGACGCGGCAGTTTCAACTGGAGCGGCTGCGACGCGGCTTACAACTACGCCAAGCAGCACCATTTCCCCTTCAAGTTCCACTGCCTGATATGGGGTCAACAGTACCCCGGCTGGCTCGACAACCTCTCCACGGCTCAGCAGTACAAGGCCATCGAGGAATGGATGGACGCCATCAAAGCCCGCTATCCCTCGATTGACTTGATCGACGTGGTCAACGAGGCAGTGCCGGGTCACAACCCCGCACCCTACAAGGACGCCCTCGGAGGCGACGGCAAGACAGGCTACGACTGGATTATCAAAGCTTTCGAGATGGCCTACGAACGCTGGCCCGACGCCATCCTCATCTACAACGACTTCAACACGTTCCAGTGGCAACGCGCCGAATTCATTGACCTCGTCCGCATCCTGCGCGATGCCGGAGCACCTATCGATGCCTACGGCTGCCAGTCGCATGATCTCACCGACATGAACGAGTCCAATTTCAAGTCGGCAATGAACGAAATACAAAGCGCCCTGAAGATGCCCATGTTCAGTTCTGAATACGATATCGGCACCGATGACGATGCCCTGCAGGAGCAGCGCTACAAGGAACAGATACCCTACATGTGGGAAGCCGATTATTGTGCCGGCATCACCTTCTGGGGGTATATCTACGGACACACATGGGTCACCAACGGCAACTCAGGCATCATACGCAACGGCGTTGACCGTCCGGCGATGAAGTGGCTGCGTGGTTACATGGCCAGCACTAAGGCCAAGACCGCCAAAAGCCCCTTCCCCGGCATGAAGAAAGAAGCGTCGGTCTATGTGCAGCCCTCCACCATCAACGCCACCAAGGGCGAGCCTGTTAATATAAAGGTACGCGCACGTATGCGAACGAAGTCCATCGAACGCATCGACCTCTACGCAGGTAGCACCATCATCAAGACCTTCACTCAAGAGCCTTATGAGACCGATTACACCCCAACGGCCATAGGGAAGGTGCAGTTGAAAGCCGTCGTAACGGCTACCGACGGCACCACCTATCAGCGCTTCTCTGGTCTTTCCGTGTATAATCCACGTGCTCCTTTCAAGAACATGGCTACCCTGCCTGGCACCATCCAGAGTGAAGACTTCGACATGGGAGCCGAAGGCGACGCCTACCACGACTCCGACAGCAACAATCAGGGCGGCACCAGCTATCGCACCGATGGCGGTGGCGTAGATGTCGTCAGCAAGAACGGAGGCTATGCCATCGGTTGGACCAATGCCGGCGAATGGCTCGAATACACCGTCAATGTCACGGAGGCTGGCTACTACGAGTTTGATGCCTACGCCGCCGCCGGCGACAACAACAACGACGGCACCTTCCGTCTCGACCTCAGCCGCGACGGTACGCTCACGCCCATCTCCAATGTTCTTCCCATTCACAATACAGGCAACTGGAACACGCTCAAAGCCATCCACGGTCGCACACTCATCCCATTGGAAGTCGGCGAGCAGCGCATACGCTTCACCGTTGTGCATAATGGCTTCGACATTGATCGCATCGTGTTCAAGCACATCGACCTCAACGAAGACATGACCATTGCCCTCAGCGCCGACCCGACTCCTGCTACTATCAACACGACCACTACCCTCTCCGTAGCCATAACGCCGGAGGATCTCGGCATCAAGAACGTCAAGTACTACATCGACGGCATCCTTTCCAAGACCGTTTCCACTGCACCCTACGAATACAAGTATCGTCCTACGACTGCCGGCACTTACGCCATCACAGCCGTAGCCACCGATACCGACGACCGCCTATCGCCTGTCGCGTCCTACAGCCTCAAGGTCACGCCTAAGCGCACACCCTTCAAAGGCACCATCACCCTCCCCGGCATCATCGAGGCTGAGAACTTCGACAAGGGTGGCGAGGGCTTCACTTTCCACGATTCCGACAGCGAAGACCAGGCCAAGTCCAGCTACCGCACCGACAATGCCGGCGTGGACATCGGCCAGGGCAATGGAGGCTACGTTATCGGTTACACCAGTACGCAGGAATGGCTGGAATACAGCGTCAACGTCACCGAGGCTGGCAAATATGCCTTTGAGGCCACCGTCTCGTCGGGTGTCTCTGGTTCAAGCTTCACCATCGGTCTAGTCAACGGCGAACAAGTGACCAGCTTGGCACGCGTCACCGTACCCAAGACCGGCGACAACGACTGGGGCACCTACCGCGTTGTCAGAGGCAACCTCAGCCGTCAGCTGCAAGCAGGACCGCAGATCATCCGCTTCACCATCACAGGAGCCAGCTGCAACATCGACAAGGTTGAGTTCAAATGCACCGTGCCCGATGGCATTGAGGACACCATCCTGCAGCCCACAGCCGTCCATCGGATCTACAACCTCGCCGGACAGCCCATCAATGCCAACTACAAGGGCATCGTCATCAAGAACGGCAAGAAGATCCTCGTCAAGTAAAGCTACGTACGATAAAGTCATCGCCCCTGTCCACTGCTGGATAGGGGCGAAGTTTGTATCTGACAGGAAGCAAGCCTTGCTTAGAGTCGGAACTTATAGCCTAACGTGAGCTGGAACACGCGGTTACGATAGTCGAGATGTTCTGCGAACTTGACGACACCTATATTGTAACGGGCATCGAGGACAATATTCTTGTATTCATACGACAAGCCGACGGGGATGGCAAAGTCGAAAGCCTGAACGTCTACGCCTGAATCAGAGAGGCTTGCACTCGTTTCTACTCCTTCCGTGGTTCTTAAGGCCTTGGCTAAGACATTGAAACCTGGCTGAACACCAACTTTCAAGGCCAGCCCTTTGAAGACATACACATTAGCCACGATGGGGATATTGATGTAATCGGTTTTCCAGGTCGTTGTGGTCTTTATGCTCTGTTGGAAGGGAATGTTGAAGTTGCTGCTATGCTTAGCGCCTTGCATGGAATACATAACTCCTGCCGAAACGCTGAGCAGCTTCGAGATCTGATACTCGAATTCGGCTCCTGCGGCAAGACCGACTCGCGGGTTGGAATCTTCGGAACTGGCATAATTGGCGACGTTCATGCCCACCTTGGGTTGGATAGTGATTGTACCGGCGCTTTGCTGAGCAAAAGCACCAACAGATAGCATCATGACGGATGCAAGAATAAGAACTCTTTTCATTTGTTTTTTATGTTTTAAATGATTGATTAATGGATTCGAATGGTTAGAGATGATCCCAGAAGTCACGCGGCAAGCTGATGTTTTCCATGTCCTTGGCGGCACGGAAGAGGGGCGCGATTTCGTCAGCATCGAAGCCGGCGATGCCGCAACCGATACGGGTGACGAGGAAATGGAGTTCAGGGTGTTCGCGGGCAAAGGCAATGAACTCATCGACGTAAGGGGCGATGGTCTCTACGCCGCCCTGCATCGTGGGGATGGCGTAGCTCTGACCCTGCAGGCCTACGCCCTGTCCGAGCTTAGCACCGAATTTCTTCAGCGCGATGTAAGCAGCACCGCCGCCATGCATGCCGGCAAGATTGCTGCCGAAAACAAAGATCTCATTTTCGCCGAGCTGCGTGATGGACTCGGGGGTGATACGGTTGGGAGTCATGGGACTTGAGGATGGAGGATGAATGATGGAGGATTGAGGATGAATGATGGAAGAATCGGAGGCTGCGCCTTCGGCGCGGCTCTTCGATGTGGACTTACGGAAGCGTGAGGTGAGTTTCTCGAAGATTGAAGAAGGAGCCGAAGCTGCAGGCATGGCATCGTTGACGGGATAGAAGTCGCCATAGACCGCTTCCGTCGCAGAGATGTCGGCAGCGGAAGACTGTTCGAAGCAGGCTGCAGCACCCATCATCGGCTGGCTCTCGTAGTGGTGCTTGAAATACGGGATGATGACGGAGTCCATGAGCTTGCGATAGCGCTGCGACACGGCAGAAGGCGTCACGCCTAACTGTGCCGCCACCTCCTTGGCCTTGTAGCCGCCGATGAGGATCATGCGAAGGATGCCTTGCGACGTGCGGTCGCCGATGAAACTCTTGTCGATGACCTCTTCCAGCATCTCGCGCACCTCCTCGGCGAAGTGGTCGTCGGGCAAGTCAAAGCGCAGCGCATTGACGTCCTCGCTGGCCACTGTGTGATAGGTCTTCAGCTTGTCGAGCACAAGGTACCGGAAGCCACCCATCATCCATGTGCGCAACGGCACCTCGGGACGCTTGGCATCCAACTGTTGCCAGTCAGCCATCAGCAGACGCATATAGTAGTCGTGTGCCAGCGAGTAGAAATCCATGTCGGTCTTGCCGCTGAGACCATAGCGACGGTCACACACGCTGTAGGCTACTCGGCAGTAACCATAGAAGTAACGGCGTGTGATCTCTGCGTCGCCACGCTTGATGCCCTGTATGATTTCTTCATCGGTCATGTCATCGTGATTTCTCTTCGATTCGAGTGCAAAGGTAGCAAATAATCATATAACCTCCACCTTTTTTCCACCATTTCTTTCTTCTCATCGCCATCTTTTTTGCTATCATTACATCCGAGAAGCACTTTTTTGCGCTCACATGCACACGAATAAAAATAATTGTGTATTTTTGTGGCCGTTAAAAAACGTAACGACGATGAAAAAGGTATTCTTTGCTTGCCTGATGGCAGTGGTCTGTGTGATGAATGGCACCGCACAGACGAAATGGTTGAATCCGCTGGAGCAGGGCGATAATATCGTTCACGGACGCTGGTGGAACAGCGAGCTGAAGGACGGCTACCACCGCCTGACGCCGAGAGCCCAGGAAAAGGTGCGCGGCGCGGTATGGAATCTCTCGCGACAGTCGGCAGGACTGTCGATATGCTTCCACACAAATGCGCCGAGCGTGAAGGTAAGGTACAAGGTGGCGGGCGGCCTGAACATGTTCCACATGCCTACGACGGGCGTTTCGGGCGTGGATCTCTACGCCACCGACGCCAACGGTAAGCTGCGTTGGTGCGCAAGCAAGTTCAACCTCTCGTTCAAGGACACCATCAACTACGAATTCAAAGACCTGACCTATTTCACGGGCCAGGAACGGGGCTATGACTATGAGCTGTTCCTGCCGCTGTACAACGAGGTGACGTGGATGGAGATAGGCGTGGCAGAAGGCTGCGAACTACGTTTCCTGCCGGCACCGGACGAGAAGCCCATCGTGGTCTATGGCACGTCCATCGCTCAAGGTGCCTGTGCTTCGCGAACGGGTATGGCGTGGACGAATATCGTGCATCGGGAATCACGCTATCCGGTGATCAACCTGGGCTTCTCGGGCAACGCACTCATCGAGGAAGAGGTGTTCCGTTTCTTAGCGGAGATCAACGCCAGCCTATTCATCATCGACTGCCTGCCCAATATGGCTACTGAGCGCACGGAACTGGTTTACGACCGCCTGATGAAGGGCATAGCTATCCTGCGCGAGAAGAGCGAGGCACCAATTCTGCTGGTGGAACACAACTACGCCAACGGCCTCAGTTCGCAGCAGTCGGTGGACTGGTACACACATTCCAACGAGGAACAGTACCGCGCCTACAAAGCCTTACGCAAGCAAGGCGTCAAGAATCTCTACTACCTGAGCCACGACGAACTGGGGTTCACTCAGGACACAATGGTCGAGGGTATTCATCCCAATGACCTCGGTATGCGTCAGTATGCCGATGCCTATCTCAAGAAGATTCGTAAGATCCTGGGCAAGCACCCCGCTCACAAGCAATCATCTAATTGAACCTATTTATTCATCCCCAATGCTGAAAAAGTGGGGATTTTTTTTGCTCGAAATCAAATATTTCCTACCTTTGCAGCGTGAAACATCAATAACAGGGTCATCTATGCTTTGATGGCCTTGCTTGCCGGACCAACCGGGGCTATCCATCTGAAGCGGAGCTGTGGAGTGCTGTATTAACAAGTCGCTTGCCGGACCAACCGGGGCTCTTGTCCTATACAAGCACTTTTTCTGATGGCAAAAGTACGGACTACTTTTGATTCGTGCAAACTTTTCGCTCAAAATCTTTTCATTTGAAGATAAAAAGAAGTTCTAAATGCCTCTTTTTATCTCTTTTCCCATCGTTTCCCGCATTTTCTTGTCGAAAAATTGTGGAGAGACCATTATTGTTGCTATCTTTGCAGCCGAAAGGGCACGAAAGTGTCGAAAATGACACCCGAAAACCAAAGAAGGCCTCTTTTTATGAGGACTGATTGCCCGATCATATCTTATCGATAATAAACGAAGCGTTATGCTCGTCTTGCACTTAGAAACCTGAGAACTTTCAAGCAAAACAAGAGAACATGATGGCTTCCACGCGTAAGCGTGGATTATAGCCTCATCTCTTTTGCAAGGTTTTCTCAGACCCCCTAAGTGGAGAAGTGGATACAGTTCCACGCTTCACTCATAATTAAAGCACATTCTTTGGGACTGAGGATGAGAAAGATAAGTATGAAAAGATTTGTATTTTTTGTGATGCTATTTATGATTCTAGTGCTTCATGCAAGTGCTAGAATCATAATTGGTTTCAGAGATAATGGTAGTCCATATTTAGAATCGGACTTCATCGTGTTAAATGGTATCACCTATCAATTTCATCTTGGTAGCATACATGTTGATTATGGTATAACTGAAACTCCCAGAAGCGTGACGATTTATGGTGGATACTTTGATGCCATAGCTTACAATGAGAACAATGGAGTTGATGTTAAACTTTTGGATATTATACCTTCCAATCAAACTGGTATTTCTTGTACGAACAATGCAAGTGTTAAATTTGCAGGTGACATAATTGACTTTCCCGTAAAATCGTTTGCCAGCCTATTATTCAAGCAGAAAACACATCTACGTTCCATTTCACTCCCTCAGTCGTTTACAAGTATTGAAGAATCTTACTTCGAAGGTTGTACGAGTCTTGCAAGCGTCCATCTTCCTCCTACCATAACCAGTATAGGTGAAAACGCTTTTAAAGACTGCTCAAGTCTCACTTCCATAAATATACCTTCTGGGGTGACCTCAATAGGTTCTTATGCTTTTTCAAATTGTTCCAGCCTCCCGGTTCTCGATATTCCTGATGGTATCAACAGTATGAATTGCACAGCTGTTTGGGGCTGCAAGAGTCTCACGTCTATCAAATTCCCTCAATGCATAACTTATATAACCGATTCTCTATGTGCTGGTTGGGAGAACTTAAGGGATGTAGAGTTACCTTCGTCTCTGAGGAGCATTGGTAAAGAGGCTTTCCTAAACTGTAAAAGCCTAACTACAATCAATATTCCTGACGGAGTTTCTTATATAGGTCCAGGTTCCTTTGCAAATTGTAGAAGTCTGGAATCCATAAAGCTTCCAAGTGGAATAAATATCATTTGGACAAATACTTTCTTCTCATGTAGCAGCCTTTGTTCTGTTAACATCCCTTATGGTGTAACAACAATAGAAGCAGCTTTTACTAATTGTACTAATCTTACCTCAATTAACATACCTGAAAGTGTAACGACCATTTCAGGGTATGCTTTTGCGAACTGCGGTTTAACCTCTATTTTTATTCCCAAATCCGTTACATCATGGCTTGGCGCAGTTTTTCATGATTGTTCAAGTCTAACAAGTATTGTGGTAGATGAGAATAATCCTGAATATGATTCTCGAGAAGGTTGCAATGCGATTATTCGTACCTCTACAAATAGTCTAATAAGAGGATGCAGAAATACATCTATTCCTAATACAGTAACTAGCATTTATTCTTCCGCTTTTAATTGTTGTAAAGGTTTGACTTCCATTGATATTCCATCATCGGTAACATCTATTGGGAATATGGCTTTTTTCTTTTGTTATGATTTAAAAACTATCATTCTCCCCGCTACCATTTCGTCTATTGGAAATAATGCTTTCTATGGTTGTCCATTAACCGATATGTATTGTTATGCTAAAACTATACCACAAGGAGGTTGGCAGGAAGATTCATCACTATCTACAGCTACTCTCCACGTCCCCACATCTGCCCTTGATGATTATCGTAATACCGAGCCCTGGAATCAGTTTGGGAATATCGTGCCTGTTGAGGAAGAACCAAGTGAGTTAAATTATAAAATCATAAGCGAAGACAATGTGGAGGTTGTTGCGCTTGAGGAGGGGAGATATGAAGGGGATATAGTTATTCCTGAAAAGGTTGAAATTGACGGAATCGAATATAATGTGACTAGAATAGGAGACAATGCATTTTCTTATTGTCAAAACCTGACATCTATTACTATCCCAGAGAGTGTTACTGAAATAGGAAAAATCGCATTTAGAGGGTGCAAAAATCTCACATCTATTTCTATCCCTAAATCTATAAAAAAGATTCGTACAGAAGCGTTTGCTGATTGTGCCCAGCTTACATCAATACATATTCCAGCTTCCGTAGAGATTATTGAATCTAATGTTTTTCAGAGTTGTTCAGGGATTGAGACTATGATTGTAGAAGAAGGAAACCCCGTATATGATTCTCGTGACAATTGTAATGCAATTATCAAGACCAAAGCAAACACATTAGTCTTTGGATGTAAGAATACCATTATTCCAAATACTGTAACGACGATAGGACGTCGTTCTTTCTTCGGCTGCAGCGGCTTGACATCCATTGTCTTTCCCAACACATTGAAAAAGATAGAGAGTCACGCTTTTTATCAATGTACGGGGTTGACCTCTGTGGTTATTCCAAATTCTGTGATAAGCTTAGGAGAAGATAATCCCTTTGCATATTGCACTGAGTTAGCTTCCATTTCTGTTGAAGAAGGGAATACACAATATGATATGCGTGACAATTGTAATGCTATCATCAAGACTTCAACGGATGAACTTGTTATAGCCACAAGGAATTCAACAATACCTCAATCCATTAAAAGCATTGGCAGATATGCCTTCTATCATTTCTCAAATTATAAATCCATAACATTACCAGACTCTTTAACAGCTATTAAACAATCAGCCTTTTGTAATTGTAATGGTCTGACTCAGATAGTGCTGCCTGAATCGTTAAAGACCATTGATGTTTGGGCTTTTCAATACTGCGGATTTAGGTCAATAACTATTCCCAATAGCGTAAAATCCATTGGCGAGTTGGCTTTCTCTTATTGTCTGTCTTTAAAATCCATTTCATTGGGTAGTGGCATAATCTCCATTGGCGGAAAGGCGTTCATGGGCTGTAAGTTGGATTCTGTTGTTTCTTTGATAAATGAACCTTTTTCTATTGAACGGAATGTGTTCTCACCTTCTGTCTATGAACAAGCAACCCTCTATGTTCCTGCCAGCTCAAAGGCGTTATATGAGATTACAGAAGGATGGAATATATTCCAAAATATTGTAGAGATGGAAAACGAGAACATAGAGCCTTTTTGTGAGGATGAGACGGTGACGTTTGACGAGGAGGGCGGTATTGACGAGGAAGCTGACCTCGATGGCAATGTCATCGGCAATATCTTCTTCAACATCAGTTCCGGCAACGGCGGCTACGACGCCGAAGAAGGTTGCATCACCGTGACGAAGCCGACGCCGGACGAAGAGTTGCAGCAGCTCGAAGGTCAGGATATCTTCGGCGAGGATTTCAAGGATCAGTTCACGGGTATCGTCTTTAAGGTTCCTGCTGGCAGCGGAACCGTCAAGATAACAGCCGAGACAACGGGCAACACGACGTTGAAGGTGAAGATTGGCAACGGCGCACCCATCGAGATGGAGCTGGAAGGCAAGCTGAAGGCTTCTTTCCCCTACAATGTTGCAGAGTCCACTTATGTCTATATCTATGCCGGACAGACGGCGGCAGGCGTCAAGGGCCTCGCTCCCGTGACCGATGCTGAAGGTACGTTGAAGATCTACGGCATCGAACTGAGTCTCATAGAAGACGGCATCGAGGCAATGGACGATGGGCAATGGACGATGGACAATGTCGTCATCTACAACCTCTCTGGCCAGCGCCTGTCAAAGCCTCAACGTGGTGTGAACATCATCAATGGCAAGAAAGTGCTAATAAAATGATGATGAGTAAACCTTGACGCAAAAAAAGTTTTGCGAAACAGACAACAGACTACATCGCCCTCTGTCCCAACATGGATGGAGGGCGATACGGTTTTTGAGACATAAAATAGAAAAAAGAAGTGTGAAAGCTTGGTGAATCGGAAAAAAGCAGTACCTTTGCAATGTCAATGAGGTTGCTGTTATGGAAAAGACACAAATTCTTAATAAGATCAAGCAGGTAGCATCTCAGGTGCTACCCAAGGGCAGTTCGCTCTATCTCTATGGTTCTCGCGCCCGTGGTGAGGATCATGAAAATTCAGACTGGGATCTGCTCTTGTTGTTGGATAAGGCTGAGGTCGGCAAAGATGATTTCACCAAATATTCTTATCCTATCATGATTGCAGGTTTCGATTTATGGCAGTTGTTCAGTATCCAGACTTACACGAAGAGCCAATGGCAGAATGGGCCTCATTCGATGTATTATTATAATGTAGAAGAAGATAAACAATTATTGTATGAATCTTAAGGAAGAAGAGAGGCAGATTGTGGTCAAATGATGATGGGTAAACCTTGACACAAAAACAAAAAGTTATTCGAAATAGACTACAGACTACATCGCCCTCTGTCCCAACGCGGATGGAGGGCGATGCGGTTGGTGAGAATGGGTGCTGTCTAAAGGACGTTTGAGGAATAGAAACAGAAAAAGACGTAAAAAACTTGTGGAATCACAAAAAATGCGTACCTTTGCGGCAACAAAAGCTACAATAATGAACCAGCAGATATTGGATAGCATCAAGAAAACACTGGCAACGAGTCTGCCCCAACGAGCAACGGCCATGCTTTATGGTTCGCAGGCTCGAGGCGATGCCCGTCGGGATTCCGATTGGGACATCTTGATTGTGCTTGATAAGGACAAGCTGGTTCCTCATGACTATGATACAGTGACTTATCCTTTGACCAAGTTGGGATGGGAACTGGGAACTGAGATTAATCCCATTATGTATACAAAAAAAGAATGGGAGGCCAGTCGCATCACTCCATTCTACCATAATGTCTTAGAAGATGCTATAGTCTTATGAGTTTAAGCAATGAAGATAGAAAAGTTGTGGTTGGACTTGAATTGGAGAAAGACGACCGTTTCCTAAGACAGGCTGAAATGGCCCGCAATTGGGAACAATGGGATTTGGCTGCCAATCGTTATTATTATGCCTGTTTTCATGCAGTCCAAGCGTTGTTCATTCATAATGGTCTGACTAGTAAGCGTCATTCGGGCATGATTAGTCAACTTGGGCTCCATTTTATCAAGCCTGGCATCATTGAAGATCGGTTGGGTGGCTTCTTAACAAGGATGGAACAGATGCGTGAGAAGGGAGACTACAATTGCATCTTTTCCGTGAGTGAAGAGGAAATGGGTACAATTGTTGACCCTGCCAACGAATTGGTGTCGGTCATCAAGTCCCTCATCCAAAATTCCCCAAAATAATCTCTAGCCAGCTCCTTTCGAAGCCACCGCGTGGTGTGAACATCATCAATGGCAATAAGATTGTGGTCAAGTGATGATGGGTAAACCTTGACGAGGAAAAAATTATTTTGCGAAACAGACTACACTCTACATCGCCCTCTGTCCCAACGCGGATGGAGGGCGATGCTATTTTATATACTGCCCATAATGCAAGCCAAGCACAAAGAATGGGTGTAATTTTGGAGGAATGGTGGGGATAATAAGAACATTTGGAAGTCCTCATTAGATTTTTTATGCTCAAAATTTGGTAGGTCTGACATTTTCCTATATCTTTGCAGCGAAATAAAGCCAACTGAATCAATTATGAGATTAGGAGATTACGTACTTATATCACCCGAAGTAACCCACAAATCTGATTGGATAGAGGGGCGTATCATCGAAGTGGAAGATAATCCGTTCGTTGGAATAGTGATTTCCGCTGAGACAGCAGACCGTGACATCTTCTTTGGCAAAGATTGCTATTTCCGCAAAGCTTCCTGACATTATGTTTGCCATCAGTTTCGATATGGTCATCAGAGACTTGGAGCAAAACTATGGGACTCCATATAACAGGGCTTACTATGAGATTAAGAAAGTCCTGGAGAAATATGAGTTTTATTGGTTCCAAGGAAGTACCTATATGATAGAATCCAATGATTTAGGCAAGGTCTTAGGTGCTATCTTAGCACTAAAATCCATTGACTGGTTCCGAAAATCTGTGCGTGACATCAGAGGGTATCGAGTTGAAGATTGGTCTGATTTCACACCACTATTCAAATAGCATTCTTCTGTTCATGTGAAAAGAAACACATTATACTGACTATTGGATCTCGCAAAAAACAAAAAGTTTTGCGAAACAGACTACACTCTACATCGCCCTCTGTCCCAACGCGGATGGAGGGCGATGCTATTTATTTTTTTCGCGCGAAAGAACTAAAAAAGTCCTTCACATCTTCACAGACATTCATTTCTTGTTGATAGCCAATAAATAAGAGTGTGAAGGCAGGTGTGAAGAATAGGTGAAGATGTGAAGCAAAGGAAGATTGAAGGGCTGTTTTTCATGGTTATTAACACAAAAAAGTTCGCTGGGTGCTTAATTTTTATCTCGCTTCTTCCTTTATATTATTAGGAGTTGCAAGAGAACACCTACAACTCTCAACTCGTCAACTTGGCAACTAAACAACTAAACAACTAAACATTAATCATTAATCATTAAAACACATCACAGCAATGAAAAAGATCTTCAATCTGATTATCGTAGATGAAAGCGGCAGCATGTCCGTTATCCAGAAGCAAGCCCTCAGCGGCTTAAACGAAACACTGCACACGGTGCGTCTGCTGGCGAAGCAGCACGCAGAGCTGGAGCAGAACGTGACGCTCCTGTTCTTCGACAGCAACCATCGCAACTATAAGTATTTCAATACGTCCGCCAACGACACCGAGGAGCTGACCGACAAGGATTACTCGCCCTGCGGCTGCACACCGCTCTACGACGCCATCGGCGAGGCGGTGAGCAAGGTGAACGCCCTCATGGGTAGCGGCGACGAGGCGCTGGTGACCATCATCACCGACGGTTACGAGAACGCCTCGACGGAGTTCACGCTCCAGATGGTGAAGAACCTCATCGAGAAGCTGAAGGAGCAGGGCTGGACCTTCACGCTCATCGGCACGGACAACCTGGACGTCGAGGGCATGGCGAAGTCGATGGCCATTGAGGACCACATGGCCTTCACCGAGGACGCTGCCGGCACGGAGGCGATGTTTGCCAAGGAGCGCGCCTCTCGCATCTGCTTCACAGGCAGCGTGGCCTCCGGCGCCGAACGCAAGCGCGGCTCGTTCTTCAGAAAATAACGACAAACCGACCCTCTTAGGAGGGTACGAAGACCCCTCTTAGGAGGGTCAGCAAACCCTCTTAAGAGGGTCGGAAATAGGCCTTAAGACTTCCGGCAAATGGTCTCAAGGGTTCTGACGAAAAGCCTTAAAGGTTTCGACGAAAACCCTTGAGGCTTTTTTTGTATGAAGTCAGCGTGACACTTCAAGAACTTCTTTAGCTCCCGAAACTTGGATCCTTTCATTCTTCATTCTGAGCGAAGCGAATATTCTTCACTCTTCATTCGCTGTAGTCTGTAGTCTTTTTGTGTTAAAAAATATTTTTCTTGTGTCTTCTACGATTACATTTATTAACTTTGCAGCCAAATTGTGCATTATTTGCAAACCGTTAATCGTTAAAATATCAAATTCTTTTATGACACAAGCCATTCAAAAGACGTTACGCGACAGCGCCGGTATGCGCTGGACAGCGTTGCTGCTGCTGGCGCTGGCCATGTTCTGCAGCTACATTTTTATGGACATTCTCTCCCCCATCAAGGATCTGATGCAGGAGACTCGCGGTTGGGACAGCGCCGCCTTCGGCCGTATGCAGGGTGCCGAGGTATTCCTGAATGTCTATGTTTTCTTCCTCATCTTCGCGGGCATTATCCTGGACAAGATGGGTGTGCGTTTCACCGCTATACTCTCCGGAGCCGTCATGCTCACAGGTGCCGTGATTAAATGGTACGCCGTGAGCGAGTCGTTCATGGGAACGGGCTTAGAGGCTTGGTTCACCAACCACTTGAATTGGAACGGCGAACTACCCATCATCGGCGCCATACTACCCTTTGCTGCCGGAATGCCGGCATCGGCTAAGCTCGCCGCATTGGGCTTCATGTTCTTCGGTTGCGGCTGCGAAATGGCCGGTATCACCGTGAGCCGCGGTATCGTGAAATGGTTCAAGGGCCGCGAGACGGCTTTGGCGATGGGCTCGGAGATGGCATTGGCTCGTCTGGGTGTGGCCACCTGCATGATCTTCTCGCCCTTCTTTGCCAAGCTGGGCGGTGAGGTGCATGTTGAGAACTCTGTGAAGTTCGGTGTGGTACTGATGTGCATCGCCCTGATCATGTTCATCGTCTATTTCTTCATGGACAAGCGGCTTGATGCACAGACGGGCGAGGCCGAGGAGAAGGACGACCCCTTCAAGATCAGCGACCTTCAGAAGATCTTTACCAGCCTCGGTTTCTGGCTGGTAGCTCTGCTCTGCGTGCTCTACTACAGCGCTATCTTCCCCTTCCAGAAATACGCCGTGAATATGCTGCAGTGCAACCTAACGCTCAATCCCGCCGAAGAAGGTTCTTACTGGGCGAGCAACACGGTGACCATTGTACAGTACGTGATCATGCTGGTTGTTGCCGTGTGCGCTTTTGCCAGCAATTTCCAGAAGAAGAAAGGTATGAAGACAGGCCTCATGGCTGTGGCCGTGGTTGCCCTGGTGGTTTACTGCTACATGGGTTATATGCGTGGCACTGCAGAGACCATCTTCGCCGTGTTCCCGCTGTTGGCTGTGGCTATCACGCCTATCCTGGGCAGCTATGTGGACCATAAGGGCAAGGCCGCTTCGATGCTGATGCTCGGCTCTATTCTTCTGGTGGTGTGCCACTTGACCTTTGCCTTCATCCTGCCTGCCTTCAAGGGCAACGCCGTTGGCGGCACGGTGGTGGCTTACGTCACCATTCTCGTCCTCGGCGCCTCGTTCTCGCTGGTGCCTGCCGCCCTGTGGCCTTCGGTGCCCAAACTGGTAGATGAGAAGATCATAGGTTCGGCCTACGCTGCCATCTTCTGGATCCAGAATATCGGTCTCGGACTATTCCCCGCGCTTATCGGCATCGTGCTGACCAAGACCAACGCTGAAGGTACTGCCGCACATGAACTCAACTACACCTGGGCACTCGTGATGCTGGCAGCGCTCGGTATTGCCTCTCTGCTCATCTCGATTTACCTCAAAGCCGTCGATAAGAAGAAAGGCTACGGCCTTGAAGAACCGAATATAAAAGTTGAGAGTTGACGAGTTGACAAGTTGACGAGTTAATAGTTCAAAGCTCAAAGCTCAAAGTTTTTGAAGGGTTGGAGCCATTGAAGTGTTAAAATAACACTATTTTACCCCTTTAGATAAATAATATCTAAAAAAGCTTCGAAGAAACGAAAAATAGTTCGTACCTTTGCGGCGCAGACTGTGAGGTCTGCGCCGTTTACTTTGAACAACTAACACAATAAGCAATAATGAAAAAGACAGCTTTACTGACTGCTTTGCTGCTGACCATCGCGACGATGGCCAGTGCGCAGTCATGGATTGACATCACCGACCAGTACGTCAAGAATCCAGGTTACGACGACAACACGACCACGGGATGGACGATTATTAAAAACAGCAGCGGCCGTGATGCTGCGGCCTACTGCATGGAGTTCTGGCAGGGCACTTGGAACATCTACCAGACCATTCCTTCGCTCCCCGCCGGCCGCTACCGCGTCAGCGTCCAGGGCTACTTCCGCGAAGGAGCACTTAACGAGGCTGCCGTGCGTGCTCACGACGAGGGAACGGAGAACCTGACCTGCTTCCTCTACGCCAACGACAACGAGACACCGCTGGTCAGCACCTTTGCCTACTATCTCAACGAGGACGTAGGCGGTTGCATGGGTATTCGCTACGGCGGAGGTTGGAACAACGTTCGCTACTACCCCAACTCCATGGAGTCCGGAGCTATCTTCTTCCAACAAGGATACTATGATGATAATAAGGTGGAGGTCACGCTTCAGGCCAACCAGTCGCTGACCTTCGGTCTGTACAACGACCAATGGACAGTGAACAACTGGGTACTCTTCGACAACTGGAGGCTTGAGTACTACGGCAACGTGGTTGCCCTCACCTCATTACGTCTCGACAAAACCAGAGCAACCATGAAGCAGGGCGACCAGCTGCAGTTGACCGTCACTGCCGTGCCTGCCAATGCGACCTACAGGGGCGTCACCTTCAGCAGCAGCAACGAAGCCGTAGCCACCGTCGATGCCGACGGACTCGTGACAGCGCTGAAGCCCGGCATCACCACCATCACGGCTCAGTCCACGAAGTACGACAACATCAGCGCGCGATGCATCATCACCGTCGAAGCCAACGAGGTGTCGCCCCAGGCCGTCATCATCAACGAGGTGCAGCAGGCCAACGTGGACATGTTCATCGACCCGTCGTTCAACTATGGCGGTTGGATCGAGCTGTACAACTCGACCGACGCAACCGTTGCCCTGGACGGCCTCTACGTTCAGGACGACCAAGGCCACCGCTTTGCGCTCAAGAGCTCGCGCAACGGCACCATCCCTGCCAAGGGTTTCCTGGCACTGTGGTTCGACCATTTCTCGTGGTGGACGCCCAAGACCACAAACTTCAAGCTCGACTGCGACGGCGGCTACATCGCCATCTCCAACGAGCAGGGCACGGTGCTCTCGGAGTTCAACTATCCGCCCGCCATCACACGTACCTCCTATGCCCGCACCACCGACGGCGGCAGCACTTGGGCTTACACCGACCAGCCTACGCCCAACGCCACGAACACCACATCGGTCTTCGCCGAGACACGTCTGGAAGCACCGACGTTCAACAAGCCGGGAGGATTCTTCGACAGCGACTTCACAGCCGGCGTCATGAACATTCCGTCGGGAGCCACCATACGCTATACCACCGACGGCAGCACGCCGACGCTGGAAAACGGCGAGACCAGCACCAACGGACGTTTCACCATCACCCAGACCACCGTCCTTCGCGTGCGTTACTTCAAAAACGGTATGCTTTCCAGTCCCGTCACCACGCGCACCTTCATCCGTAAAGACCGCGACTACACGCTGCCCGTGCTCTCGCTCGTCTCCGACCCGAAGAACCTCACGGGTGCCGACTACGGCATCTTCGTTCAGGGCAACGGCAACGGACGCCCCGGCAACGGACAGGCCGCCAACTGCAACTGGAACATGGATTGGGACCGACCCGCCAACATCGAGTTTATCACACCCGAAAAGGGAGTCGCCGTCTTCAACCAGGAAGTAGGCATCGAGCCCAGCGGCGGCTGGAGCCGTGCGTGGTCGCCCCATTCGTTCAACATCAAGGCCAACAAGGTGTACGAAGGCGTGAACCGCATGGACTATCAGTTCTTCCCGAACAAACCGTTCCTGCGTCACAAAGGCCTCAAGGTGCGCAACGGCGGCAACGACACCAGCCAGCGCATCAAGGACGGCGCCATCCAGGAGGTCGTCAGAACGTCGGACCTGTACGTCGAGACACAGTCGTTCCAGCCCGTACACCTCTATCAGAACGGACGCTACATCGGCGTGCTGAACCTGCGTGAACCCAACAACAAGAACTACGGCTTTGCCAACTACGGCATCGGCACCGACGACGACGAGATGGACCAGTGGAAGATGAGCCCCGACAGCGGCTACGTGCAGCAGGTGGGCACGAGGGATGTGTTCGACGAATGGTACTCCCTCTCGCAGAATGCCGGCGATGCCCTGGTTTACGAGCGCATCAAGCAGATCGTCGATATCGAGGAGATGTGCAACTACCTCTCCGTGCAGTTCTACCTCGGCGGCAACGACTATCCGAAGAACAACATCAAGAGCTTCCGCGAACGCTCCGAGGGACAGTCCAACAGCCGCTTCCGCGCCATACTCTTCGACCTCGACCATGCCTTCAACACCGGCAACGGCATCACATGGTTCTTCGACAACTCCAACTACTGGACCTATGACCCACTTTATGGAGCTCAGGTCATTGCCAAGTACGGCAATCGCATTTCGGGCGAGATAGAGTTCGTGACTATCATCAAGAACATGCTGCAGAACGAGGAGTTCAAGAAACAGCTCGTTGACCAGTGTTGCATCGTCACCGGCAGCGTCTTCGAACCGACACGTGCCCGGGAAGTCATCACGGATATCATCAATCGCATGGCTGCCGACGGACACTCGGCCAGCGGCAGCGGCTACGATGTCATCGGCAAAATCAGCACCAGCCGCCAGAACAACACCTTTAATAATATACGCAACTACTTCGGTCTCGATGCCCCCATAGACGTCACGCTCTCCTCGAACCTCGACGAAGCCGGACTGCTCATCAACGGGCTGAATGTGCCCACGGGCAAGTTCGCCGGCAAGCTCTTCGCACCCGTTGCCGTCACAGCCTCTGCACCCGCCGGCTACCGCTTCAAAGGCTGGCAGTCGAACCAGGCAACGGCAGGCGTGACCATCTTCAGCAAGGGCGCTGACTGGAACTACTACGACCAAGGCTCGCTCGACGGCGAGAACTGGATAGTCTCCAACTACGCCAACACGTGGCCCAACGGCAACGCACCGCTCGGCTACTTCGTAGGCGACAACAACAGCCGCGGTTACAAGACCACGCTCGACTTCGGCGGCGACAACAACAACAAACGTCCCACCTACTACTTCCGCAAACAAGTGATTCTCAACGGAGCGCCAAAGAGCACCGAAAGCTTCACCCTCAACTGGGTGGCCGACGACGGCTTTATCATCTACGTCAACGGCACAGAAGCCGGCCGCTACCTGATGCCCGCTGGCGACGTCAGCTACAACACATTTGCCACGACCTATGCCAACGGCAATCCCGACTCTGGTACGATGACGCTCGACGTTTCACTCTTCAAGAACGGGGCGAACACCATCGCTGTGGAACTCCACAACAACGCCGCCAACTCCACCGACGTCATGTGGGATGCCGAACTGGTCTATGCCAAGGAGAGCGACGACAACATCGCATCGACGGAAGCCACCTACAAGCTGCCTGAAAACGTGTCGTCCATCACGCTGAAAGCCATCTACGAGAAGATCGGCACCAACGATGCCGCAGCGTGGGACGCTCATCCCGTGAAGATCAACGAGGTCAGCGCCGACAACGAGATTTACGTCAGCGAACTCTATAAGAAGAGCGACTGGATCGAGCTCTACAATACCACCGACGCCGTCATCGACGTGGCGGGCATGTATCTCTCCGACCACCTCGAAGAGCCTGAGAAATGGCAGATACCCACGTCCAACGGCAAATACAGCACTAAGATTCCGGCCCACGGACATCTCATCATCTGGTGCGACAAGAACGAGAGCGACACACAGCTGCACGCCGACTTCAAGCTGAACAACGAGGACAACAGCCTCGTCGTCCTCACCGCTAAGGACAAGAGCTGGGCCGACACCCTCGTCTATTGCAGTCACGACGGCTACCACACCGTAGGCCTCTATCCCGACGGCGGCTCGCAGCTCTACGTCATGGAACGTCCGACCATCGGCAAGGCCAATGTCCTCACCACCCTCGCCACCGTATGGCAAGAGCCCGTCTTCGAGCAGCCTGAACCGGATGCTATCCGCGACCAGGAACTTGACGACGAACTCCTCCTCGCCTTCGACGGTACGAGCCTGAAGCTTAGCGGAGCCCCGGCAGCACGCTTAGACATTTACAACACGACCGGACAGCTCGTCATGACGACCCGCATCCGTCAGTCCTCACCCGTCGGCACCTCTGCCCTACCCCGTGGCCTCTACATCGCCCGTGCCAAAACCGACGACGACGAAACGACCCTTAAGTTCTCACTTAAGTAACCCATAACCATGCCTCGCGGTTCATCCGCGAGGCCTCACGTTCAAGATGAAATCCATCCTCTACCTTCACGGCTTTGCCGGCAGCGGATCCAGCGGTACGGCCACCAGCCTCCGCAATGCGCTCTACGAGCACGGCGTCGAGGTCATCGCGCCCGACATCCCCGTCATGCCCGCCGAGGCCATGGCTTTCCTCCGCCAGCAGGTTGCCGACCTGCAGCCCGACCTCATCGTAGCCACCTCCATGGGTGCCATGTATGCCGAGCAGCTGCGCGGCCACCTGCGCATCCTTGTCAACCCCTCCTTCTGCATGGCACGTCTCCTCACCTTCGGAGGCATGGGGCGTAAGCCCTTCCGCAATCCTCGGCAGGACGGTGCCAAGGACTTCAAGGTCGATAAGGACATGATCGCTCAGTTCAAGGAGGTGGAGCGTCACAGCTTCGAAGGCATCACCCCCGAGGATCGCGACCTCGTCCACGGACTTTTCGGCGACCACGACAAGCGCGTCAACTGCCAACCCCAGTTCAAGAAAGCCTACGGCACCACCCATTTCGCCACCTTCGACGGCGAACACTACCTCAATGACGCCGTACTCAAGCGCTCCGTTTTGCCCCTTATCAAACAACTTTTAGTCCTGTAAATGCACTTTCGGCCAACGCCACAGCAAAAAAATACAGGAAAATGCTATTAATAAAAGTTAAAGAATGCCTAAGATAAGGACATTTGACATAAATAGTGTATTTTTGCACCGATTTAGGTATTAAGCATCCCAAGAAGCGTTGAAACAGACCAAATCATACGTCATTTTAGCCGTGCTTTTAGCCTGTTTTTCGTCAAAAGCGAGTTTGTGGGGACAGACTGAAGAGACAGTGTCCATCATCACAACGCTCCAACAACTGGGATTAGAAGACATCAAGGCCAGGGTTTCGAACGACACCCTCTACGCCACCTTCGAGAACAGAGCCTACAGAGGCACGTTCAGAGCGGCGGCGACGGCCATCAAGGAAATCGCACAGGCACAGCCCGGCATACAACAGTTCGAGATTGTGCTTACCGATTATAAAATGCCACAGCTCATCGTTCACGCATCCAAGCGAGGATACCTTTGGAACGTGAGTGTGGACCGGGAGATGAAAGCGGCGACCGACATGCTCCGCGAGGAGAAAGCTCAGGCCCCATCAACAGGAAAGATTGACCTCACCGTCTATCCCTTGGTCAGCATCGTCAACAACAAGCTCGACCACCTGTTCGATTTCGCTGTCTGTCTGGCACCTGCCTTCGCCACCACTCTGTGGAAAGGTTCGAGGCTGACCCTACAACCCATATTTCCCATTGCACACAAGCTCGAAAGTTGGGATCCACAACGACGGGTGCAGATTGGGAATGCCAACCTCAGCCAGCAGATTATCTCCAACCGCTACATCTTCGCCTCGGCAGCAGCCGGATTCTTTCACCCACAAAGAGTCGGCGTGCAAGCCAGCGCTGGAGTGCACATAGGTCGCAACCTCGACATCTACGTCGATGGAGGCATCACCTACAAGGTTAACAACAGCCCCCTCACAGGGTTCGGGTTCGTGCGCAACTCACGCCACATCAACGGCATGATCCACGCCGATTACTACGAGGCCTACACCAAACTCCAAATCGAGCTGCAAGGCGGACGTTTCCTCTACGGCGACTACGGCGGACGACTCGACATCACGCGCCACTTCGGAGAATACGCCATCGGCGTGTACGGCATACTTACCGGAGGAGAGCATAACGTAGGATTCCATTTCGCCATACCCTTCGGAGGCAAACGACAAAAGCGGACATCATTCATCAGAGTGCGGCTACCAGAGTACTTCTCGTGGGAATATTCCATGCAGTCTTACTTCCGCTACTGGTTCGAGAACATGGGACAACGATTCGTCACACAACCCGACCAGAACCACGCCGCTCACTATTGGGAACCCCGATTCGTCGAAGAGTACATCCAACGCATACTCGATGACGATTTCAAATAACGAAGTAAAGAAAAAACAATATTATTAACCCTTTTAATCATTTAATTCAAAACAATGAAAAAATTTCTTCTTTCTCTCTGCATGATTGCAGTTGCAAGTATCTGTGTTCTGAGCATCACATCCTGCAAGGATGATGACGAGATGCAGTCAACCACAACCGTTTCTGGCAACTTTGATTCTATCATCAAGGGCCAGATCGCTAAAGGCGTAAGCTATTCTTTCGTCATCGACGGTCAGAACTACAGCTCTTGGGATGCTGCCAAGAACGCTCTCGCTGGTCTTCCCGCTGGTAGCCACACGTTCCAGACAGTCATGAACAAGGACGGTCAGACCTATAAGGGCGCCCCCACCACCTTCACCGTTCCTACAAGTGGTTCTGTTACTTTCAACGTTGACGTTCCTACGGCTGATGCAGAGCACTCCACAGGTGCTAAGATCACCCTCACTGTTGCTGGTCACGACGGCGGCGCAGGTACTGTTGCATAAGACGCGAAGATATTCCATTACATAAAAGGCTGGCCATTGAGGCCAGCCTTTTTTATTCGTGGTAACCGTCATCCTTCATCCCTACCCTCCTTGACCTGGAGCACCACCACCGAGGCATCGGTGAGACGATAGGACGGAACCAGTACACTATAACCTTCTCTATTCAACCCGAATCGGGTTCAAGAATGCCCCGAGTATCATTTCGGATACTCGGGGCTCTTTGACTTATTGATTTCACATCAATTAGGGATGTGCAACCACTTTCTTGCCTTTTGACAGGTATATGCCAGATGGTAACCCTTTTGGCGACTCATCGGTTGAACGCAACTGGCGCCCCAAAAGATCATAGATGGGACCGCTCTGCTGTGGCGTAACGATATCGTTGACTGCGGTCTTCAGCGCCGTGGTGAAACGGTAGGAACCGGAGCCGAGGCGATAGACCTTACAGCCGTTCTCGAAGCCTACGTATTCTATGCCTTCGGCTTCTTCTGCCGGCTGACCGCTTTCCATGACGGCTGTCTGCTCGCTCTCGACAGGGAGGTACAGCGTAGCTGTCGTATTGGCTGGAACGGTACAGTCATAGCTGAAGTCATGGAAATCGCCACTCGTCTGCCAGGCGGAAAGGATTTCGCCGTAGTAGCTGTTGTGATGGGCGCTGGCCGAGGTGATGAGTTCCTGTCCGGAGGGCAGCGTCTCACGACAGTCGGGCTGCGGCTGGAGGATGATGTGTTTGAAACCTGGTTGTTCCTCATCATATTGAATACCGCACATATAACGGTACATCCATTCGCCTACTGCGCCGTAGGCATAGTGGTTGAAGCTGTTCATGCCGGGATCACCGAATCCACTCTCCTTAGTGTAGCTGTTCCAACGCTCCCAGATGGTCGTGGCACCTTGATCAACGCTGTAGAGCCACGACGGGCAGTTGCGCTGAAGGAGCAGGTCGTAGGCATAGTCGTTAAGGCCAAAGCGCGAGAGGGTCGGACCTAAGAGAGGCGTGCCGGCAAAGCCGGTGTTCAGTTTGTAGCCATTGCCGCGTATTGCCCTGACGAGCCGTGTCTTGAAGTTCTCGATCTCCTCATCGCCTTCCAAGAGGTTGAACTGCATTGCCATAAGCAGGGCGGTCTGCGTGGTCTGGCGCACGGTAGGTGTGATGTAACGCTTGCGGAACTCAGCTTTGATGTTCTGGAAGAGTTCATCGTACTGGGCAGCTTTCTGAGCGTAGGCATCACTCTCGTTCTCACTCAGCGCACGCGACATCTTGGCCATCAGCTGGGTGACATAGGCGTAGTAAGCCACGGCGATATAGCGGGTGTCGGTGCTCACGAAGGAGAGCCAATCGCCCCATTCGAGACCGCCACCATTATAATTATAACCATCAAACACCTGACGGGAGAGGAAGTTCATGTAGCGCTCCATGGAAGCATAGTTCTCAAGGATAATCTCCTTGTTGCCCGTCATGACGTAGAGGTTCCAGGGAACCACGATGCCGGCATCAGCCCAAACGGTCTGTCCGAAAGGCGTGCCCCAGCATTCAGGTGCTACGCCGGGATAAGCGCCCTCGGCGTTCTGACCGTCGCGAACATCCTGCATCCATTTGCGATAGAAGGATTCCATGTAGGCGTTGTAGAGTCCGGTGCAGGAGAAGACCTGAGTATCAGCCATCCAGCCTAAGCGTTCGTCGCGCTGCGGACAATCGGTTGGCACACTGAGCAGGTTTCCACGCTGTCCCCAGGTGATGTTCGAGAAGAGCTGGTTGACCAGCGAATGACTGGTTTCTACATAACCGCGGTCGTCGGTGGAGGAGCTGACAGGCTGAGCCTCGATGGCGAGGATCTCGACGTCGTCAGAAGGTGTAACCTCGCAGTAACGGAAGCCGAAGAAGGTGGTGGAGGAATGGTAGCTCTCGCCTTCCTCTGCGCCGCTAAGCGTGTAGTAGAGTGATGCCTTAGCCGAACGCAGGTTGGCCAGATAGGGCGTACCGCCGGGGCCGTCGTTGCCACGGTTGCGGGCACCGGTGTCGTTAAGCATCTCCACGAAGCGCATCTTCAGACGGTTGCCGGCACGGCCACGAACCTTAAAGTTAACCCATCCTACGATGTTTTGCCCGAAGTCGAAGACCACGGCTTGACCTTTCTTCACGGTGACGGAGCCTGCACCTTCGTTGGTGCTGACGACGTTGGCCATACCATAGTCCGAGCCCGTGCTCTTTGTACCTTCATAGATGGAAGCTGTCTTCACCTGCTGGCACAAGGTCGGCATCGTGGTGACGTAACCTCCAGTGAAAGCATTGATCTCGCCGTTGAAATCCACATTCTCAACAACGCTGTTCCATCTACTGTCATCGTAAGCAGCAGCCGTCCAGTCGGTAGCCAAGCGAGCATCATAGATTTCGCCGTCGTAGATATCTCCCAGCTTCAAGGCTCCGCCCTTGGACGACAGCCAGCTGAGATCGCTGACAACAATATCTTCGGTGCCGTCGGTATAGCGGATGAGCAGCTTGGCCAGGAAACCCAACTCGGGCGAACCGTATGCGCCGTGCATAACGCCACCTGCCCACCAGCCCGGTGTGACGATGGCACCGATGGCGTTCTTGCCTTCAGCCAACAATGATGTCACGTCGTGCGAGCTATAGAAAACACGGTAGCGGAAGTCCGTCCATCCGGGCTTGAGCTCTTCGTAGAGCGTTGTGCCGTCGGGCTGTACATGGCCGACACGCTGACCGTTCATGAAGACGTCGTAAACACCCAAACCGCTGGTGAAGAGTGTGGCTGAAGCGACTTCCTTGCTGACATCGAAGGTCTTGCGGAACATAGGCATACCTGCGGTAGTGGTTTGCATCACCTTCTTCTCGCCTGAAGCGGACTTGACGTGGCACATACGACTGTCTTGAAACTCTTCGATGGCAGCATCGAAGAAATAGTCGGACGAGAGATCCTCGAAGTCCTCCGACAGACGGATATGCGGTGTGCCGTCACCATCATATTCTGTAAGGACGAGGTTGTCGTAGTAAGCCTCTTCGCCTGTGTTATTATCCACGCGCATTCCTATATCACCCATGACAGCTGTGCCTGTGTTGTCGGTGAACGTATCTACGAGGGTGCCGTCCACATAGGTACGGATAGCATTATCCTCGACTTCAATGCGATAGTGGTGCTTGTGTCCTAAGATCTCGTTCTTGCTGAACTGCGTGAACTGAGCATCGTTCCAACTTAGATTGCCGTTAATGTACGTGTGGTGACGCACGGCGGGATTGCTGTTGTCGTTGGCATTGATCTGCCACATGTGATAAGTATTGGAGGACGTACAGGCGAAAATGACGGCAGCACTGGCCTTCACCAAGTACATATCATAATCGAGAGCATAGTGGACATGAGTACCATCGGACACTTTCTGCCACACGAGGACATGACCGTTGGTGGAACCCACGATGCGCAGCTTGCCGTTGGTCACGGTGCCACCCGCGAAGCCATTGCCCGACGAGAAATCTTCTGCGAAGAGCATGGCACCACCGCTTGTCGTCACACGGATATCATCATAAACGCCTATCTCGGGTTGTCCGTCGCGCTCACCATGATCCTCACGCATACCGATGCGTCCATATTTGAAGTCGCCTGTCCGTTCATCCACAAGGACATCATTGATGAAGGTTCGTGCACGTCGGGCGCCTACGACTTCTATGCGCAATGTGAACTCGTCGGTATTATTTAATGCCACCTTGCCTGTGAGATTGATATTATCGAGGCAGGCCGGGTTGCCGTTCTTCCACACATGAGGACGCAAACGCGGGTAGTCGCCCTCGGTGTTCAACTGCCAATAATAGAAGTTCGAGTTGTCCTGCATCGCGAAGCAGAGTCCTGCTGCAGTATGCTCGATGCGCACTTTTCCCTCAACGATGTAGTCGGTGACCTCCGTAGGTTCCTCATCTGCTTTCAAATCACTGGCCTGTATCCATTTGGCACCACTCCATCCGCTACCCAACAGCCCCGTCTCGAAGTATGCCGTCTGGGTAGAGGTTGCCGTCTCACCCTTGTTGTCAGCCACCGTCACCTTCCAGAAGTAGCGTGTGGCAGGTTTCAGGGGCAAGCCACTCAAGGTAACGCCAACCGATTGCGGGCTTTGCACGACCCCCGTGTCATAGATAACACTCTCACCGTCAGCATCAGATGCGAGCACGAGTTGATAAGAGTTTTGAACAACACCACGCTCATCGGAATGCAGCTGCCAAGTGAACTGCAAAGCGGTAAGATCAACGCCACTTGGGTTACGCAACGACTGCACTCGCAGGTTGTCAACAGTCAACGCAAACGCGCTGGCTCCAAACGTCAGAGCAAACAACGTGCTTAGAAAAAATCTCTTGAACATAGACATTATAGTTTAAAATAGGAAGATCGTTGAATGATACGCCGACAAAGGTATTATATTTTCCACCAATAAATCAACAATAATTGACCAAAATACCCTATTATTTATCCCAAAGTACATCTTTACCCTATTTAATGCCCAATTGCTCAACCCAAGAAACTCATTATACATTATACATTGTCCATTGTCAATTATACATTGTCAATTATCCATTATACATTATCAATTATACATTATCCATTGTCCATTGTCCATTGTCCATTACGAAGAAACCCTCCAGCCTTTCGGCTGAAGGGTTTCTGAGCAAAAGTGGCGGCTAC
>Ga0310697_10001106_pt1 | contig 32900 bp, 30 predicted proteins | sample 172DNAGHGlowgp2_FD_203883 | JGI IMG/M metagenome (GOLD analysis project Ga0310697, IMG submission 203883) | Sheep rumen microbial communities from Palmerston North, Manawatu-Wanganui, New Zealand - 1728 DNA GHGlow gp2 (v2) (version 2) | ecosystem: Host-associated > Mammals > Digestive system >... | reverse complement strand
ACAGTCAATTTGTCCATTTGTTCATCCTTTTTACAGATGAACGGACATCAAATCATGGCATTTTCATGCCTTGCCGGGGCCTTGAAGACCCCTCGGAAAGTGAACGGGTATGGGGCGGATTACGCAGTCTATTAAGGAATTGCTTCAATGTGCGGCATTGTACAACTGAACCAATGACACTGAGCATCAACAAAGCATAGGGTTGCTTTTTACTTAGTATGTACAGCGTCTGTTATGAAAGCAAAGTGTGATTGTTGCAGTTATGATATTGTGTTGTTTTTTCATCTCAGACTTATGCAACATTGTATCTGCCTACATATTGTTAGATAGATTTCTGCGGTCAAAAAAGAGAGACATCATGACCTCTGCTTGCAGTTTATCTGGTCAGTGCTCCCACCTAACGAAGTAGGTAGGGGAATTAGGCTTCCCCGGGCTTGAAAAATGTGGCACAAAGGGCAAGCCCTTCTGCTTACTGGGATTGTGTAAAAGAATTGAGACAATGACGTGACATTAGTAATTGGGACTTATCTAAATGATGGTTATTATGCAACAGAAACGCCATTGCTTCATTGTGGGATATGGCACAAGTGGAGCAATGGCGAAGATGAATCTGATGCTCTTTTTAGAACAGCTCTTCCAAAGGTTTCTTCTTTTCGATGGTGATAACGCCATTCTTCTGTTCATAGGCGTTGATGCACCTACGAAACATCAGTTCTACGACATCACGGATGCTGCTGTGGTTGCGATCGGCAATAGTACGAACCTTGTCAACAAGTTCTCTGTTGCAGATGGTATTAAAGCGCACCCAGTCTGTTCGTTCTGTAGTCACAGACGTTGTTGCGGGTTGTGTCGCATCTTGATTTACGTTGCCAGCACTACGGTTAGATGTAACATCTGGACGTTGTGAAACTTGATTGTTGTTTTGATACCCCGTACCATTGCTGTACGTTGGTCTGCTTGGTGCATTAGAAGCACCTGATTGGTTGCTTGAAGGAATCTGATCCATTGTTTTGAAATTTTAATGTTAATGTGAATGAAGAAATTTGTGTTCTGTCAAAAAGAAAATGAAGCGATTTTTCTGTTGAATTTGATGAAATGTTGAACTTCGATTGTAAATGTCAGATAATCAGCAATGATGTTCTCAACTTGCCACATGAGTGGACAGATGTCGTTCATCAACTTGCCAGATAAGACTGCAAACGCTCCTCACTATACTTTTTCTTTTATTGAAGGCATGTTGAGTGTTTGTTGGATGGCTAACAGCCTTTCTCATAGTAGCTTTTACCATATTTCTCAACAATTCAACAAATGATTAGCAGAGGTGAGAAATGTTGTTACGGCAGACGGTGTAGAACCGTCCGACACGTCGAACCTCTCCATAACCAGTAGTGTTGTTCCTATCTATGATATAAGTGGAGTAGGACAGAGCATTGTCAGCATGAGGCACTTGCCATAAGTCTTTGAGAATTCGTTTGACCTGCGCTTTATCCATCTTGATTTGATGGTACTCGAATAGCGGAATAAGGTCAGCCATGCAGAAGGATATGCTCTCGATATGGTGGGCATCCATGATTTCGTTGAATAGTTCTGCCATGTCCAGCTCCAAGCGGCTGCGACTGGAATTCATAATCCTTTCGAGTGCAGCTGTGCGAAGGTCGTTTGCAGAGAACCACATGCGGCTTTGTACCCGGGTGCGCATCTGGCGATGCAGCAGGAAGTATAGAAAGGCCGGAATCTCCACTTTGAGCTTTTTGAGGAAGTCCGTATCGTCGGATTCAAGATGCCTAATCTTGCGAACCCAGAAACGCGTTTCTTCCGGGTCGATGATAATAGGGAAAGCCTCGTTGTTGGAGCACAGGACGAACTTAGAGAAGAACTCAATCTCGTGGCGGTCCTTCTGTTTGGCTTCGACCTTGTAGTTGAGAGCCGTACTGAGGTTCTTCAGTCGTTCGGTGTCCTCACGTTTGTTCAGCATCACCTCGTCAACTACAACGAGAAGTTTTGTGGCCCAGTCTTCATTGAACTTGCTGCCGAAGTCTTCGTTGGTGTTGAACGTGACATTATCCTGAAAGATTGCTTTCAGGAAGTTGAGGAATGTGGATTTACCCGTGTTGCGTTCTTGTGAGACAAGCAGCAGAATAGGAAGTTTCTGGAGTGGGCGAGTGTAGAGCAGTTGTATGTAGTCCATCCCCAGTTCGTATTGCTCCTCAAAGATATGACGCATGAGTGAGTCGATATGAATGAAGGAACCCTCGGTGGGGATGTGGTTGATAGGCTCATATTTATTGTAGAAGTTGCCGACAACCCTTTTGTAGTTGATGTTATCGGGAACGATACAAAATCCATCATACTTGGGTATACTAAAGATATACTCCTTCGATTCATCCTGACGAAGAGCACCGTATGACCATTGAATGATGGATTTTGTCATAGAACCGCTGAGACTGGGCTTGCGCACGACCTTATACAAGGACGTGCCTATGCGCATGTATTTGATTTCGTCTTCCATACCAATCTTCTTTTATTTGATTGAACCTGGCATGTGACGAACACCTTTCTGTAAGGTGGCAAGAATGGCCTCTACGTCTGGAGCAGGTTCTTTGCTCATGCCCTTGCTCTCCTGCCACTCATACAGTTCAGATCGTTTGAACATGAGTTTCTTAGTGCCCTCGGGCTTGTAGGATTTAATCTCGCGCTTCTGCGCCTTGTGATAGACGGTAGGTTTCTTTAATCCAAGAATCCTGCAAGCTTCTTCAATGCCTATCATGTCCTCCATAGTGTCCATTCCTTTAGAAGACTTGATTTCTACAACAAGTTGCTCTACGGCTGAGCGCAGTGCTTTCACTTCCCCCTGTAGTGCGGAAGTGGCCAGAGGAAGGTCCTCAAAACTGATAGTTCGATTTTCCATATCGTGAATTGTTTGTTAAAATCGACCGCAAAAGTAGTGGGTGATTAACGGGTGAAAAAGTGAACTACCAGTTAACCACAATTCACGAGAAAGAATCTATCACATTTCACTAAAATCTGGTAAAGGGTCATTCCTTCGCAGTACAGGAATGATTGTCGCACGGTCTGTATTGGTCAGCTTGGCTGCAATGGAATGCATATGCTGCCCATTGGTGTATGCTGGGAAGCACGCCTTGGCAAAGGACGCTATCTGATAGATGTTCTTCCTGGAAACGGTGTGGTTGCCGATGGCGTGGCACAGATGGGTGATGTCATAGAGGTTGAAATCACCAAACTTGTTTTCTATAACAGGGTGAAGTTCTTCTTCCTTGTCGAAGGAGAAGATGATGATGTTTTCTCGGAGGAGAACTCTTTCTTCCAGGGTTAGGTATCTACCGATATAATGCATCGTATAGTTGAAGACCGCATCGATGGTCTTCAAGTCTTTTTCTTCCCTTTCTTTATATATAATAATGTGGTCGTCATTCTCAGGGATAGGTTGGCTATCTGCTTCCATCAACGCTTCTTTCCTATTGGATCCGAATAAGCCTGATAGGAATCGTCTGAAGCTATGGCAATAGAGAAAGGAAAGAACCGATGAGTTGAAGACTAACCCCAACAATGAGGCAACGACATCGAGTTGGACAACATTGTGCAAACCGATGTAGCAGACTGTTGATTCGCCAGCAAGAGCAATGAGTGCGACTTGGTCTATGACTGTTAGTTTTCTCATATATTGCGATACATTTTAATCTGAATAGCGGTACAAAGTTAGTTCAGAATTACGTACCGACCAAATCACGTTAACATTCTAAAACATTCACATTCTGCACGTTCTGCACGTTCTGCCTGAAAAATGAGAAATCCGAACTCGAATTTTCTTTCATATGCTTGACTTGTTTGCACTTGTTTGACTTCTTTTCAAGTAAAATTTAACAAAATTTAAGAGGCAAAATGACGTGATTGCCATCTTTGCCTCTTATAAACGATGAAAAACGGATAACAAGAGCTACTTCAGCGTAATCTTATCGACGGTTGCCCTTTTCTTTTCACTGACCAGGTCGGCGTATATCTGAGTTGTAGAAACGCTCCTGTGGGTAAGCATCTTTGAAACGGTATAGATGTCGGTACCGGCTGCTATCTGAAGCGTTGCATAGGTATGCCTGAAGCAGTGGAATGTGATATGCTTGTTTTTGATACCAGCTTCTGCAATCCATTTCTTTAATGGGCCTTGTGTCCAGCAGCGTTTGAGACCTTTGAATACCGTGCCTGAGCCACGCTCTCCGAGCAGTTCGTATGCCTGAAAGCCGATGGGAATCGTCACATCTCTATCTGTCTTTTGCGAAGTGAAGCGGAGGCAATAGCCTTCATCGGGTGCCAACTGGATGTCTTCCCATCTCAACTTCAAGATGTCACTGATACGCAAACCCGTGAGACAAGAAAACAGAGAGGCTTGCTTTAACACAGGGTGTTCGCATGGGGTATTGGCAAGTTTGATGACTTCCTCTTGGGTGAGATACTCCTTGTGGACATCTTCCTTTTTGAGTGCATCAAGGTAGTCGTTGATGTTTTCACGCAGGTATTTGTCGTGATAAGCCTTCTTCAGCATAGCACGGAATGTTGCCCAAAAGGCAGCTACAGAGTTTTTACACATCTTCTCATTTGGGCGTTTGAGAGGAGCAGCATCAACCAGGTACAGTTGGAACTTCTGGCAGAATTCAACTGTCAGGTCGCCAAAGGTGCATTTGCCGCCGCAAAAGTTGTAGAAGTGCTTATAAACGGAGGTCCATTTGTCGCCCTTCTTGTCTGAGTGCTCTTTGAAGTATGGCAAGAAGTCCATCTTCTTTTTATTATGATCCATGAATCCGTATTCCTCGTTGATGATTGCCGTTTGGCGCATGCAACAGATAGCAAGAGCTTTTTCTCGGATTTCCTTGTTGTAGGCAACAAGTGCATCGCATGTTGGTTTAGCATAGAGATACAAGCCAAGATACTCACGACGTGTCTGTTTCATTGTCTTTGGGTTACGGATAGGAGGATAGTAATCCAGATACAGTGCGATGTGACCAGTTTTCTCATAAAGACGCTCACGAAGCGTCACCTTTACAAATGTATGTGCTGTACTCATAATGAATGTATTTATTAAATGGTGAATAATATTACTGATGGATGTTGAAATGTGGTACAAAAGTACCTTGTGAGTTTTGGGTGAAAAAGTTAATAATCGGTTAACTGCTTTTCAACCAAAGGAAAAGAGCTGCATCATATTGATGGGGGAGCCAAAGCTGCGTCGAGTTCTTGTTTGTTCATCAATACGATACGACCTTCCATGTGCTTAGAAACCTTGGCTTTCTTGGCATATTTGTAGATTTGGTCTTCAGTCATGCCAAAATGCTCGACGGCCTCCTTCATCGTGTAGAACTCTTCCTTCGGTGGCTCGTTGATGCCCTTGGCCGCATCCACATGTTGCTTGCTGTAGAAAACTGATGACTTAACCTTCTTTTTGGGGATTCCATACTTCGAAACGAAGCAATAGACGGCTGAAGTGGTCATATTGAACTTCTCCATCATGTCCTGGACGGAATACCATTCAACGATGGCATTGTTCTCAATGTGTTTGGCAAAATGCTTTTCGACATGCTGCTTACTCCAGTAGGTCTTACCATGATGGAGAATCTTCGGAATATTCTTCTCCTTGCCAATCTTGAAAACCCATGACTCTGATACGCCAAACTTTTCCTTGATTTCGGTAGTGGTGTAAAACTCAGTGATGGGTTTGCGTTCCGGTTTAACCTTTTTGGTGTAAACACGACCTTCGAACATTTTTTCTATGTCAGTCTTTCGAACGATAGTTAAACGGCTCGTTAATCTAAACGCTTGAAGGACTCCAGCATGTATGAGGTCATATACACAACGCTTACTGATACCCATTAACACAGCTGTGTCGTTAAGTGATAGAAACTCTTTCTTCTTCACTTCTTCAATTGGCTTCTGGGTTACTATGGCTTCTGCCTCGATGATTTGTCTTTGTCGTCTTCGTTGTTTGTAGGCGAGTTCATTACACCGCCTGCTACAGAAACGAGTCGTGACCTTCTGTGCGTAAAACTCCTTACCACAGAATTCGCATGTCCTTAGGACTCTAAATTTACTTGTTGACATTTTACTCAATTTTTTTGTTAATAATATGTGGTTTACAATGACCAATAACAACGGACTTTATTGCGCGCTATCGTGCGTCATCGTGCGCCATCGTGAAATTCCTCTACTATCTCGCTAACCTCCGCCACTATTATAATGGCCGTTATTGGAGTCAGCGGTACAAGAGCGGTACAAAAAATCGAGCAAAAACGATTTTTATCGACTTTTCTAAAAAAGTGGACAAAAAGAAAAGGCGCTCATTATGAACGCCTTATGTGATATTTTGTGATTGATTGTAATCAATGCTAATTGCTATTTACTTTCCCACGCAGAAGTTTTTAAAGATGTTTCCTAATACTTCGTTGGGGGTGATTTGTCCACCCGTGATTTCTGCAAGGGTGTCAATCGTGAGGCGGAGGTCTTCAGAGAGGAGGTCTCCGCTTAGTTGTTGCTGAAGGCCGTTGATGACTCGCTTCAGATGGTCGTGGGCGCGACAGAGGACCTCATAGTGGCGGGCGTTGGTGACGATGACGTCGGAGTCGGAGGTCTTGGGGGCGGCATCGATGAGTTGCTGGCGTAGGTGGTCGAGACCTATGCCGAACTTGGCCTGGAAGTGCTCGGTCTTGTTCTCGATACGGATGAGGGTCTGGTCGTTGCGCACGGTGATGTCGGGGTAGGGGACACCAGGTTCGGTCATCATCAGAATAATCTGGGCACGCTGCACGGCGGCTATCGAACGCTCGATGCCCATCTGTTCAACGGAGTCTGAGGTGTGACGTATGCCTGCTGTATCAATGAAGCGGAAGGTGATGCCTCCAAGAAGTATAGTGTCTTCGATGGCGTCGCGCGTAGTACCTTGGATGTCGCTGACGATGGCACGTTCTTCGCCTAAAAGGGCGTTGAGCAGAGTTGATTTGCCCACGTTGGGAGCACCCACGATGGCTACTGGAATGCCGTTTTTCAGGGCGTTACCCGTATGGAATGAGTCGGCCAAGCGGGTGATGTGGTTATCAGTCTGCTGTGCCAAGGCCAACAATTCTGGACGGTCGGCAAATTCAAGATCTTCGTGGTCTGAAAAATCGAGTTCAAGTTCGAGTAATGATGTGAGGTTTATCAGTTGTTCACGCAGTCGGGAGAGTTCTGTGGAAATGCCGCCACGCAGCTGTGACATGGCTATCCGGTGGGTGGCGCTATTGGCGGAAGCGATAAGGTCGGCAACGGCTTCCGCCTGTGAGAGATCCATCTTGCCGTTGAGGTAGGCGCGCATAGTGTATTCGCCAGGCCGTGCCATGCGACAGCCTTGCTGCACCAGCAGTTCCAACACCGTATTTAAGATATAGCGCGAACCGTGACAGGATATCTCAACGCTGTCTTCGCCCGTATAGGAGTGTGGGGCACGGAAGACGGTGATGATGGCTTCGTCGATAGGCTCGTGCTGGGCTGCATGGGGGTCGATGATGCGGGTGAAATGAACAGTGTTCGCTGCGACAGAGTCACAGCGAACATTGCAGAGTGTGCTGACGGCGGATAAGGCCTGTGGACCTGACACACGTATGATGCCAAGGGCTCCGCCTGGTGGCGTTGCGATGGCACAGATGGTATCGTTCATATACGGTCTAGAACCTTTCCGATGAGGGTGTCGATGGAGTTCTTGTACTCGGTGTTCATCTCCTTGGCATAGCGGTTGGCGATGACCATGCAGCAGGTCATGGCGCGGTGGCCGAGGAGCGAGGCCAGGCCGGCAAGTGCGGAGGACTCCATTTCGAAGTTGCAGATTTTCATGCCTTCGTATTCGAAGGCTTCTATCTTCTTGTTCTGCTCGGGGTCGAGCACGTCGGCACGCAGTATGCGTCCCTGTGGTCCGTAGAAGCCGCCGCAGGCAACGGTGTAGCCGCGCACCATGTCGTCCTGTGCAATCTGCTCTATCAGTCCTTCGTCGGCCACGGCCACGTAGGGAGCGCCCTTGATGGGGTTCCACTGCATGTGCTGACAGAAGACCTTCTCCATGTCGATGTCGCAGACGACGTTGCGTCCGGCATAGTAGTTCAGCAGTCCGTCGAAGCCGATGCTCTTGACTGAGGCAATGAAGGTGCCCACGGGGGTGTAAGGCTGCAAGCCGCCGCAGGTGCCTATGCGCACCATGGTGAGTGTGCGGTGCTCGTCGTATTCCTCGCGTGTCTGGTAGTTGATGTTGGCCAGGGTGTCGAGTTCGTTGACCACAATGTCGATGTTGTCGCATCCGATGCCGTGGCTCTGGCAGGTTATGCGCTTGCCTTTGTATGTGCCGGTGATGGTGTGGAACTCACGGCTGCTTACTTCGTGCTCAATGGTATCGAAGTGAGCTGCAACGGTGTTGACGCGGGCAGGGTCGCCTACAAGAATCACCTTGTCGGCCAGGAATTCGGGCTTCAGGTGGAGGTGGAAACATGAACCGTCGGCGTTGATGATCAGCTCTGATTCTGGGAATGTTTTTTTTGTGTTCATAGACCTAAGGATTTAAGAATTTTATTTCGTTGTTACGAATTTTTTTCTCGAGTTGGTGTATGTCTTGTTCCAGTTGGTAGTACTCTTGCTCGTAGCCCAGTATTTGGGCTCTCAGGGCGTTTTTCTCGTTACCTGGGGCTTTTGTGGCATAGCTGGTACGCGATTTCTCCAGCTCGTCGGCAAGCTTGCTGAATTGCTGCTGCATTTTCGTCAGTTCTTCGAAGCAGGTGCGGCTGTCAGGATTGCGGAAGTCTGACATGTTGTAATAGGTAATGTCGTTGTTGATGGCGAACAGGAATTCCTGCTTGTTGTCCTTTTGTATCTGTTTCTTCTCTATCTGTTTGATTCTGTTCAGTACTTCCTGACGTGCCTGTCCGTCGCCCCATGTGTCGGCAATGCGGTCAATTCTGGCCCGACTGCGTATGGTGGCCTCATCCAGTTGGTCGGCGTGGTAGATGATGCGCTTTTCGTTGGGGATGAAGGTGTAGATACACACGTTGCCCTCTGGCTGGCGGCGGTCGGTGGCAAAGTAGCCGATGCCGTTCAGTTCATCGACGGCATACATATAGTCGTTGGCTTCAGAGTTGAAGGGCAGTCCCAGGTTCTCGGCCAGCAGGAACTTGCCGTTCTCCGAGTCGTAGCGTGACACGTAGATGTCGAGTCCGCCCACTCCTTCATCGCCGATGGCCGAGAAATACAGCGTTGTGCCGTCGGAGAGCATAAACGGATAGTTGGTGCGCTGGAATGTGCCGAGCCCCTCCAGTTCCTGCGGGGTGCTCCATTGGTTGCTCAGGCGGTCCGATGTGTACAGGTGGCCGTCGTTGGCATACCAGCATTTGTTGCCCAGCTGGTTGACGTAGACGGTGGAGTAGGGCTGTTCATCGGTCTGGAAGAAATCGTTGTAGAGTGAGACTGTACCTGTCTCGGCTGTCAGCCTGTAGTACTGCAGAAACTGTTGTTTGTCAACAACGACGCTGTCAACGAAGATGATTTGTTGGGTGTTATCCAGCATCTTGTCGAAGGCTGTCGGCTCCTTCACCACGACAGAATTTGCCTTCCTGACTTTTTTCCACTGTTTCTGGGCGTTGGCAGGTGTCAGTATCAGTATCAGGAGTATTGCTATGAGCAGATGGCTGTTTTTCATTACTTCATTCCTTCTTTTGTTCTACAAAGATACGGATAATAATTCAAAAAAGGTGTATTTTAGGTCAAGAATTATATGTTTTTAATATTCTTCAATGAGTTTCTGTTCTGATTCCAGTGCTTTCCAGATGGAAAACCGTGCTTCAGGGTTCAGTTGCTCAATGTGGCTGAAGAGTTGGGCAACGGCAGTTCTGTTGGTGTCGTGCTCGTAGGGGCATTGCTTAATGAGTTTCTGATAGCCTGCGAGCGTGGCATAACGGGTTATGTCGGCCTCGTCAATGAGACACAGCGGGCGGATGATGCTCAGGGGCATCTTGCGCATGCGCAGTCTGGCGGGCATGGTGCCGAATCGTCCTTGGAACATCAGGTTCATCAGCGTTGTGTGGACGATGTCGTCGCGATGGTGTCCTAAGGCTATTTTGTTGCATCCCAGTTGTTGGGCCAGGTTGAAGAGCTGCTTGCGGCGAAACCATGAGCAGAGAAAGCATGGGGGCTTGTCTTCTGAGGCGTCGAAGCGTGTGGTGACGATGTGCAGGTTGACATTGAGACTGTCGCAGAACTGTTGCAGAAAGTCAGTAGAGGTCTCATACTGGATGTTCTCCATCCTCACATGGACAGCCTCTAACTGGAAATGTGGCCGGCTTATTCTGGCGCGTTTGGCCATCAGTTCTGTCAATAGCAGAGAGTCTTTTCCGCCGGAGAGTCCTATGAGCACATGGTCGTCGTCGGTGAGCAGGCCGTAAGTGACGAAAGCTTTGACAAAGCGTTCGTTGAGTCGTTTGAAAAGCCGTTCTTTCTCTGATTTCATTTTGAACCGCTAAGCGATTGTCATTTCATGAAAACCAGGTAGACGGCCAGAATGATGAAGAGGAAGGCCAGGATATGGTTCCAGTGCAGGTTCTGCCCCTGAAACATGATATTGGCAATGACGGCAAAGACCGCTAACGAGATACATTCCTGTACCACCTTGAGTTGTACCAGCGTGAAGGGACCGCCGTTGCCGATGAATCCCAGCCGGTTGGCCGGTACCTGACAGCAATACTCCAGGAAAGCGATGCCCCAGGAGAAAACGATGATGCCCAGCAGCGGCCAGTGTGTGCTGACGCCCGTCTCGGATAATTTTAAATGCCCATACCAAGCCAGCGTCATGAAGACGTTGCTTAGTATGAGCAATATGATGGTATAGAGACCGTTCATTTCTTCTGCAGATATTCGTCCATGTTCTGGGCAGCACGACGGCCGTCGCCCATTGCCAGAATGACGGTAGCGCCGCCGCGCACGATGTCGCCACCGGCAAAAATCTCCATGCGGCTTGACTGCATGCCGTCGTTGACGGCGATGGTGTTTTTGCGTCCCAGTTCCAGACCTTTGATGCTCTTGGGTACCAGGGGGTTGGGGCTTACACCGACGGCTACGATTACCTGGTCGACATCAAGGGTCACCGTCTTGCCTTCAACGGGTACAGGGCTGCGACGGCCTGAGGCATCAGGCTCGCCCAGTTCCATGACCTGCAGTACGGCCTGCTTAACAGCGCCCTGCTCGTCGGCAATATACTCGATGGGGTTGTGCAGTGTCAGGAAGTCGATACCCTCCTCCTTGGCATGCTTTACCTCCTCCAGACGGGCTGGCATCTCGGCTTCAGAACGGCGATAGACCAGGGTGACCTTGCCACCCAGTCGCTTGGCTGTGCGGCATGAGTCCATGGCTGTGTTACCGCCACCCACAACGAGTACGTTCTTGCCGAAGTTCAGCGGCGTGTCGGTCGTGGGGTTGGCAGCGTCCATCAGGTTCACACGCGTCAGGTATTCGTTCGACGACATGATATTGATGGCATTCTCGCCGGGGATGTTCATGAAGTTTGGCAGACCGGCACCAGAGCCAACGAAGATGCCCTTGAAGCCGTCTTTCTCCAGCTGCTCTACGCTGATGGTCTTTCCCACGATGACATCCGTCTGGAAGTGGACGCCCATCTTGGCCAGGTTCTCAATCTCAACGTCAACAATCTTGTTGGGCAGGCGGAACTCGGGAATGCCATACTTCAGCACGCCACCAATCTCATGCAGGGCCTCGAAGACGTAGACGTCGTAGCCCTTCTTCACCATGTCGCCGGCAAACGACAGACCGGCAGGGCCAGAGCCTACGACGGCAATCTTGATACCGTTCGACGGGGCTATGTCGGGCAGTGATATGTTGCCGCTCTCGCGCTCGAAGTCAGCAGCAAAGCGCTCCAGGTAGCCTATAGCTACAGCGGGCTCATTCATCTTCAGATGGATGCACTTGCTCTCACATTGCTTCTCCTGCGGGCAGACGCGGCCGCAGACGGCGGGCAATGCCGATGTGTTCTTCAGCACCTTGGCAGCTGCCAGGAACTGTCCGCGCTCAATGTTCTTGATAAACGACGGGATGTTGATGTTTACCGGACAGCCTTCTACGCAGGTAGGCTTGGCACAGTCCAGGCAACGCTTGGCCTCGAGCATGGCCATCTCCTTAGTCAGGCCAATGTTCACCTCTTCAGTACGTGTGGTGGCACGGTACTCAGGATCCAGCTCAGGCATCTTGACACGCTCTATCTGCGTGCGCTCCTTGGGTTTCATGCTCTTCTGCAGCTCCTTGCGCCATTCGGCATTGCGGTCGGTCAGTATCTCGATGGTGTCGTTGGTGGGATCATCGTCCATCACCACGTCAGTCGTTGAATTGTCAATTGCCAATTGTCCATTGTCAATTGTGTCGAGGTGCTCCTCATAGTGCTCCAGCTCTTCCTGTTCTGCACGCTTGAAGGTGCCCATGCGCTTGAACATCTCGTCCCAGTCAACCAGGGCGCCGTCGAACTCAGGACCGTCGATACACACAAACTTCGTCTTGCCGCCAATGGTCAGTCGGCAGGCACCGCACATACCCGTACCGTCAACCATAATGGTGTTCAGGCTGACCTCGCAGGGGATGTTGTGCTTCTGGGCAGTCAGGTTCGAGAACTTCATCATGATAGGAGGACCGATGGCAAAAACCTTGTCGACGTGCTCCTGCTCAATAAACTTCTCAATGCCAACCGTCACCACGCCCTTCTCGCCATAAGAGCCATCGTCGGTCATGATGATGACCTCGTCTGACGACTCGCGCACTTTGTCTTCCAGGATGATGAGATCCTTTGAACGGCCTGCCATGACTGACAGCACACGGTTGCCTTTGGCTTTCAGAGCCTGTATGATGGGCAGCATAGGTGCTACACCCAGTCCGCCGCCGGCGCAAACCACCGTGCCGTATTCCTCAATGCGGGTGGGGTTGCCCAGCGGGCCTACGACGTCGGCTACATAGTCGCCCTCGTTCAAGGCGCAAAGCTTCTTCGATGACAGACCTACCATCTGAACAACCAGCGTGATAGTGCCCTTCTCAATGTCGGCACCAGCAATGGTCAGAGGCATGCGCTCGCCCTTCTTGTCAACACGCACAATCACGAAGTTGCCAGCCTTGCGACTCTTGGCAATCAGCGGTGCCTCGATGTCGAAAAGGAATACCTTTTCAGAGAACTGCTCTTTTCTTACGATTTTATTCATGGTTCAAGTTTAGTTTAGTCAATGATGTCAAAACCTGTGTATGGAACCAGGGCAGCAGGAATCTTGATACCATCGGCCGTCTGGTTGTTTTCCAGCAGGGCAGCCACAATGCGCGGCAGGGCCAGGGCCGAGCCGTTCAGCGTGTGACAGAGTTCGGTCTTCTTCGTGTCCTGACGGCGATAGCGGCACTTCAGACGGTTAGCCTGATAGGTGTCGAAGTTAGATACCGACGAGACCTCAAGCCAGCGACCCTGCGCCTCGCTATAGACCTCAAAGTCGTAGCAGATGCTGCTTGTAAACGACTGGTCGCCACCGCATAACAGCAAAATTCTGTAGGGAAGCTCTAACTTCTTCAGCAGCCCCTCTACGTGCTCCAGCATCTCACGGTGGCTCTCCTTCGAGTGCTCCGGCTTGTCAATGCGTACTATCTCAATCTTCGAGAACTCATGCAGGCGGTTCAGTCCACGGACATCCTTGCCGTAAGAGCCTGCCTCACGGCGGAAGCACTCTGTGTAGGCACAGTTCTTGACAGGCAACTGTGACTCATCCAGAATGACGTCGCGGTATATGTTGGTCACAGGCACCTCGGCTGTAGGAATCAGGTAGAAATCATCTACCTCGCAGTGGTACATCTGACCCTCTTTGTCGGGTAGCTGACCGGTACCATAGCCCGAAGCAGCGTTGACCACCGTCGGGGGCATAATCTCGGTATAGCCGCTCTTGTTGGCCTCTGCCAGGAAGAAATTGATGAGCGCACGCTGCAGCTGGGCACCCTTGCCAATGTAGACGGGGAAGCCGGCACCGGTAATCTTCACGCCTAAGTCAAAGTCTATCAGGTTGTATTTCTTGGCCAGTTCCCAGTGGGGCAGGGGATTCTCAATGCCCAGACTGGGGTTGACGTCCCAGTTGCCAACGGTGTCGTTGGGACCGCACTCTTTCAGGTTCGACTTCACCACATGGTTATCTTCGGCGGCTGCCCCCTCAGGCACTTCGTCGTAAGGTATATTGGGAATCTGGCAGAGCAGCGTCGTCATCTCCTCCTGTGCCTTGGTCATGGCATCCTCAAGCTGCTTGTTGGTCTCTTTCATCGTGGCCACCGTCTCCTTGATGGCGTTGGCCTCGTCCTTCTTGCCTTCCTTCATGAGAGCACCTATCTGAGCAGCCATCTTCTTGGCTTCCGACAGATTGCTGTCCAACTGCTGTTGAGCCTCGCGGCGCTTCTTGTCTACGGCCAGTACTTGTCCGATGGCCTCGCGTGCCCCTTTGAAGTGCTTTTTCTCCAGACCACGAATCACACGTTCAGTTTCCTCACTGATGAGTTTGAGTGTTAACATAACTACGTATACGTTTTTTAATGAATATTCAGAAATTGGGTGCAAAAGTACAAAAAAGCCGTTGAATAGCAAAGAAAATGGCTCTTAAATTGCCTTTTTCTTATTTTTTTATTACCTTTGCAAGCAAAACATTATTCTAAACAATCATTAACTATGAAACTAACAGGAAGAAGAGAGAGTTCTAACGTAGAAGACCGCCGCGGCATGAGCGGAGGTGCAAAATTGGGCATCGGTGGCGGACTTGGAGGTATTCTGATTATTGCGCTGATGACCTTTATGCAAGGCGGCAATTTAGGCGACGTGGTACAGAACGTGGTGCAGCAGCAGATGCAGGCACCCACGGAGACGGTAGGCGAGGAAAGTTTTACCGAGGAGGAACAGGAACTGGCCGCTGAGTGTAAACAGATTCTGGCATCGACAGAGGATGTGTGGACTAAGGTGTTCCAGGAGAACGGATGGGGCGAGTATCAGTACCCCACGCTGGTGCTGTTCAGCAATCAGGTGAACTCTGCCTGCGGTTCGGCTACAGCAGCCGTGGGTCCTTTCTATTGCTCTGGCGACCAGAAGTTGTATGTTGACCTGTCGTTCTTTACGCAGATGAAGCGGCAGTTGGGCGTTGAGGGTAATACCTTTGCCTATGCCTACGTCATTGCTCATGAGATAGGCCACCATGTGGAATACCTGACGGGTACGCTCAACAAGGCTCACTCAGCCATGAACCAGACCGACAAGGTAACTGCCAACCAACTGAGTGTGCGCCTGGAGTTGCTTGCCGACTATTATGCCGGCGTGTGGGCTCACTATGAGGATAAGATGAACCACTCGATGGAGTATGGCGACCTGGAAAAAGGTCTGGAACTGGCCAAGGCCATTGGCGACGACTGGCTGCAGAAGAAGGCGCAGGGCCGCGCTACGCCGGAGTCGTTTACCCATGGTACCAGCGAGCAGCGCAAACGGTGGCTGCGTCGCGGCTATGAGACGGGTGACATGCGTACGTCGACGTTCAGCATACAGAACTACAGCGACCTGTAGGCGTTATTCGTGGTGATAAGGCTCACCTTTAATAATAGTGCATGCGCGATAGACCTGTTCGGTGAAGATGAGACGTATCATCTGATGCGAAAAAGTCATCTTCGACAGGGATAACTGCTCGCTGGCACGTGCATAGACCTCATCAGAAAATCCATACGGTCCGCCGATGACAAACACCAGTCGGCGGGCCGTATTGCGTTTCTGCTCCAGCCAGCGGGCAAACTCTATGCTGCGCTGTTCACGACCGTGCTCGTCAAGCAGCACCACGGTATCCTGTGGCTGCAGCAGTTTCAGAATAAGCTCACCCTCGGCGGTCTTCTGCTGCTGCTCGGTGAGGTTTTTGGTATTCTTGAGTTCCGGGATGGTCACCAGCTCAAAAGGCATGTAGTGAGCAATACGCCCTACGTAGTCGTTGATGCCGGCTTGGAAATGACGGTCGGTAGTCTTTCCTACAAGTATTAGGAGGGTTTTCATACGCGCGTACCTTAAATACTATTTAATTGTCATTTCGTCGAGGAACTCGTCCCACTGGGTTTGGAAACCGTTGAAGACGTTGATGTCAACTTCGCCGTGAATACCGTTAACCCTACCGTTAGGCGACAACTGCCAGACGGCCAGCTTCACATCGGGCTTGTATTCGCCGTAGCGGGCTATCCACACGTGGTAGTCGTGCTTCAGGTCGGGAGCCTCAGGTAAGTATTTGTTCACAAACATCTGGTTGACATAGAGGATGGGCTTGACCCCGGAGCGCCGTTCGACAGCATGTAGCCAGTGACGCACCTGAGTGAAGAGGGCCTGGGGACCACCAATGGCAGCAATCTCTGCTCGTGAAGGTTCCAGGTCGAGTACGGGCGGCAGGTCCCCACGGCGCAGGAGCGTATTCTGCAAGAAGTGTTGTGCCTGGGCGCTCCCTGACGTCTTGCAGCGGAAGAAGTGATAGGCACCAACAGGAATACCCTTCTTTCGGGCATTCAGGTAGTCTTGTGCAAAGAAGGGATTACGAATGTTAGTGCTCTCAGTAGATTTTATGAAAACAAAAGAGACGGGATAGTTGACGCTGCCCGATGCATTTTTCTGGTTTTTGCTGCCCAGATACGATATGCGCAGCCGGTCCCACAGAATAGGGTACTTCTTGCGGCCATGACCGTGCTGATAGCGTGAAATGTCGATGCCATAGATACGCTCGCTGGTGTACTGCATACGTTCACCCCGGAAACGGTTGTCGCACCACTGGCCTACGCGGATGTGGGTTGTGTGCGACACGGCAAAACCGAATCCGTGGCGGCAGTCGTTCTGCCATTGACCTTCATAGTAAGTGCCGTCGGCGCTCAGACAGCAGCCATGTCCGGCAGCTTGTCCGCCAGAAAACCCTCCCGAGTACACCGATGCCGTGTCTACACGTAAGCCTGTTGTCAGCGTGTCAGCCTCATAGTGTCCTATAATGATGCGCCCCAGCGTATCACGTTCCATGCCCGTACCCTCACGTCTGATACCCTGCCATCGGCCTATGTTAAACAGGCTGAGCTCAGCTTCTGGCAGGCGAGTCAGCAGTGTGTCGCCATATTGGGCGTAGTTGACCACCATCTCGTAGCCCTCATCTTGCACGTTGTGCCGGTCCAGATAATATTTCAACTCGTTGTCTATATGCGTTGCTGCACCCGCCAAAAGTGCTGCAAAAACGAGTAAAAGGAGTGCCGAATGCTTCATAATGGGTGCAAATTTACAAAGAAAAGGCCAAAGAATGAAGTTTTTTTGAAAAAAGTTATGGAAAAATTTGGCAGGTTCGAAAAAAGTCAGTACCTTTGCAACCGCAAATCAGAAATGAGGAGCCAAGGGAGGTTCCGTAGCTCAACTGAATAGAGCATCTGACTACGGATCAGAAGGTTGTGGGTTTGAATCCCGCCGGAATCACAAAGAGAGAGAAATTCGAAAATCCAGTTATGGGTTTTCGAATTTTCTTTTATACTGAAACATGCAGTCGAGATGAGACACTTACATTCCCTGATGCTCGCCGGGACGGGCAGCGACGTTGGCAAGAGCATAGTAGCGACAGCGCTGTGCCGCATTTTTCGTCAGGACGGTTACCACCCCGCACCGTTCAAAGCCCAGAACATGGCTCTAAACTCCTATGCTACACCTGATGGCTTGGAGATAGGCCGTGCGCAAGCCGTACAAGCCGAGGCTGCGGGTATCGACTGCCATACAGACATGAATCCACTGTTGCTGAAACCACAGTCTGACCATACCAGTCAGGTGGTGCTTAACGGTCGTCCAGCGGGTAATCAGAGTGCCTACAGTTATTTCCGGCGTGAAGGGCGCGACGAACTCCGACAGGCTGTCAATGCTGCTTACGACCGTTTGTCAGCCCGTTATAATCCCATTGTGATGGAGGGCGCAGGCAGTATCTCAGAACTGAACCTTCGCGATACCGACCTTGTGAACCTGCCGATGGCACGGTATGCCGGTGCCGACGTGTTCCTGGTGGGTGACATCGACCGTGGCGGTGTCTTTGCCTCCGTCTACGGCAGTATAGCCCTGCAGACAGAGGAAGACCGCCGGCTTATTAAGGGTATCATCATCAACAAGTTCCGGGGCGACCTGCGACTGTTCGATGACGGATGCCGGATGCTCGAGGATATCTGCGGTGTTCCGGTATTGGGAGTCATTCCGTATTTCAACGATATTCATATTGAAGAGGAGGACAGCGTTGCGCTGTCACAGAAGTCGGCAACGGCCGAACGGGGAAAGTTGAATGTGGCGGTTGTGATGCTGCGCCATTTGTCGAACTATACAGATTTTGATGCGCTGGAGCAAGACCCGCGCATACATCTCTTTTATACTAACAACACCGACGATTTGGCTAAAGCCGACATGATTATCCTGCCCGGCACCAAGTCGACACTCAGCGACCTGTATGAACTGCGCCGTAACGGTTGTGCCCAGGCCATTGTCCGTGCCCACCGTCAGGGTGCCACCGTTCTGGGTATCTGTGGCGGCTATCAGATGATGGGTGTCGAGGTGTGCGACCCCGACCATGTTGAGGGTGACATAGAACGTCTGCCCGGTCTTGGTCTGCTACCTGTTACCACCACCATGAGCGGCAGGAAACAGACGCAACAGGTTGTGTGCCAGTATGGTAGTGGCTACGAGATTCACATGGGCGAGACGCGTCCCTTCGGCCATGCTCAGGTGCAGCCGCTATTACAACTGAATGACGGCCGTACCGATGGCTATCTTTCAGACCACAAATGTATGGGCACGTATGTACATGGTATCCTCGACAATGCCGCTTTCGTTGACTTCCTCCTTGAACCCTATGCCAGTCTGATGGCTGAGCGCAGCAAACCCTTCGACTATCAGACTTATAAGGAACAGCAGTACGACCGCCTGGCCGATCATGTGCGCCGTGTCCTTGATATGGAACGTATTTATCAGATTCTGACCAATGATTAACGCCCTTACCTTGCTCTTTGGGTGGGTTGCCGACCTGCTTCTTGGTGATCCTCAGCGTTTGCCTCATCCTGTGGTGTGGTTTGGCCGCGTCATTGCTGCCATGGAGCACCGGCTCAACAAGGGCAGCCATCGCAAGCTGAAAGGAGCCTTCACCGCCGTCTCCCTGATTTTGGCTGTCTTTGTGCTGACTTCGTTGATAAGGCATGGGCTGACGGCTGTCAGTGGTTGGCTGTTGGCAGCATTCGATGCCATAGCCGTTTTCTATTGCCTGGCAGGAACGACGCTCATCCGCGAAGTCCGTCAGGTTTTTCTGGCCGTCGACCGCTCCCTGGAAGAGGGTAGGGTGCAGGTGGCACGCATCGTCGGGCGTGACACCTCTTCACTCTCGGCGCAGGAGGTGAGGACGGCCGCCCTGGAGACCCTGGCCGAAAACCTGAGTGACGGTGTCATCGCCCCGCTTTTCTGGTTGGCCTTGTTAGGCACGCCGGGCATGCTGGCATACAAGATGGTGAATACCCTCGATTCCATGATAGGCTATCGCACAGAACGCTATCTTCAGTTTGGGTGCTGGGCAGCGCGTATCGACGATGCTGCCAATTATCTGCCCGCCCGTCTGACGTCGCTGCTCATGATCATGGCGGCGCTGAAGCCCCGGCTCATTGGTTTCATCTGGCGCAACGGTTCACGTCATGCCTCGCCTAACAGCGGTTACCCGGAAGCGGCGCTGGCAGGCATCCTTGACTGCAGGTTTGGCGGTCCTCATTATTACTTCGGGCAGTTGTTTGACAAACCGTTCATTGGCGAGAACGAGCGTAATCTGACAACCGCCGACATGAAAAAGTCCGTGTGGGTGAACCGCACGGCAGAGGTGTTGATGGTTGCTCTCGTAACCCTCAGATTTCTATTTTTATGATGCCGCCGTAAGGCGTCAGGTGGTCCCAGGCCGTCTCCATGGTATAGAGACCGCCGTAGATGCCAGCACAGGCCAGCACGCCACCGTGGGCAAACACCGCCACACGCTGGTATGACTGCAGCCTGAGTTCGTCAAGAAAGTTTCCCACCCGCATCAACTGGTCCTGGAAACTCTCGCCGCCGGGCGTCGGCAGGTGCAGGTAGTCCTCATACCATCGCTCTATATAAGGGTCTGTAATATCGTCGAAGCGTTGCATCTCCCATTCACCCATGGCCATCTCCTTGAGTTGGTTGTCGAGTCGTGGCTGAGGGTAGCCGCAGAAGTGTGCCAATAGTCGTGCCCGTGTCAATGGCGAACTATAGGCAGCATCTATTGGGCCATACTGTTCCAACTGCTGTTTTGTTTCCGCAGCTTCCTGTTCAAAAGTCGCTGCTACCGGCACGTCCGTCTGTCCGTAGCAGGTGCCTCGTGGCACGTCTACACTGGTATGTCTGATAAGTATTACTTCCATCTTCAGTGCAAATATACAGAATTTCTCATGGATAATGCTAATTCTATTCTAAAAAAAGTGTAAAACCGCTTTTTTTGTGTATTTTTGCACAAAAAAACAAGAGACACGATGAAAAGAATCCTGATACTTCTCAGCCTGTGGCTGCCGTTGTCAGTTGCGTTGGCCCAGTCTGGTGTGTGGCAAAAGTTAAGGGGCGTAGCCCTCGAAGCCATGATGGAAATGCGTGGCAGCGAACCCATGGCAGCCTCCCGTGGCCCTCACGTCAGCTCTCAGCGTTGTCTGACGGCTTTCGTCAGGACGGCGACACCCGATGCCGGCGACGTTCTGCAACGACATGACTGCCGCCTGCTTGCCAGCAAGGGCGACCTGTCCATCGTGTCAGTACCACTTAACCGTTTAGAGGGGTTGGCCCGTGAGCCGGGTGTACACAGGATAGAAGCGGGCCGCCGTTCTCGTCTCATGATGGACACCACCCGGTATGTTGTTAATGCCATGCCCGCCTACGAGCCTGCCGCAGGTCATCAGGCCTTTACAGGCGAGGGTGTCGTGGTGGGGCTGATGGATGTGGGGTTCGACCTGACGCATCCCACCTTCTTTGATGCCTCTGGCAGTCGTTTCCGCGTTGGTGCCTTTTGGGACCAGCTGTCTCGCGATACCGTTGGGAGTTCCTTTCCCGTTGGCCGCGACTACATCGGCTACGATGCTGTGCTCGCCTGCGGTCGTTCTGTAGATGCCAAGACTCAGAATCATGGCAATCATACTGCGGGTATAGCCGTCGGCAGCGGTGGCACCACGCCATATCGCGGCATGGCCGGTGAGAGTGATATCTGCCTGGTTAGCAACGCCGTCACGTCAGATATAGAGTATATCGACTCGCTCGACTATTACAAATACACCACGGCAACTGATGCCTTAGGCTTCAAGTACCTCTTTGACTATGCCGACCGTCAGGGCAAGCCGTGTGTCGTTTCGTTCAGTGAAGGCTATTCTCCCTATCTTGACAGCGAAGACAGCCTTTATGCTGCCTACATAGACAGCCTTGTCAGTATTCCCGGCCATATTCTGGTGGCATCGGCAGGTAATCAGAATCTGGCACTGACGTATTTTGAAAAGCCTGTTGGCACAGCCTCTGCCGGTGCCTTTGTCAATGCTTCCAAGAAGGAAGCTATGTACAAACTGAAAAGTGATGGTGCCGTCACCATACGGCTGAACGTCTATGACGGTCAGCAGCCTGACGGTTATGCTGCCTTTACCGTTGATTCCAGCGACGGGCGACTTGACTCGCTGATGACCGACACCCTCTACCTGTCTGAAGATACTTGTGTGGTTTCCATGCTACGCTATGCTCAGGTTGAGCCTGTGACTGCCGATACCATCTGTATTGTCATGCTTCAGGCTTCACGCCTGCTGGCAGAACTCTGCCCTATAGCCCTCACCGTTGAGGGCGAAGACAGCCGTACTGAAGTCTACGGCACGTCAGACTATGCCTTCCGTAGCCGTCCCGACGTTGACGAGCGTTGGAGTGCGGCAGCCCCAGGGCATAACATCGTGTCGCCCGGCTGTTTCCCGTCGGTGCTCTGTGTCGGTTCCACATCTCATAGGGATGGCGCCTATAATTATAAAGGTGAGAAGAAAAGCATGGGTGTATCGGCCAGTGATGGCCGTCGCAGTTATTTCTCGTCAACGGGGCCTGCCATGAACGGGCAGATGAAGCCAGATGTAACAGCTCCAGGTGCCAACATCATTTCGGCCTATAGCCGCTACTATTTGGATCAGAAACCCGAGGACGACAGTTATATAGTGGGCTTCTCTGACTTCCGTGGGCAGCAGCATCCGTGGGTGCTGAATACCGGCACATCGATGTCGGCGCCTGTTGTAGCAGGGGCTATAGCCCTCTGGTTGCAGGCCAATCCCAGCCTGACTCTCAGCGATGTCAAGGCTGTTCTGAGCCGCACATGCCGACAGCCCGACAGTTCGCTGGCTTATCCCAACTGTGAGTATGGCTATGGCGATATTGATGTTTACCGTGGTCTTTTGGATGTCCTTCACCTGGATGCCATTGACGACCTGCCTCTCCGTGAGCCCGAGGGCATACGTGTCAGTCCCAGTGCGTCGGGTTTGACGATAACCTTCTGCTCAACACCGCCTGCAACACTTACCGTCAGGGTTTACGGTCTCGACGGATGCTGTGTGTATGATGCCTGTCTGAAGCCCTCAGGATCACAGCTCTATGTGCCGGTCTTGTTGGCGGCCAGTGGTGTCTGTGTAGTGAAGGTTACATCGCCTGACGGTAGCGTCAGTGGCTCTATGCTTGTGAGGTTTTAGTCGGCACCAATAATATCTGCTTTTATCCATTGACAGGCCAATTCCTGGGCATCGCTGCGGGCTGTTTCCTCGTCAACCTCGTACTCTGCGCAGAGCCAGTGTGCCATATCGTCAACGGTGAACTCTCTGCTATCTTCAATCTTTCTCCAAATGAAAGCAGCCGATTCGTTCATGCTGATAATCTTACTGAAGTCTATGTTCTCGATGCCTTCGCCCATGATGACGTTTTCATTGGCAATGGTGCGAAGACGGAATCCTGATTTGATTTTCATATCTTCTGTTTGTCTTTTTTGAATCTTTGTGGAATATGCGGATGCAGCGCAAAGAGCAGGTAGCGGCGGATGGGTAGCAGGCGGGTCCACCACCAAGAGTAGATACGCCATTTGCGGCCGTCGGTGCTGTCCAGTTGCTGCCGCCCTTTCCGGTAGAACCCAATGGCTGTGGCCTTGATGTTGCTGAGCCGGCAGTGCTCGGCAGCCAGGTTGCCGTCGCCGCGCAGTGTGACCTTGTCGCCGGCAATGCCGATAATACGGTGCAGCACATAACGGTGGGGAGCAATTTCTGCCAGCACGGCATCGCCAACTTCAATCTTTTCCGGGTGCTTCAGCAATGCTTTGTCACGACCGTCCTCTAAGAACGGGCGCATGCTATAGCCACGTAGTGGGAGTGTCACGGTATGCCCTTCATCCAGCAGGCGTACCACCTCTGGCAACAGCAGGTCGTTGGCTATCTTCAGCGTCTTCATGGCTTCTGTGTCAGCGTTTGGTGACAGAGTACGGCAGCCTCTCTGTCAGGCAGACAGTAGAGGGTATAAACGGGCGTTGTCTCTATGACACGGGTAACGGTGTCGCAAAGGTTGTTGTAGACCACGGTGTCCCATTTCATCGACGAGCAGGCTGGCAGCAGAGTGGCAAGGGCTTGTACGGTGCCTAACCGTACTATGCTGTTGGCGGGGGCACGTTCAATCTGGGTGACGGCACCGAGCCTGGCACTCCGTGGGCGGTAGCACGGGGTTTTCCCGCTCCAGGGCGACCCGAAGATGCGGGGCTGTCCATCGTCCATGATACGTATGATGGGGTTGTCGTCATTCAGCAGCTCAGCCCCCTCAATATGCTTCATCCATAGCGATGTGTGCGTGCTCTTGCCGGTTCCGCTCTTGGCGGTAAAGGGGTAGGCTGTGTCACCGACCATGATGCATGATGCGTGCATGAGCAGCGTCTGGTGGAAACTGCCGGCAAAGGCATAGGCCAGCATCAGGGCGTCGTTCAGTCCGAAGGAGCGCATCACCCAGTCGCCGTTGAGTGCACAGTGGCAGTCGGTAAAGGTGGCGTTAGTAACGAGCAGGCAGCAGTTGCGGTCATAAATGTCGCGGATAATATACTGATAGCCGCCGTCTGGCAGCAGATAGACAATCGTGTCGCCGTTGCCTGTGTCAAACTTCCTAATCAGCGTCTTCTCTTTGGCTGGGCGCAAGGTGTCGTCTACTGTCAGCGTCATGTCGTAGCCGATAGCTACGCCGCTTGTCTGGAACGGAGCAAACGACGGTAGCAGCCTCATGTCGTTCTTGTCGGAGTCGGCAAATTGTAGCAGAATGTTCAGCCCACCAATGGTGAATGTATAGCTTCTCACGTTGTGTCAGTAGGCTTACTCGGTGGTGATGTTCATGTCAACGGCTTTGAAGCGGAACTCGTCCGTCCCTATCGTCCTGACATCGTTGTGCGACGACTGGCCCTTTCTCTCTGGCGTGTAGAGTCTTTTCATCTTGAGATACGTCTTCTGCAGACGGCCCGCTTTGCGGTCGTAGAAAACCACGCACGTGCGGTAGGGCATCTGCATCTGCTGAGTCATGTAGTTACGCAGTTGTGATGAGTAGCTCTCACGTCCCTCCAGGAAGTTCGTCTTTTTGTTGAGCACAACGCTGTCAACTGGGTGAATCTCAGTGAAATGTACGATGCTGTCGTTAAATGAAGCGGCAAAGCCGAACATGTAGACACGCTGTGTGTTATTTCCCTTCTCTTTTGCTGTTGCTGGCAGCAGGGCCGCCATGATAAGGGCGGCGGCAATCATATATCTTTTCAGTTTCATTGTCCTAAATATGCTTTTAGCATCTTGTTCTTAGTGGTTTCGCGCAGGCGGCGTATAGCCTTCTCCTTGATTTGCCTGACACGTTCGCGTGTCAGCCCGTATTTCACACCGATCTCCTCCAGCGTCAGTTCCGGACGGTCAATGCCGAAGAAGTCGGTGATAATGTTCCGTTCCCGCTCGTTCAGCATGCGAAGCGCCTGCTTGATTTCAGCCTGCAGCGACTCTATCACCAGCTGGCGGTCGGCCATGGGCGAACTGTCGTTGACGAGCACGTCAAGCAGCGACCCGTCGTCGCCCTCACTGAAGGGGGCGTCCATTGACACGTGGCGGGTGTTAGCCGCCATGGCCTCGTCAACTTTATCCTCAGGCAGGTTCGTTTCTTCAGAAATCTCCTCGACCGACGGGTGGCGCTCGTTCTCCTGCTCAAACTTGTTGAGCATGCGGTTAATCTTGTTCACCGAGCTCACCTGGTTCAGCGGCAGCCTTACGATACGGCTCTGCTCTGCTATGGCCTGGAGAATCGACTGGCGTATCCACCACACGGCGTAGCTGATGAACTTGAAGCCACGTGTCTCGTCAAACTTCTCGGCAGCCTTGATAAGTCCCAGGTTACCCTCGTTGATAAGGTCGGGCAGCGACAGTCCCTGGTTCTGGTATTGCTTGGCCACCGATACCACGAATCTGAGGTTGGCCTTCGTCAACCGTTCCAGTGCCTTGCGGTCGCCCTTCTTGATGCGTTGTGCCAGTTCCACCTCTTCCTCAACGGAAATCATGTCCTCCTTGCCGATTTCCTGCAGGTATTTTTCAAGAGATTCGCTCTCCCGGTTAGTGATGGATTTCGTGATTTTCAGTTGCCTCATGGTCGTTGCATTTTTTTAAGCCGTCGGGCAAAGGTACGGTAAAAATTTGAGACAGCCAAATAAAAAGGTGAAAAAGTTGCCTTTCTCACCTTAATTCGTTGCTGTCAACAGCGTTTTTAGTCGTTTTGCAGGTAAACAACGAAGCCTCCGCGTTTGCCAGTGGGATAGATACCCCTGATGACGAGCATCTGTTCCTTCTGTTTCGAAGCCTCCTTGACAGCCTCCTGCAGGTCGTCAAAAGTCTTCATGGGCTGGTCGTTCACGCGCTGTATGATGAAGCCCTTAGGCACGCCGGCCTCCTTCATCTTGCCGCCGTTCACCTTCAGCACCTCTAAGCCGTAGCTTATTTCGAACTGCTCCTTCTGGCTGTCAGTGATAGGACGTACATCGACACCCAGAACATCTACGTCAGCATTCTTCACCACCTTTGTGTTGCCCTGCTGGTTCTTCAGGGTAAGGGTGACATTTTGCTTTTTCTTGTTGCGCAGGTAGGTTACGGTCACCTTGTCGCCTGGACGCTTCTGGGCGATGATACCCTGCAGCTCACCGAACTTCGTCACCTTCTGTCCGTCAATATGGGTAATCACGTCGCCCTTCTTCATACCGGCATCCTCGGCGGCGCCACCCTCGGTCACCTCAGCCACGTAGATACCCTCCATCGTGCCCAGGTCTACCTCGTTGCCCTTCTCCTTCTCGGCATCCACGTAGACGTTCACGTCAGAGCCTGCAATGCCTATCATGGCCCGCTGAACGGTGCCGTACTGCTTGATGTCGTCCACAACCTTATTCATAATGGCTGTAGGAATGGCAAAGCCGTAGCCGATGTTCGAACCCGTCTGCGAATAGATCATGGCGTTGATGCCGATAAGCTCGCCGCGGGTGTTCACCAGGGCACCGCCTGAGTTGCCTTGGTTGATGGCTGCGTCGGTCTGTATCATAGAACTTACGCCTTGGCCCATGGTGCGTGCCTTGGCCGACACGATGCCGGCGGTCACCGTATTGTTCAGACCCAGCGGGTTTCCAACGGCCAGCACCCATTCACCCACTTTTACCTGGTCGCTGTTGGCAATGGTGATGGCTGGCAGGTTCTTTGCGTCAATCTTGATGAGGGCCAGGTCGGTATTAGAGTCGGCACCGATGATGCGTGCCGAGTACTCCTTGTTGTCGTTCAGCGTCACCAGCAGTTCGTCGGCACCGTCCACAACGTGGTTGTTGGTCACGATGTAGCCGTCCTGCGAGATAATAACGCCACTGCCGGCTCCCACGCGCTTGGGTGTTTGCACCTGGCGCTGGCGCTTACCGCCGTTGCCCTGGCCGCGTCCGAAGAAGCCACCGAAGGGGTCGCTGAAAAAGTCCTCGAAGGGGTCGCTGTACTCCACGGTCTGTACCTTCGAGTTCTGGGTATTTTTAATATACACCACCGACGGCAGCGACTTCTCGGCTGCATACGTCAGGTCTACAGGTTGGCCAGCGGGCATCGACTGCACGGCGGCTACTGGTGACTGTTCGGGTTGTGTGGCGGCATTGGTGTTGTTGAATGCTGCTACTGAGAGTACGACGGCTACTAAGGCTGACGTCGGCACTGCAATGTTGATTACTTTTTTCATATCCATATTCTTTAATATTTAAATGTTTTTGTTTTGTTTTTAAGGCGGCCCTGCTGCCAGAGTGGCGTAGGTGCCTCTGCCTTTCGCTGTGCAAAATTAATGTCAAAAACTGGAAAACTGTCAAAATGTCATGAATATTTGTCGCTATTTAACACTTTGCCACCTTTTGTTAACGGGGCTTTGCGTTTAACAGTTTAAACCTTAAATAATTGATAAAATTAAGAATAGAAATCAATTTTGATTGTAAATATTAAATTATAATTCTTTGATTCGATATACGCCTATTCAAGTTTCCGACCAATGGTTGCTTAACTACAAGCAAACTCTAAAGTTTTTTCTTGCCACCATGCCACCCTTACTGTTTCCTGCTGATAGACAGACGGTTGCACGATTGCAACAAAGGTGGCATGGTGGCATCAACGGATGGCAGACAACGGGCGAAAAGTCCCCGCCGCAGGGATAAAACTCCCGGTGGCGGATATTTCCATCCTGTGGCGGTTAAATAGGATACGCTTTCCAATGGCGGGAGTTTGTTGTCACCATGTCACCCTTGTTGCAATCTTATAACCTTCTGAAACGCAGCGACTTGTGGCTATGGTGGCATGGTGGCAACACTACATGACGGACAAAAAATAGGGTGCTCTTGGTGCGTTTTTTCTGAATAAAAGCGTTTAATTCATTTTTTTTGTCTAATTTTGCAGGCTGAAAGCAGTGCCACGGTCCGTCGCTGGTGTCCATAGGGACACGAGAGGAAAGTCCGGGCAGCGCAGGACACCCCACTTCTGAAAGTGGAAGCTATTGGCGACAGTAGGTGAGGACAGAAGAAAACAACCGCCTTCTGTAAGGAGGTAAGGGTGAGAAGGTGGCGTAAGAGACCACCAGGCGGCTGGTGACAGTCGTGCTGTGTCCGCTGGGGGCTGCAAGTTCATGTAAACCATCGTCTGAGGGCTGTCCGTCCGAGGGTCGTAAGACACACGGTGGAGGGTAGAATGCTAGAGCCGTGGGGTGACCCACGGAGTAGATAAATGACGGACACTGGTCTTTACCGGCCAGAACAGAACCCGGCTTACAGGGGCACTGCTTTCTTTTTTCTGATGACTCGAATGAAGAATCTGCTGCAGCGTATCTACAGGACGCTCCTGCTGACCATCCGGTTCTTTACGGCCAAGCGGGTGATGGCCAAGGCTTCAGCCTTGACCTATTCCACGCTACTGGCTATCGTACCTATCTTGGCTGTGGTATTTGGCATTGCCCGTGGTTTTGGCTTTAATAAGTATATTGAGGTGTGGTTCCGCGACCTGCTGGCCTCTCAGCCTCAGGCTGCCGATACAATAATAGAGTGGGTCAACAGTTATCTGGTACATACGCAGAGTGGCGTTTTCCTGGGCATAGGCTTGGTGTTCATGCTCTACACGGTTCTGATGCTGGTGAACAATATTGAGGAAACGTTTAATGAAATTTGGATGGTGAATAGCTCGCGCAGCATCTATCGCTCGTTCACTAACTATCTGGCCGCCTTCTTTCTTTTCCCCATTTTCATTGTGGTAACGACAGGCTTCTCTATTGTCATGACCACTATTGCCAGTGCAATGCCCGACGTGTTGATGCTGGGCTCGATGGTGAGATGGCTGCTCGGCTTCTCGCCCTACGTGCTGATGTCGCTGTTGTTTTTCGGACTCTACGTGTCAATGCCCAACACGCATGTCGAGTGGCGCTGTGCCATTGTGCCTGGTATCGTAGCTGGTGTGGGCATCCAGTGGCTGCAGTTGTTCTACGTCCATTCGCAGATTTGGGTCACAGGCTACAATGCTATCTATGGCTCGTTTGCCGCTCTGCCGCTGTTCATGTTGTGGGTGCAAATATCGTGGACCATTTGTCTTTTCGGGGCAGAGCTTACCTATACCAATCAAAATCTTAACCGCCTGGGAATCAATATTGAATCAGTAAATGCTCATCCTTATATTGAAATGGGTGACGATGAGCGCGATGACGCTTCGGTTGCGATGTACGCCAACGGTATAGATGGACTATAATGACTTTGCGCCGTCGCGATTACATATTAAACCATTTTAGGCTAAATACACACTAATGTTATTTGACGTAATATTTGTTTGCAACAATACTCATTCTCCGTTTTTTCATAATTTTGCAGCCATATTTAACAAATGATAGACTTTTCAACATACATACAGAGTGAGTGGACTTGGATTGTCCTTTTTGCGATGGCTGTCTTTGTCGGAATGTCAAAGACAGGTGTCCAATTCCGCAAGTGTGCCAACCGTATTTTAAAGCAATATCTCACCAAAGGCTATGTCATTAATGAGCGTATCCGCAAGGAGCAGATTGGCGAACTGCGCCAACTGATGCAAGTGGTTGGACGGGCCATCAAAAATCAAGAACTACCAGACTTGATAAACCAGAGGAATAACTAGGCAAATGAACTCAATATATGACAAACGTCTATGAGCAAAGTTTTTTGAATAATTATGGATATTCACATCCTCTGCCACAGTTTGGCGTACCCTTGTCATACTTTTGCAGAAAAATCATAGAAATATGGACAACGATAGAGGACAAAGTTTGATAACCAAATACGTTTGGGTGATAGAGACCATCTATCGCAAGCGTAAAATCTCGTTCAAAGAACTGAACGAGCTATGGCTTCGCGATGACATCAGCAGAGGTGTGGATATCCCCAAACGTACCTTCGACAACTGGCGTTATGTCATCTGGGATATGTTCGGCATCAACATCGCTAATGAAGGACGTGGCGAGTATCGTTACTACATTGAGAACGAGGAGGACATCAGTAAGAACGGACTCCGTTCTTGGTTATATAATACTTTCTGTGTCAGCAATGCTTTAGCGAATAGTCAGAGTATCAAGGACCGTATCATTCTTGAATATGTTCCTTCAGGGCAAAACTACTTGCAGCCCATCATTGAGGCAATGAAGGAAAACCATGTGCTGAACATGACCTATCACAGTTATTGGAAAGACGAGGAGAACAATTTCGATGTGCAGCCGTATTGTGTGAAGCTGTTCCGTCAGCGTTGGTACATGGTGGCTCGAAGCACCTATTCTTACTATTACGAGAAAGGTCCACGTATCTACGCTCTTGACCGCATCAACCATCTTCATGCAACAGACGAAACATTCGAAATGCCAAAGGACTGGACGGCTAAGGATTTCTTTGATGGTTGCTTCGGCATCATTGCCGACCAGCGCCTTGAGCCTCAGACCGTGAAGCTGAAAGTGTCGGCTGGACAGGCCAACTATATCCGTGACCTCATGCTTCATGAGACTCAGGAGGAGATAGAGAAGAATGAAGAATATAGCATCTTTACTTATTATCTGCGTCCATCCTATGACTTCGTTCAGGAACTGCTTTGGAACGGTGAGGACGTGGAAGTGCTCGAACCTCTCTGGCTCCGTAAAGAAATTGCCGGAAAGATTAAAAGAATGTGGAACAAATATAATAAGGATTAAGATGACATTAAAAAACACATTAGAAAACGTCTCCTTGACGTCCACAACAAACATTGAAAAAAAATTTGAAGAGATAGCCAAAATAATGTTGTACGATGGCTATCTCAAAGTGCGTAATGAATACCGGGTGTATATAAAAACTGTTGAGTTTTATTTGCATGCAGAGGAAGGTAGTCTGCTGAACGTATCAGACCCAATTGTCTATCACAGAAATGGAAAACCTCACAAAGGTGACGTTCCTTATTTCCCTATAATGACGCTTCATGCTCATGTTTCTGGGTTTGACATCACTTTTGAGAACGAAGCTTTAAAATACAGGGCTTCAGCTCTTATTCGAACTTATGCTATTTTTGATGAAAAGTCGCAGTGTTTTATCGAAACTAAAAAAGGATGCAAGTACGATGATAGATCAACCTATCTTTACAACTATCTGAATGGGTTCTCAGTCAATGGAAATAATGATATTATATGGGTTGACCAAGCCTCATCAGCAAAACATGAACTGAATCTACCAACTCCCAGAAGAAATGTTTTTGAGTACGTAGGAGAAGAGAAGACAAACAAAAGAGATATGCGTCTCTGGAGCTATTCTCGGAAAAACGAAATTGAAGTATGATAAAGGATATTGATAGCAATAAGGTATACATATCCAACCAATTGGAGAAGAAATATTCAGACACCTTCAGGCGACTGACGGCATTGTTCAGCGAAGAGGGTGTTGAGTGGGACATTATTCCTCACACCAATGATATATGGGTTCGAGATTACATGCCAATTCAAATAGAAGACAACGATTTTCTGCTTTATCGCTACGAACCAGATTATTTGTTAGACGATCCTAAAAGAAAAGCAACCATCACAGATGCGTCATTCGTCTGCAATTCGATGGATATTAGGCATCGCGTGACAGATATCAAGATAGATGGAGGTAATGTGACTCTTTGTGGAGAGTATGTAGTAATGACTGATAAGGTGTTTGTGGAGAATAACAAAGAAAAAAACGACGAAGCATTCAAGAAACAATTGGAAGCTGTGTTAAGGCATAAAATCATATTTATACCTTGGCATTGTATAAATCCGAAAGACGAAGATTCAGATGTATATGGACACTCCGATGGCTTTGTTCATTGGTGTGGTGGAAATAAAGTCATGATGTCAAATCATAGAAATACAGATTCGAAAGAAGCATCGGAAATTCGCAGAATCATGGAATCATTTGGTTTTGAGGTAACCGAAATGCTTTTTGATGTCCCTCATCCAGAGCCTCTATGGAATTGGGCATACATCAATTACCTTCAGGTCGGCAATCTCATAGTTATGCCTGTTTTTGGAATAGAAGAGGACAAGCAGGCCTTAGAATACATCAAGGCTCTTAACCCCAATTGCAAGATTCGTCAGATGCGTCTGCGTGATATAGCTGCAAATGGCGGGGCTTTACATTGTATCACATGGAACATTAAATGTCAATAAATGGAATGAAAGACTTTGCAGCAATAGATTTCGAAACAGCCAATAACGAGCGTTCTTCGGTTTGTTCCGTTGGAATCGTTATTGTTCGTAACGGAGAGATAGTAGATTCGTTCTATTCTCTCATCCAGCCCGAGCCAAACTATTATAACTACTGGTGCAGCCAGGTTCATGGGCTCTGTCGCGAAGACACGGAGGATGCACCAGTATTCCCGAAAGTATGGGCGCAAATAGAGCCATTGATAGAGGGTCTGCCCCTTGTGGCCCACAACAAGCCCTTTGATGAAGGTTGTCTGAAGGCCGTGTTCCGTGTATATCAGATGGACTACCCCGACTATGAGTTCTACGACACGCTGGCAGCCTCACGCAGAGCCTTCCGCTATCTGGAGAACCACCAGTTGCACACCGTTGCAGCTGAGTGTGGTTACCGTTTAGCCCGCATTGCAGATGAAGTCTACGTAACTTATTGGTTCTCAGGAGGTGGATTTTTTGGAGGTGCTTTTGGGTGCACCATGGATTTTACCTTCCCAATCGGGTTCGGGTTAACCTCCAGCAGGCTGTA
>Ga0310697_10001105_pt1 | contig 32970 bp, 22 predicted proteins | sample 172DNAGHGlowgp2_FD_203883 | JGI IMG/M metagenome (GOLD analysis project Ga0310697, IMG submission 203883) | Sheep rumen microbial communities from Palmerston North, Manawatu-Wanganui, New Zealand - 1728 DNA GHGlow gp2 (v2) (version 2) | ecosystem: Host-associated > Mammals > Digestive system >... | reverse complement strand
GCCCCAGGCACCATCCGTAACCGCCTGAACAAAATCTATGACCTTCTTGGAGTAATGGACAGGATGGGCTTTATTTCTACCTACATAGGATTTGAGATTGTTTTTGAAAACTCTTCAGATTCCCGGAAAATTGATATAACTAAACCTAAATAATCCTTGCATTCAAAATATTTTGGACTTATACTTTAAACATAAAAAGTTATGGAGGTAAATATGTCACTTTTTACAATTCTTATTGTTGTTCTTGTTGTAATTCTTCTTCTTTTGTTTTTCATTTCTTACAAGAAAGTTCCTAAAAACCGCATTGGTATTCGTGTTGGTCCGTTCGGGTCAAAAACAGTTACCGGTAAGGCAATTTTTGTAATTCCATTTTTGCAGCGCATAGATTACATGACGCTCGAAAACATTCAGGTCGATTTTGTTTCTAAAGATTCTATTCCTACACAGGATGCAATTAATATTAAAGTTGATGCAGTAGCCAACATTGCAGTTTCGCAGGATCCGGAAACAATGAAAAAAGCTGCAGCCAAGTTCATCGGCTATTCTACTTCCGACATTGCAACAGTTGTTACTCCTGTTTTAGAAGGAAATATCCGCGAAATTATTTCTCAGATAAAATTAAAGGATTTGATTCAGGGCGATAAAAAGGTTCTTTCAGAAAAGGTTGTAGAAAATGTAAAGCCTAACCTTTTTGATCTTGGTCTTGAACTCACTACCTTTAACATCCAGAACTTTAAGGATGATAACGGGGTAATCAATAACCTTGGTATTGAAAATACAGTTGCCATTTCTAAAGATGCCGCAAAAGCAAAGGCAGCCGCAGAAGCCGAAGTTAAGATTGCCCAGGCCCAGGCAGATAAAGAAGCAAATGATGCCCGTGTTGCTGCAGAGCTCGAAATTGCACAGAAGCAGAATGACCTTGCAATTAAGAAGGCATCTCTCCAGCTACAGGCCGACACCGAAGCCGCAAAAGCCGAAGCAGCAAAAGGAATCGAAACCGAAAATCAGCGTAAGGTTCTTGAAATTAAAGCAGCAGATGCCAACATTGCAAAACAGGAAAAACAGATTGAAATTCAGGAAAAGGCTGTTTCAATTAAGGAAAAAGCCCTTGATGCAGAGGTAAAGAAAACTGCCGAAGCCGAAAAATTTGCCGCCCAGCAGCAGGCCGATGCAGACTTGTATACACGCCAGAAAAATGCAGAAGCCGAAGCCTTTGAAATTCAGCGACAGGCAGAAGCAGAAGCCTTTACCCGTCAGAAAAAAGCCGAAGCAGAAAAGCTTGCAATGGAAAACGAAGCTGCCGGTAAAAAGGCCCTTGCCGAAGCTATTCAGGCCCAGGGAGAAGCAGAAGCCGCTGCAATTAAAGCCAAGCTTGTTGCCGAAGCAGACGGTATGCGCGAAAAAGCCGAAGCCTTAAAGGAATATGGCGACGCTGCCAAACAGCAGATGCAGCTCGATGCCCTTAAGGTTTACTTTGAACAGCTTCCAAAAATTGCAGAAGCCAGCGGCAAGGCCTACCAGAATGTCGACAAAATTTACATGTACGGCGGAGAATCTTCCAAGCTTACAAAAGACATCATGACTAATGTAACTCAGGTTTCCGAAAGCCTTGGTGAAACCCTTGGTCTTGACCTCAAATCAATGCTTGGAAAATTCCTTGAAGGAAAGCTTGGTAAAGATAAAGATAAGTCTAAAGACAGCGCCGGTAAAAAAGAGTAAAATTACAATCCGCGCATATCGCAGATAAAAAACAGGGCTTCCGCATTATAAATAAAATATCACTATTATAGTGGCTCCCAGTCACAAAACGGAGGTCAAAACCGCGGCTAGCCGCTTGCCGCTGACTGTTGTAGTGGAACTATTAAATGCCGCTCCCGCGGCATCAACAGTCAGAGTCATTTTGCCCTCCGTTTTGTTCCTTCGCGCCACTAGATTTTATTTTAATATTTATAATGCGGAAACCCTGGAATCTTCATATTTTCTCTTGTCTTTTAATCCTTTTAGACTTAAAATAGATATAATATAGAAAACTTCTGGAGTTCAAGACATGAGAAGGAATAAGACTTGTATTTATTTCCTCAACTTGACCATCCTTGCCTTTGTGCTTGTAATGTCAGGCTGTTCAAAAGGGGCTGCTAAAGGCCCTGGCAAAAATAATAACGATAATGCTCTTTCTCAAAATCCGGGGCAGTCAACTGAGCTGGATTCTAGTTCTAGTGTTATAAATAAGGAATACCTCGATTCCTACAAGCCTCAAAAAACAGACTATAACTTTTATTTTACCTACAAAATAGTTCATTCCTGGTGGGATGCGGTTGCCCTTGGCATGGAAGATGCCGTTCGTCAGTTTGAAGAAAAAGGCATTCACATTACTTATGATTACCGGGCTCCTGAAGAAATGTCTGCTTTAGATCAGGTTCAGCGCATTAGAAAAGCGGCAGCCTTAAACGAGTATGATGTTCTTGGAGTTGATGTTGCCGACATAGATATTGTAACTCCTGTAATAAATCAGATTATTGCGCAGGGCCACAAGGTTATGACTTTTTCAAGCTCAGACTCGGGCAAAGAAAACGGCTGTAACAGGATTGCCTATGTTGGAAACACCCATAACTTGGAAGACGGAGAAGACCTTGCCGAAGCACTCTGCCAGTATCTTAACTACAAAGGCAAAGTTGCAATGCTTGTAGGAAACGAAGGAGCTCCCTGCCACGAAGACCGCGCAAAGGGCGCCCGGAAAGTTTTTGCAAAATATCCGGGCATTGAACTTGTTGATGTAAAATACGACGAAGACAACGATGTAAAGGCCTATAATTTTACAAAGGATTTTCTTGCCGCCTACCCTGACCTCAATGGAATTATCTGCTGTAACATGAGTAATTCTGTAGGAGCCGGACGTGCAGTTGAAGAAGCAAAAAAGGCAGGAAAAGTAATAATTGTAGGTATGGACCATGATGAGCGGGCCCTTAAATATATGCGCGACGGAATTATTTATGCTCTGGCCATTCAGGACTGCTACTCAATTGGTTTTGACACAATTACAACTGCTGTAAAAATTGCTGATGGAGTTTTACCGGGCAGTTTGTATCCGGAAAAAACAGAAGAAATAACAACCGTCTTTTATCAAAAAGATGCGGCCGGCCTTTTGCGCTCGCTTTATGGTGTAATTGATTAGAGGTGCCGGTATGAAAAAAAATATAAAAAGAATAATTCAAGTCTGCTTCTTAACTTTTATCAGCATTCTCTTTCTGATTCTTCTTGTTTTTTCATTAAGAACTTCGGAAACCACACGTAAAACAACAGATAATGCCATTACAAAACTCAGTTCCTTCTTTATCCAGGAAATTGCAAAAAGCCGTACTACCCTTGTTGTAGAAGAGCTTAGTAAAAAAAGAAATTATATAGACAATGCACTTTCGGTTCTTTCGGAAGATGATTTAAGTTCTGTAAAAGCCTTTAGAGAGTATCTTGGAAATATGCGAAATCTTTTTGGCTTGGACACCTTTGCCCTTGTAGATGAAAACGGTCTTGTTTATACCTCTCATAGTACCTGTTCCGGAAAAACCCGCTATCCATTTTTAGCTCAGCAGATAACACAACCGATTTTTTCTACAGTTACAAACTACGGCGGCGACAAGCAGGTTTTCATGGCAGTACCTGTTTCGGGAATATATTTTAATAATTCAAAAATCACTGCCTGCTTTGTAGAAATAAATATTGACCAGATGATGCACGCTATGACCTACCGTCAGGACAATATGGATATATTCTTTAATCTTTATTATAAAAACGGTGAAAGTCTTACAAAATCAGAATTTGGAGAATTTGCAGTTGGACAGAATATTCTTTTGGCAATAGACAGGCTAAACATAAACAAAGATAAAATTCAAAAAATTAAAAAAGATTTTAACGAAGGACAATCAGACTTTGTTGACCTGACTTACGATGACGAGACTGCACACTTGTATTATGTTCCGGTTAGTAACACAGGCTGGATGCTTACAATCCTTGTTTACGAAACTTCGATTGGTGAACAGATTGGTTCCAGCATTTCTTCACTTATGTATCATACAAGACTTCATGCCATAATCACAGTAGCAGTATTCCTGCTACTCTTTATTATTTTGATTCTGGTAATACGCGCCAATTCAAAACACATGATTAATCGCGAAAAGGACATAAGCCATAAAACAAAGCAGGCCTACGAAAAGCTTAATAAAGAAACCCAGGCCATGCAGATTATCCATTCGGTTCTTGATTCGGGACCTTGGACAATGGAGTTTGATGAAAATAATCAGGTTGTAAAATGCATCTGGTCCGACACCTTCCGTAAGCTTGTCGGTTTTGATTCCGAAGAAGAATTCCCTAATAAACTGGAATCGTGGTCAGACAGACTTCATAAAAATGATAAGAACTTTGTTTTAAAAGCTTTCTGGGATACAGTAAATGATACAACTGGCCAGACTGTTTACGATGTAGAATACAGGCTTTTAACCAAGAACAAAGGCTGGAGATGGTACCATGCCGCTGGAAATGTTATTCGCAATGCAGATGGCTCTCCTCACATCTTTGTCGGGCTCTTTATTGATATAGATGAAAACAAGAAAAACGAGATGGACCTTTGTGAACAGTTTAATATTGTAAATGCCCTTAGCCGCGATTACGCAAACATTATAAGCATAAGGATTACTACAAGAACAATAAAACCAATCAAGCTTTCTGGCTTTATTCCGGATTCCTTTAAGCAGAACGATTCTCTTGATTCTACTTACGAAAGCTTCTTTTCTGAATATATTGAGCAGCGTGTTTACTCAGAAGACAGAACCTTTATGAAAAAGGCAATAGCCCTTGATACCATAATTGAAAAGCTTACAAATACTGATGAATACTCTTCGAGCTACCGTGTAGAAGAATCGGGCGAGCTTCATTTTTATGAGTTTAAGTTTATGAAACTCAACTCCGACACAGTAATCGTCGGTTTTATGAATATTGATAAAATGATTAAAGATGCTAAAGAAAAAGAAATGCTCATTGCCCTTTCCGAAACAGATCAGATGACCAGTCTTTTAAACCGTGTAAGCGGCGAGAAAAAAGTAACTGAGCATCTTAAAAACGGAGACGGAGGTTTCCTGATTCTTCTTGATGTTGACCACTTTAAATCAATTAACGATACCTTTGGGCATGGAGTTGGAGACCAGGTTATCATTCAGGTTGCAAAATGTCTTAAATCAACCTTCCGCGAGCATGATATTGTATTCCGCTTAGGTGGAGATGAGTTCTCTGCTTATGCTGCCGATGTTACAACTAAGAAAATTGCAAACCAGATAATCTCACGCTTTATAGAAAAACTTGAAAAAATTGTTATCCAGGAACTTGGAGACAGAACTATAACTGCAAGTATTGGTGCCACAATTATTCCATCAGGCACTCCGGTTAATTTTGCCGAAAAATACAAGCTCGTTGATGAAGGCGTTTACGAAAGCAAAAAGATAGAAGGTTCCCACGTAACCTTTAAAGATTAGAAAGCCTTTTCTATAACTTCAAGTACATTGCTTACAGGAATAAACTTAAGTCCCTCTTTTACGTAGGCTGGAATTTCTTCCAGGTCGCGTTCGTTTGCTTTTGGAATAATAATTGTCTTTATTTTGTTTCGTTTGGCAGCAACAGTCTTTTCGCGAAGACCTCCGATTGGAAGCACCTGACCTGTAAGACTAAGCTCACCTGTCATGGCAAGATGAGGCTTTATCTTTTTACCTGTAAGCAGGGAAACAAAAGTTGTTGCCATTGTAATACCTGCACTCGGGCCATCCTTTGGAGTTGCCCCCTCTGGAATGTGAAGGTGTACAATATTGTCATCAAACCATTTTGCTTCTTTTATACCCTTCTCTACAGCATAACGGCGGGCCCAGTTAAAAGCAATCTGACTTGATTCTTTCATTACGTCGCCCATCTGACCGGTAAGAACTAAAGAGCCTTTTCCGGCAAAGCTTACTGCTTCCAGAAGCAGGGTATCTCCGCCCATGCTTGTCCATGCAAGACCAATTGCAGTTCCGGGAACAGAGGCAACCTTTATCTGGCTTTCGTCAAAGTCAGGTTTGCCTAAGTATTTGTCCAGGTCTGGGGAGTCGATGGTGATAATGGATTGCCGCGCTTCGCTCGCAATGACGGAGGATTTTTGAACAATCTCTGTAACCAGCTTGCGATGAATTTTATCAAGACATTTTTCGTAGTGGCGCACACCGGCTTCGCGGGCATACTCTTTGGCTATGCGGTCCAGTGCAGCCTTGGTATATTTTACCTGACCTTTTTTAAGCCCATTTTTTTCAAGGCTCTTTGGAATGAGGTATTTCTTTGCAATTTCCAGTTTTTCCTGGTCTATGTAACCGCTAAGCTGAATAACTTCTGCACGGTCAAGCAAAGGAGAAGGAATAGAATCCAAAGTATTTGCAGTAAGAATAAAGAAAACATTGGAAACATCATAAGGAAGGTCAAGGTAATCGTCGCGGAAGGTGTTATTCTGCTCAGGGTCTAAAACTTCAAGCAAGGCGCTGGCAGGATCTCCGTTATGACTTGACCCCATCTTATCTACTTCGTCAATCATAAAAACAGGACTGGCCGATTTTGTAATTTTGAGTCCCTGAATAATTTTACCTGGCATGGCGCCAATGTAGGTTCGACGGTGACCTTTAATTTCGGCTTCGTCCCGCATACCACCAACACTAAAGCGGAAGAAAGGCTTTTTCATGGCAGCAGCAATTGAACGCCCTACACTTGTCTTACCAACTCCAGGAGGTCCAACAAGCAGCAAAATAGAACCCTTGCTGTCATTTTTCATTTTGCGAACGGCAAGATATTCTATGATTCGCTTCTTAACATCATCAAGTCCAAAGTGATCCTTTTCAAGAATCTTCTGAGCTTCGGCCAGAGAAAAATCATCCATCTTAGAAGTGCCTTCTGTATCCCAGATAAGGCTGCAGATAAGATTAAGATAATTTCTGGTAACCATATATTCAGAAGAACCTGGTTCCATCATGCGGAGCTTTTCAAGTTCGTTGTTAGCAGTCTCTAACACTTCGCCGCTAAGCTTAAGCTCTTCAATGGCTTTTTTGAATTTCTGATAATCAGTTGCATCACCACCCAGAGTTTCGCCAAGCTCTTCCTGAATAGACTTCATTTCTTCGCGCAAAAAGTATTCACGCTGATTTTTTTCTACCCTATCATTAAGTTCGCGCTGGATTTTCTTTTGAACCCTGAGCAGTTCCTGTTCCTTTTTAATGAAAATCAAAACCTGTTCCATGCGGGCACGAACATTCAGAGTTTCAAGAATCTTCTGCTGTTCGTTTTTATCTACGTTTAATATAGAAGCAATAAAGTCTGCAATCTTACCAGGGTTATCAATGTTTACCATATTAAGGCGCATTTCTTCACTGAACAAAGGATTGTTTTCGCTGATTTCCTTCATTTCACTAAGAAGAGCGCGGGTAAGAGCTTTAACTTCAAAAGTGTCGGCCTCTTCTTCTTCAAGATATTCAACAGCAACAGCAACCGGTGCCGAAGAATGAAGAACCTTGCGGATTCTAAAGCGTTTTACTGTAGAAATAAAAATATTAATTCCGCCATCTGGCAGATTTACCTTTTTAAGAATGCGGGCTGCAGTTCCAACCTTATGCATATCGGAAGCACCAGGATTTTCTGCATCATTCTTGAGCATAACAATACCAATGAAGCCGCCTTCTTCATAAGCCTTTTCTACAACCTTAACATCCTCTGCTGCATTAATCATCAGCGGCGTAAAAATGCCAGGAAAAATAGGACGAGACTGCAAGGGAATTAAAAGCAGTTTGTCCGGGAGTATATTTTCTGTGGGGATAATAGAACCCGAATTATCATCATCAAAAATAGTAGCCATATTACTTAATATAATAAAAGAAATAGAAAATGGCAAATAAAATAGAAAATGGCAGATAAAATAGAAATATTTGACTTTTTACACCAATTCCATTATTATAATCATTACAATTTTATTATAATAGGAAACTTATGCAGATGAATAAACAGTATCATAATACCCTGCAGGAGGCGGGAATCAGACCTTCTATTCAGCGCACGGCTATTTATGCATTTTTGTGCGAGCATCCTGTTCATCCGGATGTAGAAACAGTTTATGATGCTTTAAATCCAATTTACCCTACTCTTTCTAAAACTACAGTTTATAATACCTTAAAGCTTTTTGAAGAAAAACACATAGTCCAGTCTATTAAAATAGAAGACGACAAGCTTCGTTTTGATGCAGAGATGCGCAATCATTACCATTTTAAGTGCATTAAGTGCGGCAAAATTTTTGATATTTTCCTGGATGATGAAAAAATGCCGGACCAGAAAGAATATGCTTCATCACTTCCTCAGGGATTTTCCTTGTCTAAGATTCAAACGAACCTCTGGGGTGTATGCAGCGACTGCAGTAAATAAATAGCATCAAAAATTTTACTAACATTCATTTCTATTTCCTCCGATATAAACGATATAGAAGTAATTATCTTTTATAGAGGGGAAATATGACTAAAAAGATTGCTTTTTCATTAATTATTACTGCTGCTGTTATTTTGGGAGCTATTGGTTGTGCTTCGGCTCCTGTGGAAGAAGAAAAAAAGACACCTTTAACAGCGCTCGAACTCATGAAGGCTGGACAAACAGATAAAGCACGCAGCCTTTTTAATATTGACGAAGACATAAACGAAACAGACGAGGATGGAAACACACTTCTTCACCTTTGTGCTGCAATTGATGATTATAACTCAATTGAATACTTTTTGTTTAAAGGCGCAGATTCAGAAATCAAAAATAAAAATGGCGACACTCCCCTTCATGTTGCTATTGAAAATGACGCTTTTAATTCGGCAAAGATTCTTGCCTGTGTAGGTTCAAATCTTTTTGCACGAAACGGAAATGGAGTTTCAGCTATTGATCTTGGACTTGACCCTAAGAAAAATGCACGTTACTACGATTTGTTTATAAACGAAAACACCTCAAAGCTTCGCTACGACAACGGAAAAACTCTTGTTCATTATTTTGTTCAGACAAAAAATCTGCGCGGTATAAATGCTTGTATAAAAGCAGGTTTTCCTATTTCAATAAAAGATGATGACAAGAAAACTCCTCTTGATCTTGCTTTTGAAGATATTGACAATATTGAGTCTGTAGAAATTGCCGCAGCTCTTATTCAGGCAGATGCAGATCCTGTAGAAACAAATTTTTCATATTTCCAGGATGCAGTTTCTTCTCGAAACCTGAATCAGCGCCTTGGAGACGGACAAACTCCTCTTCATTTATGTTCAATCATGGGGCACAAGGCAATCGCTACATATCTTTTGGAAAACAATGCCGATACTTCTGTTCAGGACAGTTCCGGTTCTACACCACTTCACGAAGCAATTCGTTATGGTCAGCTTGATATTGCAAAAATGCTTCTTGATGCAGGTGCAAATATCAATGCAAAAGATAATCTTGGAAAAACTCCAATCATGCTTATTATCCCTCGTGATAAATTACGCGAAACTTACAACATACTTATCCGTTACCGAGCCGATTTGAATCAGGCAGATACTTATGGCGATACAGTTCTTCACACAGCAACAATGCTCAAAGCAAATTCAAGCATAATCAAAACTCTTGTTGAAGGTGGCGCTGATATTAATGCCCGCAACAAGGAAGGTGTTACTCCGCTTGCAATAGCAATTCAGGCTCAAGATATCAATACAATTAAATTGCTTACTGAAAATGGTGCAAGCATCCACACACAGGATACTCATGGAAAATCACCTCTTTCTATGGCTTTTGAAATGAGCAATGAGGTTTTTGAAGCAGTGTTAAATGAAAATAACTGTCAAACTCAGGATTCAGAAGGAAACACTCCTTTGCACATTGCTCTTATAAACAATGCCCCAATGTCAAAAATCCAGCATATTATCGGGCTTACAAGCGATGTTAACATCAGAAACCGCGACGGTGATTCTCCACTTTATCTTGCTGCATCAAAAAACATGGAACAGATAGGAAATCTGCTTCTTGAAAAAGGTGCAGACATTTTCTCTACAAACAAAGATAACAATTCTCCATTAAGACTTGCGCTTAAAGAAGGCGGAAAGCTCCAGGACTGGCTTATTACTTCAAAAACTATTGTTTCTACAGATGGTAGTGGAAATACAGTTCTTCATTACGCCGCAGACTGGGAATACGACAAAGCAATTAAAACTCTGCTCGAAAAAGGTGCAGATATAAATGCTAAAAATGCTAACGGCGAAACTTGTCTTTTCAATGCAGCAAAGAGCAACAATCCTCAGATCATCCAGCTGCTTGTTGATGGAGGCGCTTCTGTAAAAGAACGCGATAACCTTGGAAGTACACCACTACATATTGCAGTTCGCTGGGGTGCACAAAAATCAGCAGAAAAACTGATTAAACTTGGAATTAACATTAACGCCCAGAACAGAGCAGAAAAATCACCACTTGCCGAAGCAGTAATTGCAAACAAATATGAAGTTACAAAATATCTTCTTGAAAATGGTGCAGATCCTAATTCATGCGATGCTGTAGGTGTTACAATTCTTATGGATACAATCCGTGTTCAGAATGCTGATATTTTGAAGCTGCTGCTTAATTATGGAGCAAATCCAAACCTTCAGCAGATAAACGGTCAGAATGCTTACCACGAAGCCGCATATATGGGTAATATCGAAATTATTAATCTTATCAGGGACGCTGGTGGAAATCCTCTTTCACGTGATAAAGAAGGAAACACTCCATTCTCTATTGCATTAACAAAGGGCACAAAAATAATCGATGCAATTCTTGGTGATTCTTATAACATTACAGACAGCGACGGAAACTCTCCAATTCACATTGTTGTAAAATCAACAAACAAAACAGATCTTTTACGCTCACTTATAAACAAAGGCTTCCCTCTTGATACTCGAAATGCAAACGGATACACACCTTTGAACTATGCAATTGAAGCTGATAATGTTGAAATGGCAGTTATCCTTCTTGAAAAAGGCGCAAATCCGTTCCAGACAATCGATAAAAAGGGAACAAACGGTGTAACAATTGCACTTGATAAGGCAGATAAGAAAATGATTGAAAATATCGTTAAATATGCTGCCGGTATGAGCGATATTCAGGGAAATACAATTTTACACTATGCTGCTAAAACTTCCTCTATCGAAACTGTAAAAAATCTGTTATCATATGGTATAGCAACAAATGTTAAGAATGTTGCTGGTGACACTCCATATACAGTTGCTGTAAGATGGAAGCGTCCAGATATTGCAGAATTATTAAAAGGGAATTAAAATAGTAGTAGGGCTTATAGGAAAAAACGCGGAGTAAAAAAATGGATACTATCACAGCGGATTCTTTACATGAAAACCTCACTTTCACCGGCGATTTGATGATAGACAGTACTTTTGTACTTTTACCACAAACAGCCCCTGTAACTAATGAACTCATAAAAGCCCTGAGAGAATGGGAGTTTGATTCTTTCTATTGCGAAGGCAACTTAAGTCTTGGCGGCGATATTGGTATTTCTGTAAGCACTGGTGTTGAAGAAAAGAAAGACGATGCCAATGCTCCTAAGATGGGAGAATCCCTTAAAGCTGCAATTGAACGCTCTAAAAATATCCCTCTTGATAACAGCGATAAATCCCGCATGGATATGGTTCAGAAAGTTTACGAAGAATACATGAACTATATCGAAAGTGTATTTACTCACTATGCAACTCACAAAGAAATTGATCAGGATGATTTGTCGGAGACTGTAAAAGAACTCTGCGTATTCATCAAAGAAAATAAACGATTTATTTTGCGTGTAAATCCGGCAGAAAGTGCTACAAAAAAGAACTTCCTTGTTACCCACTCTATGCGTACTACAGTTCTTGCCATTGCAATTGCACTTCAGCTTCATATGCCTCTTTCAAAAATGGTTGACCTTGGAGTAACCAGTATTCTTCACGAAATTGGTATGCTCCGTCTTCCACCACAGATTTACATGACAGATAAAAAGCTCACTCCCGGTGAACGTTCTCAAATCTTAAAGCATCCGGTTCTTGGCTATACAATTGTAAAAGATTTGAACTTTCCTCTTAATATTCAGCTTGGTGTACTTGAGCATCATGAAAAAGAAAACGGAACAGGATACCCTCAGAAAAAGACAGGTGATAAGATTTCTAACAATGCAAAAATTATTTCTGTTGCCTGTTCTTACGAAGCCATTTCTTCTCCTCGTTCCTTCAAAACAGGACGCTCTACCTTTGAAGCAATTGTTGAACTTTTGCAGAATAAAGAACGTTCTTATGATGACAGCATTGTACGCGGTTTGCTTTATACAGTTTCGCTCTTCCCTATTGGTTCTTACGTATATCTTTCAAACAGAAAGATTGCACAGGTAATTGATACAAATCCTGATAATCCAAAAACGCCTATTATTCAGTATCTTACAGAAAAAGAAGCCGATGGTTCTCCAAAGGTTAGTCCTACAGGAAGCAACGGTATTAATATTGTGCGCATTCTTTCAAAGGATGAGGAAAAAGATATTCTTGAACTGATAAAAGATAAGTATAAGGATATTGAAGAAGCACAGGCTCAGGCCGCTTCTGCTCCAAAAGCTGAAAAACCTGCAGCACCAGTTTCTCCCGAAAACAGACCAAACATGGCATCAACAGAAGAAGTTGATCTAAGCGAGTTTAATTAAAGAAATTACGGATTCTTTCCACATCCTCGTGAAACTTTTCATCAATAACAGGCGGGTGTTCATTAAAGAACAAAATCTGATTCATCTCTTCGAGCGTACGTGCACCCCAGATTGGAATAACACTTTCATATTGGCTTAAAAATCCAAATGCAAGCGGGATATTATCTACAAGACCACCACCCAGCGGCTGCATTGCAATAAAGCCAACATCGTGCTCTTCACAAAGCTTAACAAGTTCTACAGTGTTTTCTGCACTTACCATGTTAAAGGGAAACTGCAGGGTTTCGTAGCAGTCTGATTCAACAGCCTTAATTGCAGTTTCAAGGTTTGTAGTTACAATTCCTATGTGATTGATTTTTTTGTCATTTTTGAGTTCTACAAGGGTTTCGTAGATTTTGTCTGCCCCACCCGGAAGCGGCAGAAACTTATTTACTTCAAGCTGATACAAATCTACAGTATCGCAATGAAGGGTCATAAGACTGTCTTCCAGGTCGGATTTAATTTCTGCAGAAGTTTTTGCTGCAGTTGTTGTAGAAAGGAATACGTTGCGTTTAATATCAAACAGAGCTTCTCCCAAAAGCTTTTCGCTTACGGGAGTTTGATGGGAAACATCAAAAAAATTAATTCCCGCATCGTAGGCAGTGCGCACAATTTTTGCAGCCTCTTCATCAGAGCCGGCATCTGCAAGACGCATGGCACCAAAGGCAACACGAGAAATGAGAAGGTCTGTTTTACCAAGTCGAACGTATTCCATAAGGATTAACGAAGCACAGGCTTATAATTCTTAATAGCCTTCTGGATAAAGAACACGAGGTCGTCGAGGGCAACGCGTTCCTGTTCCATTGAATCGCGGTAACGTACGGTTACTGTGTTGAAAAGCTCGTTTGGAGTTCCGTCGTCTTTCTTTTCCTGAATTGTATCGTAGTCTACTGTTACACAGAATGGAGTACCAACTTCGTCCTGGCGGCGGTAGCGCTTACCTACTGTTCCGGAAGTATCGTAGTCAGTTACAAAGTCTTCCTTGAGCATGTGCTGGATTTCTTTTGCTTTTTCTGCAAGTCCGTCCTTCTTCATAAGTGGAAGAACTGCAACTGTAATAGGGGCTAAGCGTGGGTCAAGGTGAAGTACTGTTCTGTAATCTTCCGGCTCACCTGCCTTTGCAACATTCTGCTCTTCGTATGCTTCACAAAGGAACATAAGGAAGTTTCTGTTCAAACCGGCAGAAGTTTCAATTACATAAGGAATGTACTTCTTGTTTCCATCTTCCTGGTCGATATAAGACATATCCTTCTTTGAGTATGTCTGATGCTGTGAAAGGTCAAAGTCTGTACGGCTGTGAATACCTTCGATTTCTTCAAATCCGATCGGGAAGTTGTAAGTAATATCGTAAGCATCCTTAGCGTAGTGAGCAAGCTTGTCGTGGTGGTGCCACTTGAGCTGCTTTTCTGGAATACCGTACTTGAGGTAGAACTGCCAGCGGTCTTTTCTCCAGCGGTCAAAAGTTTCGTCTTCAGTTCCTGGCTTACAGAAATATTCCATTTCCATCTGCTCAAATTCGCAGGTACGGAAAATAAAGTTCTTAAAGATGATTTCGTTACGGAAAGATTTACCAACCTGAGCAACACCAAAAGGAACCTTCATGCGGTTAGACTGAACAATGTTCTTAAAGTCTGTAAAGATACCCTGACATGTTTCAGGACGAAGGTAAATGAGGTGGCTGTCGTCTGCGATTGGTCCCTGATATGTCTTAAACATAAGGTTGAATTCGCGAACTGCTGTATACTTGCGGTTTTTGCTTCCACAAGTAGGACAGTTGATGTTTGCATCGATGAAAGCTTTCATTTCATCATGTGTCATTGTGTCTACAGGTTTTCCTGGGTTTACATCAGGATTTGCTGCAATAAAGTCTTCGATTAATTTATCTGCGCGGTGGCGGGCATTACATTCAATACAGTCAACCATAGGGTCGCTAAAGTGATCAACGTGACCGGAAGCCTTCCATGTTGTGTGATGCTGGAAGATTGCAGAATCAAGACCAACTACATCGTCGTGCAGCTGAGTCATGTAGTGCCACCATTCATTCTGAATATTTCTTTTGAATTCTACACCGAGTGGACCGTAGTCCCATGCACCTGCCTGGCCTCCATAAATTTCAGAAGCCTGATAAACAAAGCCTCGTCTCTTACACAAGCTGATGATTTTGTCCAGGGTACATGCGTGTGTGTCATTAGTATTTGCCATTTTTATCTCCTTACGACTCTGGCGTGGGCCGTTTTGTGATTTTTCGCCCAGTCGGTTCACATGGAATGTGCCTTCCTGCGCGTTTTTTTAGTTGTAAGGGAGAGATTACCATAAAAACGGAGTTTTTGCTAGTATGGAAAAAAGCTCCCGTGAAGTTTTGTGTTTTGCTCCACTAAACGAAGAGGACGTTCCGCAAAACACAAAACTCCACTCCGCTTTTTTCCATACGTATTCATCAAGTTCTATTTCAACATCTTCTCTAGTGCTTCTAAAGTCATTGTTTCCACCCCACGTTCCTTGAACTTCTTCAAAAAATGGGGATTTTCAGGTTCTTTTATAAAAAGGGCAAAAGCCTTTTCGCCCGCAGGAAGTCGCCCCGTAATCCGCTCGCAAACCATTCCTCCATTTTCGTAAATGCGTTTAACAAGTTCAAAAGCCTGGTCTACATCATGTAAAATCTTGCGGTCAAGTTCAAAGCGGTAGCCCTGTACACTCTTAAAACGAGGCATAGGAGATTTTTTATTATAAAGGCGCTTGATTTTTTCTGTAACTTCCCGGCGGTAGGCTCGTTCAGCAGCCTGCTCAAGAATCTGTTCATTTGAAACAAAACAATCTTTACCCTCTTTAGAAGTAAAAATTTCTTCTACCGACAGTCCACTTCGCTGACATTCGGCCTTTAAGCAAAGCATAGTCATAATAGCATCATCTTCTGACTTATGACTTTGAAGCTTTTCTGTATCTACGCCAAATTCCAGGGCCCAGTCACTAAGCTTCTGCTTTTTTTCATATTTACGTTCCAGATAGCGCTCAAGATCAAAAGCTCTGAATTGAATATAAGGAAGGCCATAACGCTCATTTGCATCATTTACAAAACCTACATCATTACTAACTGCAAATCCCGCAATATAACGATTACCGGTAGTAAAGAGCTTTTTTATATCTTTGTAATAAGCTTCGTAATTTGGTTTAGAACGGAAGTAATCCTTGGAATAAGCAAGCCTGCACTCCCCTTTACCGCTGAAGAGATACCAGTCAAAATCACACTCGGGATTCATTACAACATCTTCACTTTCAATAATATTGAGGTCATCGTCACAGATAACATATCCAAGGGAACAAATCTTACCCACACCATCAAAAACATTTGCGCATTCGCAATCAAAAAAAACAAAACTCTTGTGATTCATAAAAATTATTATACTAAAAAAACAGGTTGTAAACACCCCCCTTTTTCAGTATATTATAGATATGTTGTTAGACGTTACAAACTTAAATGCAGGGCTTGAGGACGGAAAACAGATTCTCAAGGACCTTAATATACAAATTGGACAGGGTGAAATTCATGCTCTTATGGGACCAAACGGAGCCGGAAAATCTTCGCTTGGAAATACTCTCATGGGAAACCCTGTATATAAAATCACAGGCGGAAAGATTCTTTTTAAGGATACAGATATCACAGAAGAATCGGCAGACAAGCGTGCAAGACTTGGAATGTTTATGTCCTTTCAGCAGCCACTTGAGATTCCAGGCATTTCGCTCGAAGCCTTTATTCGTTCTGCAATTCAGCAGATTACAGGCGAACATGTAAAACTTTTCCATTTTCAGAAGGAACTCCAACGTTGTATGGAGCTGCTGGACATGAATCCGGAATATGCCAAACGTGACCTTAACGTAGGATTTTCTGGTGGAGAAAGAAAAAAGGCAGAAATCCTTCAGCTGCTTATGCTTAAGCCAGCCTTTGCAATTCTTGATGAAACAGACTCTGGTCTTGACGTAGATGCAGTGCGCATTGTTGCAAAAGGAATTGCCGAATACCGCAAGCTTACAAACGGATCTCTTTTAATTATCACCCATACAACAAAGCTTTTGGAAGGCCTTAATGTAGATAAAACTCATGTTATTGTTAAAGGCCACATTGTTAAGACCGGGGATGGTTCTTTGTTCAAAGAGATTAATCAGAAAGGATTTGAGGAATTTATAAATTAGCAATTAGCTCTTAGCCACAAGCTGTTAGCACTTTTATTACAAAATAGTGCTAATAGCTAATCGCTAAAAGCTAACGGCTAGTATTTAGGAATAACATGGATAATAAAACAACCATAAACGACATAAATAGAGAATTCTACGACTTCCGCTACGAAGAGTCCGAAAAGGATTTTTACCGTATCGAAAGCGGTCTTACTCCGGAAATTGTTGCAAAAATCAGCGAAGAAAAAGGCGACCCACAATGGATGCGTGAATTCCGCTTAAAGTCGCTTGAAACATATAACCAGCTGAGGGTTCCAAAATGGGGGCCTTCTATTGATGACCTTCATGTAGAAAACATTGCAACTTACGTTCGTCCAAAAACTCAGATGAGCGGTAAATGGGAAGATGTTCCTGACGATATAAAAGAAACCTTTGAAAAATTGGGAATCCCCGAAGCAGAACGAAAGTCTCTTGCCGGTGTTGGAGCCCAGTACGATAGTGAACTTGTTTACCACAACGTTCAGGAAGAGGTTGCAAAACAGGGAGTTATTTACCTTGGTTTTGAAGAAGCTCTTAAGTCACCTGAATGGGGACCAATGGTTAAGGAATATTTCATGACACTGATTACTCCCCGCGACCACAAGTTTGCAGCTTTGCATGGTGCTGTCTGGTCGGGTGGTTCGTTCGTATATGTTCCAAAAGGTGTACATCTTTCCTTCCCTCTTCAGTCATATTTCCGACTGAATGCAAAGGGTGCCGGACAATTTGAACACACACTGATTATTGTAGACGAAGGAGCCGACCTTCATTTTATTGAAGGCTGTTCTGCTCCAAAATATAATGAAGCAAACTTACACGCAGGAGCCGTTGAGCTTTTTGTAAAGAAGGGTGCCCACCTGCGCTACTCTACAATTGAAAACTGGTCTAAGAATATGTACAACCTTAACACAAAGCGTGCCAGGGTAGAAGAAGGCGGGGCAATTGAATGGGTAAGCGGCTCTTTTGGTTCGCATATTTCTTATTTGTATCCCGAAAGTGATTTAGTTGGCCGTGGTGCCAAATCTGAATTTACAGGAATCACCTTTGCAGGAGCAGGACAAAGTCTTGACACCGGTGCAAAAATGGTTCACCTTGCACCAGATACAACAAGCCTTATTTCTACAAAGTCAATTTCCAAGGGCGGTGGCGTAAGCATTTACCGTTCTGCAGTTTACATAGACAAAAATGCAAAAGGAAGTAAAACCAGCGTTTCCTGCGAAAGTTTAATGCTCGATGACATCAGTCGTTCAGATACAATTCCTGCAATGGTAATAAAGACAGACGAATGTGATGTCGGTCATGAAGCAAAAATCGGACGCATTTCAAACGACGCAATTTTCTACTTAATGTCCCGTGGCATTCCAGAAGACGATGCCCGCAGCATGATAGTAAGTGGCTTTGCAAATCCTGTAAGCAAGGAACTGCCACTGGAATACGCCGTTGAAATGAACAACCTGATTAAGCTCGAGATGAAAGGGTCGATGTAAAAAATTTGATTTTTTCTTCAGGAATTGCATTCTTACCCGGGTGCACTTCCTTGTGAATTACCTTTCCGTCCTGCCATTCAAAATCAATTGTCCAGTTGCCTTTAATTGAAAGGCCACGAACTTTTCCACATTGCCAGACCTTTTCATCAGGAAGGGCCGGCAGCAGTTTTACAATTACATTTCCTTCTTCATCAAAATCACTTTGAAGGAGCATTCTGTAGACAGCAGCCAGGCTGCCAAAGTTTCCGTCAATCTGGAAGGGCGGATGATTATCTAAAAGATTAGGCAGCGTTGAATGACTAAAGAGCTTTACCAGAGATTCAAGGGCCTCGTTCCCCTGCTCTAACTGAGCCCGGAAATTTATAATCCATGACTGACTCCAGCCTGTGTGACCGCCACCATTTTGCAATCTCTTCTGCAAAGTCTTTTTTGCGGCCTGTGCAAGTTCCGGTGTTTTTTCTACAGTAATCGAGTGTCCGGGATAAAGTCCATAAAGATGAGAGATGTGTCTGTGGCCAGGTTCAACTTCTTCTACTTCGCGGTTCCATTCCATTAAAGAGCCATCAGCATTAAGGGCAGGCTTTTTAAGATGAGCAAGCACATATTCAAAAGAATCAAAATCCTCTTGAGTATATGGATGAGATTTTTTGTCGGTGCAGTTTTGACCAAGAACTTCACGTGCTTTTTTACAGCCTGTAAGCAGATGTTCTAAAATCATGTTATCCATCTGACAGCCTTCGCAAAAAGCACCTGTTTCGCCAGTTTTGGTGACATAAGAATTTTCAGGAGAAAGACTTGGATTAATTACAAGATAAGGCTTTCCGTCAGCAGCATTCTCGCCAGTGGGTACAAGAAAATCAACAAAGAATAAAGCCGCTTCGTGCATAAGGTAATAGTATTTTTTTAAGAAGGCTTTATCCATTGTATATTCGTAATGTTCTATTATATGAGTTGCAAGCCAGGCAGCACCAAGAGTCCAGTAAGTTGCAGGAATCCAGGAATCTTGAGGAGCGGCGTCCCCCCAGTAATCTGTATTATGATGAAGCATGTATCCCCGGCAGCCATACATTTTTTCTGCCATATACTTTCCGTTTGGATATGCACGTTCCAGAAGCTCAAACAGAGGAAGTTCACATTCACTCAAGGCAGCCATATTTACAGGCCAGTAATTCATCTGAGTATTTATATTGATTGTATATTTACTTTGCCAGGGTGGTTCCATTGAGCCGTTCCACAAGCCCTGCAAGGTTAATGGAAGCACGCCAGGAATTCGACTTCCTGATATTAAAAGATAGCGAGAGAAATTTATGTATTGATTGACTAACGCCGTATTAGAAGCACTTGCAGATTTGAGGAGTTCCGGAGTTGGGATTTCCCCCTGCGGTCCCTGAGCCTGTCGAAGGGCCCCTTCGCCAATCTGCACATCCACGCGGTCCCAATAATTTTTATATTCAACAAGATGCCAGCCAAAAAAATCCTCAGCCGCAGTAGAAAGGCCTACTTTATTTATACGAGCTTTTATTTCTTCCAGATTTTTTTTACACTCGCCGGTCCACACGTTTTTCAGGACCATCTTATTATACTTTTTTGGAGTAAGAGTTTTATCCTTCCATTTATTCTTCCAGCGCAAAGTCTGAATATCAATAAAAAAGAGAACTTCATCACAAGCCTGGCCGTAAAGACAAACTCCGCGAGTTCCTGACTCCCCACCTTTTGCTACGGCCCCTGCCCCTACGCAAAAAGGTATTCCATGGCTGTCTTCAAGAAAGATTGCTCCGTCAGAAGCACTTACATTGTTGTTCCAGATTCCGCGATCAAGATATCCGCAATAATTGATTTTTCCGGGAGCGCTTGCCTGTACATGCATAAAAATCATATCATCTACGGCGCTTATCCAGGTACGGCGGGTAAACTCAATTCCTTCATCGTCTTTATAAGTTACGACTGTGCAGGCCTGGTCCAAAAGAAGTTCGCTTTTATATGAATCAAAACATGCCTGATCTGTTTTATGCTGCAAAGGCCATCCGCAGGCAAGTCCCTTGTTTTTTGGAGAAAAAAAATCAATATGAAAGTCGCCTGCAGTCTGATAAGCCCGTTCATTAAAGCTTGTTCCGCTCATTGCTTCAAAAGCGAGAGACTGAGCTTCGAGTACACGTCCCTCTTTTACAAGCGAACGGATTTTATCAAGATATTTTTTTGTATCGGGATTAGACCTGTCCTGAGGGCCGCCAGACCAGATGCTTTCTTCGTTAAGCTGGAGCAGCTCATTACATGGGGCCGCCTTTACCATTACACCCAGTCTGCCGTTTCCAAGTGGCAAAAATTCCTCCCACTTTTGAGGAGCTTGATTAAAAACCAGTTTGTTATTCATAGCTGCCACCAAGATTTTTGAGAATTTTTATTTTTTTTGAGAATCAAGGATTTTTCTGAATGCACTGTCGGGCTTAGCAAGTTCTTTTGAACCGCGTGTAATTTTGCATAAAGACATTCCAAACTTTTTTGCAATTTCGCGCTGAGTAGTTCCCTTATCAATTTCTTTTACTAAGAGCCATCTGTTTGCAATATCTCTGCGTTCTGCAGGGGTAAAAAGGCATTCTATAAAGTCATAGGCCAGTTTCTCATCCGAGCTTGTAAGGATATGACAGATTTCCTGCATAGATTCCTGTACAGCAGCTTCAGTTACAGTCGTGTTTTCATTCATAGAAACATTATAACACAAAACAAAATAAAATGTAACAAAAAAAAGAGCCAGATAATCCCAATCACAGTTCGTTCCGCATACCGCTGCTGCATTCCTGCTCTGACGGGGTTTTGCGAAAGATACTTGAAGGGCATCTGACTCAATGAGCTAATTATATGTTATATTCCTGAAAAATTCAATATTAGAAAAAAAATGTGTTTACATAAGGAAATAAATTTTCATGCCTACAGATAGAAAAAAAATAGCTCCCGCCGATTTCCATCTTCCAAAACCGGGGGTTCACCCCCTATGCGCTACACTGCCTTGACTATATACGTTGCCGCTCACGCGGCAGCAGTGTAGAGCATTTTTGTAAGCTGGAATTCGGCTCCGCTATTTTTTTTCACATGTAAACATTTAATATTTAGTTCCTTCCGGGGTTCTTTTTTTTCATAGTATATATTATTTAGGGATATAACATATAATTACATACGGGAATAATAAAAATCGTTACTCTATATATAGGCATTCCGCATTATAATTATTGGAGAAATATGCGGGACGCAGGAAAAAGAAAGTAAGGGGGGACCGGCAGTGGGACGGCCGCGTTTTACGCCGGACGGCGCACGGCTGCCGGGGGATACCTTGCTTTTTTTTCCGTCGCTGGGACCCGCTTATTGGATTCATAAATTATAATGCGGCTCATATATTCGCTGTGAGTTATTTTTTTATATTTGATGGATATATTTTGTGATATCATATATAATATATACCATGAAAAAAATCGGGGTGCTTGTACATGCTTTGACGGTTGAGTATGCGCTGGAGGTATTGAATGGCATATTCTCATACTTTAAGGATAAGCAGGATGTTCAGTTTTTCGTTGCACAGACTAAAGACCCGCGAACTGATTCCGGCAATTATGAATATCAGAGCTGGAACAGTTTAAGTCTGCTTTTTGCCACCGATATCGACCTTGTAATTGTAATAACCGGCTCATACTCTTCAACAATCTCAACAGACCATCTTGGAAAAATCCTTAAGCTGTATAAAGAAAAACCCATTATTTCTGTTGGAGCAGATCTAAAGCTTCCAGATTCCTGTTATATAGACACAGAATGCAAATCCGCTTACGATAACGCTGTTGAACACTTAAAAAATAAACATGGCTGCAAAAAAATCGCCTTCCTTTCTGCAAACAGGACAGGTTCCTGCGAATCCATGATGCGTTTTGAAGCCTACAAAAATGCCCTGCACAAACACAAGCTCATTTTTGATGAAAATCTTGTTTTCGAAGGCGATTTTGCAATGAACCGGGCAAAAGCAGTAATGGCAAAAAAGTATCCAAAAAAGGAAAACCTTAATTTTGATGCAATTCTTTGTGCCAATGACCTTATGGCCCTGGGCTGTCAACAGTATTTTATGAGCATAGGAGTAAAGGTTCCTGAAGAATTAAAAATCATAGGCTTTGATGACTCAACTTATGCAGCACAATCAACACCCCGCCTTTCTACCATGAGCCAGAACATATACGAACAGGGAAGAATTGCTGCGGAGCTTGCATATAAAAAACTTGAGAGGCTTGAAATTCCGGCAGTTACACATATTCCGGTTATTCCTTTGTATAAACAATCCTGTGGCTGCGTTCCGCTTAAAAATAATGATGATATTTACTATAACAGTCAGGACAAGCTTGTGCATGCAGACGCCTTTACAAATGGAATCCAGAAAATGACAGGACAGTTCTATAACATGCTTAATTCTGTCGAAAACCTTTACCGCCTGCTTGATCTTTCACAAACAACAGAAACTCTGCATCATTTTGCCAATACTCTTGATAAAATCCTTCTTGCACTTGATATTCCGGCCTGTTTTGTCTGCTTTTACAAAAAACCAATCATGTTAGACAAAGGCAAGGATTTTCTTCTGCCACACACTGCGAGTGTTTTAATGATGCTTGATACAGAAAGAAAGATCCGCGACTACGACCCTGGAATTGAATTTAATCCTGCTAAAAATCCTTTTCCGCCTGAATATTTTGATAACTTCCCGGGTTCCTTTATAATTCATCCGCTTTTTTCAGGCAGAAAGAATTACGGTTATATTGTCTGTAAAATTAAAACTTCAAATTATTCAATGCATAGTGTAAGCATGAAAATCCTCATAAATACTATTGCAAGTAATTATGAATATACCCGCTCGCTCACAAAGAGTAAGTCTCTTTCTAAACTCAATTCTTCTTTACAGCAAAGCAATTCAACCCTTGATATTCAATCAAAAACTGATGAACTTACACAAATCCTCAACCGCCGCGGTTTTATGGATTTAGGACAAAAAACAATAGATCTTGCTATTGATGTTGGTAGCCGTGGTGTTATTTTCTTTGCAGATCTGGATGGTCTTAAAAAAATAAATGACACTTACGGTCATGATATGGGCGACGAAGCAATTAAAGCTGCTGCAAAAGTAATTTCTCATGCCCTGCGTTCAAGTGATACTGTGGGCCGCCTTAGTGGTGATGAATTTGCTGCAATTGCAATTGGAATGAATCTTACACAGGAAAAGAAATTCCGCAGTAAGATTAACGAGCTTTGCAAAATGATTTCAAAAGACAAGAATTTTCCTTTTACTCTTTCGATGAGTATAGGTGCGGTTGAATTTAACAATGAAAACGAAGTTCCATCTCTCACCGATTTACTTTCGATGGCAGATGATAAATTATATATAGAAAAAAAGAAAAAACATAAAAATAAAGGATAATAAAATGGCAAAAACAATACCTGCTCGTAAAGAAGTTCCCGCTAAGGATAAGTGGGATTTATCTTCAATTTTTAATTCAGACAAAGAATGGGAAGCTGCTCTTGCAGAACTAACCGCATTAAACCAGACCTTTACAGCTTTCAAAGGAAAGCTTGGACAGAGTGCCGAAAGTCTTTTAGCAGCCCTTAAAGCTTATGAAAAAGCCCTGCTCAAACTGGAATGTGTATATCACTATGCTTCCCTTCAGCACGAAGCCGACGAGGATGACTCTACTGCAACAGACCGCTATGGTCGAGCAATGATGGCATATACAGAACAATCTGCAGCCTTTAGTTTTATTGATCCTGAGCTCATGGAAATTGATGAAAAGCTTTTAGGAGAATGGAGCGAACGCCCTGATTTTGCAGACTACAAGGTTTATCTGCAAAAGCTGCTTCATTTTAAGAAATACACTCTCAGCGAAAAAGAAGAACGAATCTTGTCTTTACAAGGTCAGCCGGCTCAAACTGCCGAAACAGCCTTCAGCGTGCTTACAAATGTAGATATGAATAAAACCTTTGGAACTGTTACAGTAGACGGCGAAGAAGAACAGCTTACAGAAACAACCTGGGGCTTATTCATGCATAACCACGACCGCAAGGTACGCGAAGAGGCCTACAAAAAGTTCTATGCCAAGTATGAAGAACACCAGAATACAATTGCCGCCCTTTATGCAGGCAGCGTAAATCAAGATGTCTTTAATATGAGAGCCCGCGGCTACGATTCCAGTCTTCACGCTGCTCTTTACGGCAACAAGGTTCCCCTTAGTGTTTACCATAATCTTATTGACTGCATTCACAAAAATCTTGAAGCTCTGCATAAATATTATGCCATCCGCAAGCGGGCCCTGGAACTTGACGAACTTCGCCACTGGGATGTTTATGTTCCTCTGGTAAAATCTGTGGAAACAAAGACAAGCTACGAAGAATCTGTAGAAATCTGCAGGGCTGCACTTGCCCCTCTTGGCAAAGAATACACAGACAGACTTTGCGACGGTTTATTAAATGGATGGGCAGACCGCTACGAAAATATTGGAAAGCGCAGTGGTGCTTTTAGTTCCGGCTGCTATATTGGAAATCCTTATATTCTTTTGAATTACAACGAAGCAAACATCCGCGACGTATTTACAATGGCTCACGAAGGCGGCCACTCTATGCATAGCTGGTACTCGGTTCATAATAATCCTTTTATGAGCTACGATTACACAATTTTCGAAGCAGAAGTTGCCTCGACCTTTAACGAAGAACTTGTTTTTGAATACCTCCTGGCCCAGGCCGAAAAAGACGGCAACAAAGACATGCAAAAATACCTGCTTGCAATGCGAGCCGATGATATTCTTGCAACACTTTTCCGCCAGACAATGTTTGCAGAGTTTGAATTAAAGGCCCACGAGCTTGTAGAAGCAGGCACTCCTCTTACACCGGAACTCCTCCGTAAAATTTACCGCGAACTGCTTGAACTATATTTTGGCCCTGAAATGCATTTTGAAAGCAACAGCGATATGGAAGGCCTCAGAATCCCACATTTCTACAGCGCATTTTATGTTTACAAATACGCAACAGGAATCAGTGCGGCCCTTGCACTTGCAAAACGCGTAACTAGCGGCGGCGACAAAGAAAGGGAAGATTATTTCAATTTCCTTAAAAGTGGTGGTTCACGTTACCCTATTGAATCCCTCAAGGTTGCAGGTGTAAATATGGAAGAGGTTGCTCCGGTTCAGGCTGCATGCGACACCTTCAGGAAAATTGTTGATCAATTAGAGAAAATTATCTAAAGTTCGATATACATTCTACCGATAATTTAATTGATAGAGGTATATTTAAATCATTTAACATACATGGGAGGCGGCGTGTTAAATGATTAAAGGAGAAAGAGAAAAAATGACAAAATCGGAATTTAAAACATTTATAAAGAGTGTACCAAAAGCCGAACTCCATATTCATATTGAGGCAGTAATTTCGCTTGCAGGCGTTAAAAAGATGTACAAAAACCGTTTTGGCAAGGAAATGTCTAAAGAAGAACAGGTTGCACTATTCTCCTACGAAGATTTAAACGGATTTATTCAGGCCTTTCTCAAGGTTCAGGACTTATTTGTAAGCGAAAAAGATTTTAATGTTGTCTTCAAAGAATTGGAAAAATACCTCATCCGCAATGGCATTGACTATTGTGAAGCATTCTTTGCACCAACAGCCTTCCTCAAAAAAGGTTTCAGTTATAAAAAGATGGTAGATATTTTCCACAAGCAGATTACCCGCATCAAGGAAAAGAGCGGAATTACAATCAAACTGCTCATGGATGTTTCAAGAACCTTTGGCTGCGAAAATGCAATGAAGAATTACGAACTTCTTAAACAGTATCCTTGCGAAGACATCATCGGTATAGGACTTGGTGGCGCCGAAGCAAAAGGTCCTGCAAAAGAATATGAACCTGTATTCCAGCTTGCAAAAAAAGAAGGCTGGCATGTAGTTGCCCACGCAGGAGAAGATGTTGGTCCCGAATCAATCTGGGATTCCATCAACTACCTTGGTGCAGAACGCATTGGCCACGGTGTTACAGCCTATCAGGATCAAAAGCTTGTTGACCAGCTTATTAAAACAAAGCTTCCTATTGAAATTTGTATTACATCAAATACCTTTACAAAGAAGGTTGTTAAGTTAGCACGCTTCCATCCGGTTCGCAAATATTACGATCAGGGAATGATGGTTTGTATTAATACAGACGATCCGGTTTTCTTTAAGACAACAATGCTGGACGAACTTTGGATTTGTGTAAAAAGCCTTAAGTTCACCATGGACGAAATCAAGCAGCTCATTAAGAACAGCTATATTTCTTCTTTCATGAGCGATGCAGATAAAAAGAAGGCTCTGGCTGCAGTAGATAAGGCCTGGAAAGTATAGCGGTTAGCTATTAGCTTTTAGCAGTTAGCAGAAGGGGAAAGCCTTCCCCTCGGCCGCACTACGTTGCGTCCTACCCCTTCGCCTAGGGGCTTCCGCCCCTAAAACCCCGCACATGACATCATTAGAAAAATACTACAACAAATTCCACGAAGAAAACCGTCTCACGACTCGCCATGGGACGGTTGAGTTTTTAACGACGATGCATTTTATTGAGGAAGTCGCATCCGCGGTCCCTGAGCAAAAATCCGCGGTCCCTGAGCCTGTCGAAGGGCCGTCCACACCAATCAAAATCGCTGACATCGGCGCAGGCACCGGCCGCTATAGTGTAGAATTATGTCATCGTGGTTACGACGTTACAGCAGTGGAGTTAGTCCCACATAACTTAAAAATCTTACGCAGTAAACATGAGAATATAAAAACCTGGCAGGGGGATGCAAGAAACCTTCATTTTCTTGAAGACGAAACCTTTGACATTACCCTGCTCTTTGGCCCGCTTTATCATCTTCATGGAGATGACGAAAAACTTAAGGCTCTGTCCGAAGCCCGCCGCATCACAAAAAAAGGCGGCTATATTTTAGTAGCCTATGTCATGAATGATTACAGCATAATTCAGTATTGTTTTAAAGATCATCATTGGAAGGAAGTTGCAGACAAGGGCGGACTTACCAAAGATTTTCATACAGTATGCCGCGAAGAAGATTTATATGATTATGTTCGTTTAGAAGATATAAACCGCTTAAATGCAGCTGCTGGCCTTGAACGCATAAAAATCATTTCTGCCGATGGAGCTGCCGACTACATGCGCCGCGAACTCAACGAGATGTCACAGGAAGAATTTGAAGCCTTTTGTAAATATCAGCTGGCAGTATGCGAAAGACCCGAATTACTTGGCACAAGCAGCCATCTGGTAGACATACTTAAAGCGCGCTAGCGCTTCAAATATACCATCAACAACATAATATCACTATTTCTTATTCCGCTGATTCTGTTAGCCTGGCCTAAGGTAACCGGGCGAATCTGTTCAAGCTTGTTGCGCGACTCTGCAGAAAGAGATGCAATTTTACTGTAATCAAAATCAGGCGGAATGCGGGTATTTTCCATTTTGTGAAGTTTTTCTACACGCTTGTCCTGCTTTTCAATGTAGTATTTATACTTGGCCTCTATGCCTGCCATTTCCCAGTCTTTTTCAGGGTAGCCCGGATTTTCCATATTAGGCTTTTTAAGAAGAAGAGCTTCTATTTCTTCAAGTCGGGCATATTTTTCGTTTATGGCATCATACTGGGCCTGAGTTTTTAAGCCGCATTCAAAGGCATATTTTGCAAGGCGGCGGTCTGCTGTATCGTGGCGAAGTTTAAGGCGATATTCTGCTCGGGCTGTGAACATACGATATGGTTCTTTTGTTCCAAGCGTTACAAGGTCGTCAATCAAAACACCGATATAGGCTTCGTCGCGGCCAAGGATTACCGGCTCATAAGCTGGAATCTGGCGGAACTTTTCGTAGCCTGCCTGTTTTTGCACACCACAAATATATGCGTTGAGATCCTTTGTTTCGCGTTCACTGATTTGTGCAAACTTGCTGAGCTCTTCGTTGCTCATATTGTTTTTTGGTTGGAAGGCACCTGTCTCCATACTTGCAGCAACACCGTTCATTGTGTTTGGAATTGGGCTTAAAGGTCCGCAGGTAGAGATGTGTGCGCGTGCATAAAGTCCTGCATTCATTCCGGCAATAAGTCCCTGGCCTGCTGCTTCCTCATATCCTGATGTTCCGTTTATCTGACCGGCATCAAAAAGTCCTGCGACTCGTTTTGTTTCAAGAGATGGATAGAGCTGTGTTGGCTCAACAAAATCATATTCTACGGCATAACCAGGGCGACTCTGAACTGCATTTTCAAAACCATGCATTGTGCGCATAAAGGCATCCTGTACACATTCAGGCAGAGAGGAAGAAAGGCCGTTTAAGTACATTTCTTCAGTCTCCAATCCTTCTGGCTCAACAAAAATCTGATGGCGGTCGCGTTCCTTAAAGCGCATAACTTTGTCTTCGATGCTCGGGCAATAACGCGGGCCGATTCCGCTGATTTTTCCTGAATAGAGTGGCGAACGTCCAATATTGTCGCGGATAATTTTATGAGTTTCTTCGTTTGTATAAACAATATGACAAGGCACCATAGGGCGCTCAACTTTTTCATCTTCAAAGCTGAATGGAATTACTTCTTCGTCGCCTGGTTCAAGCTCCAGCTTATCAAAATCAATTGTGCGTTTAAGAATGCGTGGTGGAGTTCCGGTCTTAAGACGGCCTGTGGTAAAACCAAGACGGTGCAGGCTTGCAGTAAGTCCGTAAGCTGCTGGTTCCCCTACTCGTCCGCATGGGGCGTCGTATTCACCAATAAAAATTCGGCCACCAAGGAAGGTTCCTGTAGTAAGGACAACCGAGCGTACAGGAATTATTCTTCCGCGTTCTGTGACTACTCCTGTTACCTTCTGACGCATTCCGGAGCGGGCTGCTTCTGTTGCGTAATCAGGGTTATCAATATTGCTTCCGTTATAGCCGCGTTTTTCACCGGGAATTGTTCCCTTGTCTGCAGCGCTGTCCGAGTTTGGAGGGAGTGGAGTTTCGCTTGCAGTTGTAAGGATATCTATTACAGTATCCATGAGAGTATAAAGATTTTCTGTCTGTTCACAAACCTGGCGGGCAAGTCTTGAATAAGTTATTTTATCTGCCTGGGAACGTGGAGCCTGAACAGCCGGTCCACGACGTTTATTAAGCATGCGGAACTGGATCATGGAGCGGTCAATAAGTTTAGCCATTTCGCCACCAAGAGCATCTATTTCGCGGACAATATTTCCTTTGGCAATTCCACCGATTGACGGGTTGCAGCTCATTCTGGCAATTGAATCCGGGGTTTGAGTAATAAGTACTGTTTTTAGTCCCATGCGGGCAGAGGCAAGAGCGGCTTCTATACCGGCATGTCCTGCGCCAACTACGGCAACATCGTAATAATCATAAAAACCAGGCATAATTTATCCTTTTGATTTTTGGATTATAACATGAATCCATAAGGAAAAAGTTCTTGCACTCCCGCGGAAATCTGCGGTCGTCTGCGGGCTGAGCTGGTTATCGTAGAAATCCTGCGGTTTACTTTGCAAATCCTCGGATTTCTTCTATGCCGCCGGCACCACTCAGATGCAGACGCCCACAGCTTCCCACTCCGTTCCAGAACTTTTTCAAGGCCTTTATATATTTATAATCCAAAAATCAAATTAATCCTTAAGTATAAGTTTTTTTAATTCTTCCGTATCGTCAACTACATGGCGTGCCCCATGTTCCAGCAGAAAGGCGCGGCCACGGAAACCCCAGTCTACGCCTATGAAGTCAAGGCCGGAGTCTACGCCGGTTTTTAGGTCTACGTCGGAGTCGCCTATAAAGCAGGCTACACCGGGTTGGCAGGCTTCTTCTTTAGACATTCCGACTTCTTTCAAGATTTCGTAAAGGCCAGTAGGATCCGGCTTGGGAGGAATGCCCGGGCGGCTTCCGCTTATTACATCAAAAAGGTCAGGAAAATACATCTGGCAAAGCTCTTCTGCGGCAGCCTGTACCTTGTTTGTGTTTACGGCAACCTTTACACCGGCTGAACGCAAAGATCGGATACATTCCACAATTCCTTTGTAAGGCGCGGTCTTAATTGCACAGTGCTCTTCGTAATATTCAATATATTCTGCAAGCACCTTCTGAAACTGCTCTTCTTCAATATCTTTTGGCAGGGCACGGCGCATTAATTTTGGAATGCCGTTTCCTACCATGTATTTTATTTCTTCAACCGTGTGGAGGGGGTATCCGTATTTTTCGCAAATCACATTACAACTGTCCGCAAGGTCGTCGATTGTATTGAGGATAGTTCCGTCCATGTCAAAAATTGCAAGCTTATACATTGTTCTCGCCGCCCGATTGAACTAAGCCTGTAGCTTCGTCAATTCCCATCATTATATTCATACACTGAACGGCAGCACCGGAGGCTCCCTTTCCAAGATTATCAAAACGGGTGGTTACCATGATGCGGTCGTCGTTACCATAAATAAAAAGCTGCATGTTGTTAGTTCCGGCTAAAGTGTCGGCAGGAATAAACTGCTCCGGAAGCACGCCCTCTCCCATTAAAGGGGCAACCTGAACAAAACGTGCATTCTTATAGTGGGCATCAAAGGTCTGCCATACCTCCTGCAGGCTGACTTTTTTTGCAAGAGATCGGGCGTGAAGTCCAACAGTTACAGTCATACCTGCAAAATAGTCGCAGACATAAGGATTAAATATTGGTTCAAAATCAAGTCCACTGATTTTTTTAATTTCTGGCAGATGCTTGTGAGTCTGAGTCAAAGCATATAAACGAGGAGAATCATACCCCTGTGGGCGGTCGGTACTTTCATAAACTGCAATTGCTTTTTTACCGGCGCCTGAATATCCGCTTACTGCATGAATAACTACAGGATAATCTTTTTGCATAATGCCAGCCTTTACCAGCGGATACAAAATTGCAATAGAACCGCTTGCATAACAACCTGGAACAGCAACACGCTTAGAAGCTACAATTTTTTCGCGGAAAGTTTTATCAAGCTCAGGAAAACCATAGGCCCAATCGGGGTTGGTTCTGTGAGCAGTAGATGCGTCAATTATTTTTGTATTTGGATTTGTAACAAGCCCGGCCGATTCAATAGCAGCGCTATCCGGCAGACACAAAAAAACATAATCTGCCTGATTCATAAGACGGGCTTTTTCTACAGGATCCTTTCTCTTATCTTCATCAATCTGAATAATTTCAAGGTCACTGCGCTTTTCAAAACGCTCAAAAATCTTAAGGCCTGTTGTGCCTTCTTTTCCATCAATAAAAATTTTATAAGTCATGCTCCACAGTATAGTGAATTTATAGAATTAATGCAAAGAAAACCTTTAAAATAAAAAAGCCAGACCAAAAAGATCTGGCATCAAATATTTACATATAATACTTTTCTTTATCATCCGGCTTGTCGTCTTCGTAGATCCATTGCTGGGCAGGGATGTTGTTCTGCCAGATGCCGCCGGCAAGTCGATGGCACTCTTCTATAGCCATGAGGAACTTTGTAATTACCTTGCGCTCCGGCTGGAACTCGTAATATAATCCGTTGAAGAAGCCGCCAAAATATGAGGAGTCGGTAGACATTACCATGGAAATGAGAGCTGTTGTAGGACAATGAATCTCAAAAGGCTGATCTTCTTTTGTTCCAACATAAGAGAACTCCTGACGGGTAATTTTCATCACACCTTCGCCAACAATTTCTGCAGTAACAGTTTTATCTACATAGTGGTCAGAAGGCTGAACACCAAGCTTTACCTTTTCTTCAAGACTAAAGTCCGGGTTGTCGCGAATCTGACGGTAAACCCAGCGGCGCTGCAGCTCGTACCAGACGCGCATATTTTTTGGAACCACGCAGTCAGGACTGTCCGGAATCAAATCATAATATTCGTTGATTGTAACTCCGTTGCCACAGGCGGTACATTTAAACTTGTTGCCTTCTCCGTGCATGGCAAGGTCTGCACCACACTTAGGACACCAGAAAAGATGCTCTTCAAGTTTGTTGGCAACCGTGTCGTTTCCGGCAAATCTTACACGGGCTTCTTTGTTCCATTCAAAATCGTCAACCCAGATGGAAGCCGCAATTGCTTCTTCAATTTTCTCAGCAGTGAGCGCCGGGTCCTTTACCTGCTCAGCCGTATAAAGCTGCTTTACAGTTACAATAACCTTACCCGGACGGTTTGCAATATTCCACTGAGTGTTTGACATATAGCCGCCGGTAATTCTTGTTGTATAAACCGGAACTCCAAGCTTTTTTACAAGCTTACCTGTTCCTGGAGTCAAAGGCTGGTTAGTTCCCGAAATACTGGACTTTCCTTCCGGAAAAAGCAGAACACTTCCACCGGCCTTAATAATCTGAACAATCTCTTTAATACAGTGAAAGTCAGAAACAAAATTCTTTTTTGGAATAACCTTACAGATTTTAAAAATCGCATGCATATGAGCACGATGAAACTCGATATTTGAAGCTACAAAGTTCATTGGCTTTTTAATAGCCATACCAATATATTCCCAA